>VOFK01000923.1_pt1 | contig 25067 bp, 45 predicted proteins | sample 5384121 | NCBI WGS metagenome assembly VOFK01 (sample SAMN12384730, study PRJNA508395) | human gut metagenome | isolation source: healthy gut J | host: Homo sapiens | reverse complement strand
AATACGCGCTCTATGCTCTCCTTAGTTTCGTCGCGCTGGTCTTGCGGAGTTGCCCAAATGTCCGACATCACTGACCATAAGGGCGCCAAAACACTCGATCTTTGCTCTGCTCCATTCCCTCACGCCGCGGACAGCATCTAGATTTGTGTGCTTTCAAGCATTCTCTTCCTGTCTCTGTTGCTAGAATGCCATATCTCTTCCCGTGAGGTGACAAAAAATGTTGTCTGTTACTACATCATATTTGTACTCCCCAAGGCCTGCTGAAATGCTTTTGCGGTTTTGGACTGAGTATACGGTAAGATGGGGACCCTGCTGTCATCAAGTGTTTTCTTCCATGGCGTCTTATAGCCAGCGTCCATTACGATGAATTGTGCTTCGTCAAATCTGTGTGTTACTTTTGTCATATACTGCGTCCCATGCCACACTGTCGCTCACATTGCCTGCTGTTACTTCTACTGCCAGTACCATTCCGTTCTTGTCGCAGGCTGTATGCGCTTCATATGCAAACTGCCGTTCATGTTCGCCCTTTACGAACATTCCGCAATCCGGGTCTGTCGTTGAGACTGTCTTTTTTTACTGTTCCGCCGCCCTTGGGTTCACTATCGCCATCGTCAAACGGTGGCTTGCCCAACTCGGCTCTCTGCGTTTACTTCTTTCCGAAGATGCTCTTCGTATATCTTTGCTGTTTTGGCGACTTGCTCTTTCTGGAACTTCTTCTTATTTGCGCTTGCCTTTATATGCGTTCCGTCTATGAATACTGCACTTGGGTCTACTGCCCGGTTATTTATTGCCTTATTCAGTATGTGCTCAAATATTTCAGCCGGGAGCTCTGAGGGAAATCTCTTGCAGAATGCATAGCTTACCGTTGCAAAGTGTGGTATTCTGTCCAGCAGGCTATACCCTAAAAACCATCGATACGCTACATTCAACTGTATCTCCCGGTATGTCTGGCGCAATGACGGTATGCCGAACAGATGCTGAATCAATACCATCTTTATGAGCACTACCGGATCAGTGCCGTCACGTCCCACGCCATGGCAATAGTACGGATTCAACCGTTCATACAGCCAGTCATAGTCCATTACCTTTTCTATTTTCCTCAGCAGGTGATCCTTTGGTTACAAGCTGATCTATATCTACCATTACCACGTCTCGCCGGTTATCCTGTTGCCACTGTTCCATTCTTCTTCCCGCCTGTCCTCTTTTTCTCCATTATACCAAAAAGCTTGCACGATGGCGAGACTTCTTTGACAGGCTGGACAGCCGCCGCTTGGATAAAGCGGCGGCTGTTGTTATCTGAATATCATATTGCGCACAACGGAGCGTCCTGCGGTGCGGCGAGGAAGGCCGCCGCCTCCGCGGCGAAGCCCGCGTCGATTTTTGAAAGCCGCCCCCGGCCGGCGACCAGCGGGTCGATGTAGCGCTTCTTCGCGCGTATCACGCGCCACGCGCCGGCGCGTCCTCCGCCGCGTCAGCATTCTGTGCATCGCGCGAAACTCCTGCCAGCGCGCGCAGAGCTCACCGTCGCCAGTGAGACGCGCTATCACGTCCGCTTCCGTCAGATACAGCTCCTCGCTCGTCAGCACGCCCTTTTCCACGGCGCGGCGCAGCAGCTCAGAGAGCATCTGCATGGCATATCTGTCCTCATCCGCGACGTATATCCGTGACATTTTCAGTGCGTCATGCGCGAAGCGGCGCGCGGTGTCCACATCCGTGAAGGCAAGTCCGCCGCGCCGTTCTCCGCCCTCCGCGGCAATTATGCCGTCATAGTAGGCCTGCAGCGCGGCCGTATCGCAAAGGCCGTAGCCCTCCAGATTGCCAGTGTGTATTCCAGCCTGTCCGCCGAAAGGCGCGGGCTGTCGTTATCCGCGACGGAGTAGATGTGATAATCCGTGACGGCGCCTGGCGCGACGCCGTATTTATCCAGCAGCCGCGTTATCACGGCCGAGGCGCGTATTATGCCCTCCGTCCTGTCCTCGGTGCTCTCCTGCGCCATGTAGTCGCCGCGCAGGAAATCGACAGTGTGCGCAAAGCAGGGGTGTGGCTATCGTGGAACAGGCCCGCCAGCGCCTGCACCATGTCACCGGTGAAGCACCAGACTATCAGGCACACGCCGACGCTGTGCCGAAAGCGCGAATATGGCGGCAGGCCGCGAAAGCGCGGGAATGCCGTGTACTCACACCCGCAGTTCATCCCCACGCCGCGCAGCCGCCGCATTTCCGGCGCGGCGCAGAATTCGTCCAGCCACGCGGGAACATCCGCGCTGTATATAAGCCCGCTGTGCTCTGGGAATAAGAGCTTCGCGCCGGGAACGCCCGGCGTTTTGCCGGGCGTGGGTCATGCCCGCCCTCCGGCAGTGAGCAGGGCCTTTATCTCGTCAAGGCTTTTGGCGAAGTATATCCCTCCAGCTTGTCCGCGGAGGAAAACTCCGTTTCGACCATGTGCGCCAGCAGCGCGCGCAGGCTGTCGTAATAGCCGTTCAGGTTATAGATGATGCATGGCGCGCTGAGCTTTTTCAGGGATACCAGCGACATGACCTCTGAGATCTCCTCCAGCGTGCCCGTGCCGCCCGGAAAGGCGATGAACGCCTCGCCCAGCTCTATCATTTTGGCCTTGCGCTCCGGCATGTCGCGCGTCACGATGAGCCTAGTTATGGCGTCGTACTCAAAGCCCGCGTCTATGAAAAACTGCGGCTCTACGCCCGTCACCTCGCCGCCGTGGGTCAGCACGCTCTCGGCAAGCTCGCCCATCAGCCCGCATTTTGACCCGCCGTAGACAAAGGGCGTTGCCGCTTTCGCCTATCCATTGGCCAAAGCGCCCTCGCGGCGTCCTTGAAAGCGGGGGAGTTCCCCTCGCTCGATGCGAGATATACTGTGATATTCATGATTTAACCTCCGTTACCCTCGATTGACAAGGTGTCCTCCGCCGGTGCTTCGCCGAAGAAGTACCGGCATTTTGCCATGTCCACTCTGCCGTCGGGCAGGAATTCAACGCCTTCCTCCTCCAGCAGCATCCTGCGGAAGTCCGCGTGCCCGCCGCCGGCGATCTCGCCGTTGTCCTTCACAACGCGCTGCCATTGCAGGGCCTCCGGACAGCGCCGCATCGCCCAGCCGACCTGCCGCGCGCCGCGCGGCATACCAAGCTCGCGCTATCTGCCCGTAGGACACGACCCTCCCGCGCGGTATCTGCGCGACGAGGCCGTATACACCGGAAAAGAAATTCCCTTCGTTTTCATTCATCGCCGCATCACCTCATGCGTATCTTACATGCGCGCGTGCGCATTTCAATACGCACCGCATATGAAAAAAGCACGCCGCGTTTTTGCGCGGCGTGCGTGAATTTTCTGCGTTTGTTTTTACCCAAAGTACGTGAACATCACGACGAGGTATGCGATGTACAGCCCGCCGATGAAAAAAGCCGATCCAGCGCTTGAATTTGCCCCCGATGAGCGCGGGGATAAGCGCACCGGCGCTGACGATGAGGCACGCCGGGATATCGAGCAGCATCCCTTGCCGCTCGATGGTCAGCGGCTTGCCGAGGATGAGCGCACAGCGGCATTATAAGCGTCAGATCCATTATGTTCGCGCCGATGATGTTGCCAACGGACAGGAGGACTGCTTTTTCCTTATGGCCGTTATGGTCGTCACAAGCTCTGGCAGGGAAGTGCCGATGGCTATCATCGTCGCCCCGATTATCGCGTCTGGCACGCCGAGAAGCTGCGCAAGGGCGGTGCCGTTGTCTATGAGAAGCTGCGCGCCCAGCACGATGGCGGCGGCTCCGATAAGGAACTTGCAGATGTTGCCCGCCACGGCGGCCTTGTCCGTGCGCGGCGCTTCCGCGCCGTCATCGCTGCCCCCTCCGTGCCTATCTCGCGCTTTTTGCGAAATGAGGCTGTCCGCCATGAACAGCACGAAGAACACCAGTATCAGCACGCTTTCCGGCACGGAAAGCTGTCCGTCGCGCGTGAAGGCGCACAGCACCGCGATGGAGGCCAGAAGTATGCACGCCTTGGCGGCAAAACTGACGCCGCGGCATTTCACAGCTCATGCACACCAGCGAAAGGCACATTATAAGCCCTGTGTTCGCCGTCACGGAGCCGACGGCGTTGCCCACGGCGATGTCGGCGTTCCCCCAGTGCGGAGAAAACGGACACCAGCATCTCCGGCATCGTTGTTGCGAAGCTGACGACCGTCGCGCCGATGATGAATTTCGGGATGCCGGAAGCCTCCGCGATCCACGTTGCGGCATCGACAAACAGTCGCCGCCCTTGATGATGCACACCAGCCCCGCCGCGAACAGCAGCAGGACGAAGAACATGTTGCTTCCCGTGAAATCAAGACTCATTTTTCATTTCTCCTTCTCGGTCGAACGCACAAAAAAAGAGACCTTTTGCACGATCAACGTAATATGATGTGCTAAAAGTCTCATTACCTATCCAGTACAGGTGCATGACCACCGCTCGCATTGAACGGGGGTATGTTGGCCATGCTTTTTGCAATTACTCCCTTTAACGAGGAGTTATATTAGCATAACGCGCCGCCTTTGTCAACATTTTTTCGACGGAAAATTCGCGCTTTCGCGCCGTTTGCCCATAAAATAATGCGCCGCGGCGTCTTGGACGCGTTTTTCCCTCTTACGATAACGCGCGATACGTATTAAAAATACAGCCGGAGAGGTGAAGCCCATGATCCGTATGGGAGATCGCGCTTATTCTCGTGCTGGCCTTCGTCGCGTACATATATTTTTCCGCAGGGCGGCGCCCCATAACCGTGCTCACGCGGTATTTGCAGCAGCATCTGGCCGAGGAGGTCAGCCTCGGCGTGCTGGCGGAGGAGTTCCACCTCAGCGCGCATATAGCCAGCTTTTCAAAAGCGAGATAGGCGTGAATTTCCTTGCCTACCTCACTAATATCCGGATAGAGCAGGCGAAAGCTGCTTTTGTCCACGGCGCTTCCCATAACCGACGTGGCGGAGCGCTGCGGCTACGCCGACTACCGCGTATTCACAAAGGCGTTCAAAAAGGCGGAGGGCTCCACACCGTCGCAGCTCCGCCGCGATTTTCTTGAAGAGAAGCTATAAGCGTGATTGCTACCCTCGATTGACAAGAGCACCAGGACTGACAGCGCGACTTTTCTGCCCGTCAAAACCGTGTGTCCTTATCAATCGAGGGTATCATCTTGAGTTATTTGTTGCGCTGGACGGCGTCGGAAATTGCTTTTTCGCGAAGCTTATCCATTTTCTCAGTCACATAGGATAAGTGTTTAATTGTCTCTGCCTCTGCCAGCATGGGGTTATGCGTTTTCAATAGCAGCAATAATCGCGCGATGACCGTCATTCACTGCATCCCACTGACGTTCGAAGTCCCAGACTGTTAAACTGCTCCATATTGGATCGAATCACCGGCAGAACGGTAGAAATTGCAGAGTTTCCACTGCTTTCCGCAATGCACTTGTGCAGTTCAATATCCAAGGCGGTGCAGCGTGCATTATCGTCACCTGCCTCATCAATCTGAGCAGTCAGTGTTTTCATAACAGCGATTTGTTCCGTGGTGGCGTTCACAGCAGCGCTTTTAGCTGCATAGCATTCGAGCAGGATGCGCAGATCCAGCAAATCGCGAATCATCTTCTCATGATCCTGCATAAAAGCAAGGCCCAGAGGATCCACGCTCATGCCGGGGTGTTCCCGCACAAAAGTGCCCTTGGCAGGGCGAATCTCCAACACATCGCGGAGACCAACAGCTTGACGCCTCCCGGATTGTACCGCGGCTGACGCCGAATTCATCAGCCAGTTCAAAATTCACTGGGAAGCCGGGAACCGGGCACAAAAAGCGTCATTTCGTATTTTTCCACAATCCGATTGGCCACTTCGTTTGACAGGGAGATGCGTTTCGTGCCATTGCTTTTTGCGATGTATGGATCATTCTGCATGATTTTTCTCGCTTTCCGTATAACGTCATACAATTATGTGTTTATTATACGAAATGTTGTTTTCCTTGTCAAGCGCTCATTCGTGGTCGTATGGATGTGATTGCACTGTTAGGTAAAGTACTCGGATACATTTTTATAATGCATCCGAGCACGCACAATCAAATCAGTCCGAGCAATTGACGGGTTTCTTCCCGTGTAAAGCAGCTCTGCGGCCGCTTTCTCGATTTCGCATTTAACCATCGTGACAAGGGTCTCGTTCGACGGACAACCAAGCTCTGGATATATATAGTCGCCGAGGCCGATGCTCACATTTCCGCCACGCTCCAAAGCATAGGGGAGAATTGTATCGAACATGCTGGTCCCGCCTACTGCGATACCCCAAGGTGTGTTCGCCGGCAGAACCTCCAGCATAGACTCCAATCCCAGCTTGGTGGGCGGATTGCAGGTAATCTTCTTACCGCCGGTCAAATGGAAAACATAGTGTGGCTGGTGTTTAATAAGCCCCAGCTCCGTAAGCATCGCGCCTCTGCGCACGAAAGAGGGACCCCAGCAGAAGAACTGGATGTTTACATCCAACTTGGAAAACTCTTCTGCCATTTGTAGGATTGAATCGGTGCGGTTTTCGTACAAATTGATGCTCGTAACCGTCTTTTCATCATGGTCATAGACTTCCAGATTGCAGGAGCCAACGTCAATAGGAACAATATCCGGTCCGCACTTCAGGTCTTGGCAGAGACGACGAACATTTTCAATCCGGTCTGCCGGCGTGTCGTCGTTGGTAAAAAAGCCTAAAGTAGAATGAATATATAAATCTGTGTTTTTCCCGAATGGCCTTGATAAGGCGAGCGTTGGTTTCCACGGAATTGTCCGCATCACCAGAGGCCGTTCGCGCATGCATGTGCAGAACGGTTGCCCCAGCTTCCTGAACACGAACGGCGCTACGCAATTTCATCAATCGTGTACGGAATGTTGGAATTCTCTGTGCTGGATACATACTCGTTGATCCGAGCTTCAATAACGCATGGGTTCAGTTCCATGTGCTTTTCCCTCCGTTTTGTTTTTCATCAGTCATAAAAAATGGACAGCATTTTTTGAACGCGGCGACCGCTTTGGCGTCATGACTGAAGAACACTCTTGGCGGTCCTGGTATTGGCAAACTCATGTAGGTTGCCTGCATGTTCGTTCATAATGCAGGTGTGACATGATAACAGCATTAATGTCTTAAATCGTCAAATTAAGTTCAGCCAGCTTCTCTTTGGAATTAGAGATCATCTTATTCGCTGATGCTGTAGCTATGCGATTTGGACGAGTTAAGAGGAAAACAACGTATGGAAAAAGCAATGTTACTTTAGGACAATACGTGAAGATGGCCAGCATGACTAGACAAATGCCCAGATAAATCCACATAGGTTTTTTCAAAATATCTGACATTTTGTTGCCTTTTAATGCCGCAAGCTACAAACAGATTGATACCGACTGGCGGAGTAAGCAGACCAAAGACCACGTTCAGGACCATGATGATACCAAAGAAGAGCGGATCAATGCCAAATGCCTTAGAAACCGGAAGCAGTACCGGGGTGATAAGAATAATGGCTGCATTTGCTTCCATAAACATGCCCACAAGCAGCATGACCAGATTGAACAGCAACAGGAACACAATTGGACTGGAGGTCATAGCTGTGATGCTCTTAGAGACCATGGCTGTAACCTGATATTTCGTCATCAAGCTGCCGAAAGCGCCGGCTGCGCCGATAATTGCCATAATCATGGAAGTATTCACAATTGTCTCCCACGCAAATGCCGGGCACCATAGAAAACTTGAGCTCCTTATAGATAAAGAAACCTGCTATAAAACCATAGACAGCTGCAATGCATCCCGCTTCTGAGGGGGTGAATATCCCGCCGTAGATTCCACCCAGAATAATGACAGGCATAAGCAGCGCCGGAATTGATTCCAGAAACACCTTCAACCTGTATTTTATGCTCTTTTTACACGCTTGTCGGCCGGAAGATACAGCTTTGTGCTTCTTGCCGTGAATGATTGCGTAGGCGGAAAACACAACGGTCAAGAGAATTCCGGGGAAAATCCGGTAATAAACAAATCGCCCACAGAAACCTCGGCCGACACGCCGTAATTGACCATCATAATGCTTGGCGGGATGATAGAGCCCAGACAGCCGGCTGTTGCCACTGTCGCCAAGGCGAAGGGCTTGTCATAACCAGCCTCAAGCATAGCTGGAAGCATGATGCCGCCGATGGCTGCCACGGTCGCGGGTGCAGAACCGCTGATTGCCCCGAAAAAAGCACTCGCCACGATCGCCACCACAGCCAGACCGCCGGGAAGTCTGTCAAGATCAAGCGAAATCAAGTTGATCAGGCGTTTGGAAACGCCGCCCTTTTTTCCATGACCGCGCCGCTGAGCATAAAAAAACGCCACTGCAATCAAAGAGAAAGAATCTACCGAAGTGAAATATCGCTGAACGACTGCCAGCATGTTTTGCCCGCCGACTGCGGCTGACGCAAATGATGCCCCCAGTAAGGAGGCCATAATGGGCACTCCCGTGAACAGCAGCACGAGCAAGCCGATAAACAATACACCTATACCCATTATGTGCCCTCCGCAATTTCCGCTTTTTTCTTCCTGCTCTCCGGATAAGCTCTTCCGCGGGAGTTTTCACGATTTTGATAATTTCCTCACACTGACGAAGAATACCGCCAAAGAAACCTAAGGGCAGTGTTGCATAAGGAATCCACATAGGAATATGTGCGGCTGGCGAAACCTGTCCGCTTTTCATAATCCTGACACTGACAAGCCCCGTGTAGTAGGTAAAGATCACGAGAATCACTGAAGTCAGAACAGCAATAACAAGCATCAAAATCTGCTTTCCCTTAGGCTTCAGCACTGCGCCGAATAAATCGACACCAACGTGCTTATGGTATTTGATTCCCGCGCCAATGCCCACAAAGGAGATGTACAACATGATATATCTTGCCAATTCCTCACTCCATCTCAGCTGCGAACCAAAAATAAACCTCGCGATTACCTGATAGAACACTAACAGCAACATTGTGAGCAGTGCAATTGTTCCAAAGGTTTTCTCATAAAAATCCAAAAACTTTGAGATTGCTTTCATAGACTCATCCTTTCGAGTTGCCGCAGGTCAGGACACCTTTTACATACTCCTGGCCTGCGGCTTTCTGCTGCTCGTCAATCCATCGCGCGGATGGCGTTGATGAGATCCCAACCGCCGGCGCGTTCGGCATACTCTTCATAGACGGGCTCTACCGCAGCACGCCACGCGTCAATATCGGTAATCTGATCTTCTGTGATGACCTGACAGCCTGCGTCAATGAAGGACTGACGGGCGGTCAGCTCATTGGCTTCGGCCAGTTCACGCTGATAAGCTACAGCTTCCTTTGGCCGCCTCAGTCAGAGCCTGCTGCTCATCCTCGGACAACTCACTCCAAATCTGCGTGTTAATCCCTAAAATAACACCGGAATAGATCTGATTGGTGCAAATTACATATTTCGCAACTTCACCCAGGCCTGCCTTGAAGTCATTGTCATTGCAGCCTTCTAGACCGTCAATTGTGCCTTGCTGAACACCGGTGTACACATCGGACCATGTCATCGGAATAGGATTCGCGCCGAAAGCCTCCAGCGTATCCAGATACATGGTTGACTCAAACTGTACGGATTTTCATTCCTGCAATATCTTCGAGGCAAGTGACCGGAGTGGTGGTCTCAATGTTCCGGAAGCCGTTTTCAAAGAATGTCAAACCGTGAATACCGATTCCCTCAGCGGAAGCGAGAATTCTATCACCAATCTCGGAGTCAATGACCTTGTGCGCATGTTCAAAGTCCCGGAACAGAAAGGGCATGTCCATGAGAAGCAAGGAATCAGTGAAGCCGGATGCGATGGAGGTGGAAACCAGACCCATATCTATGGAGCCAAGTCCCATACCCTCAATCATTTCCCGCTCGGAGCCCAGAGTTGTATTGGGATAGATTTCAATCGTAATGGAGCCGTTCGTTTTTTCCGCGACCAGTTCTGCAAATCTTGCGGCACCAAGATGCCACGCGCTTGTTTCCTGGTCACAGAGTGACCCAGCTTCAGAACTCGGGTGGAGCCGGAGTCGTTCTGGGAGGCGGCCGAAGTGGAAGCGTTGTGCTCCCACAGGCGGTCAGTGCAAAAAAGCATGACCAAGCAGAGAATTGCTGCAATCTTTTTTTTTTGGTTTTCCTCTTTCCTTTTTTTGTTTCCTTTTATTTTATTTCCGGGAGGAACAGAACCTTGCCTGCGCCTGCCGAAATTTGCTCAAATGCTTTGTTGCCCGCTGAAAGCGGAAAACGGTGTGTGATTACTTTTGTCAAATCCACCTTGCCGCTTTCCACCAATTCTGTGGGAGCATGCCAACTGCTCCAGATTCTTCGCCCGAAGATGCCCCTGATTGTTGCACCGGAGTGATGCATGGTTTCATGATGTCAAAGCTGACTCGATCTCCTGGATGAGCCAGCAGCATGATTTTGCCTTCCTTGCGCAGGTAGTCTGCCATGGTATCATAAATCGTGCTGGCGCCCGAAATCTCCATAATAACATCTACGCCGCCGCGCTCGGAGCAGTACTGCTTCACGACCTCACCGATGTCCTGCTTCATAGAGTTGACAGCCACAGCGCCCAAATTTCGTGCAAGCTCTGCCTTGTAGTCATCAATATCTACCGCAATGACAGTTCCTGCACCACAGGCCAGCGCCAGCTGGATGGCCATCTGGCCAATGGGGCCGCAGCCATAAATCATAACCACATCACCGGGGTGGATATCTGCTTCCTGTAGAGCAAACATAGCCACACCTGCCGGCTCAAACAGTGCGCCCTGCTCGAAGCTGACAGTAGCAGGAAGACGGAAAGCACATTTGGCCGGCGCAGTCGCATACTCTGCAAAACAACCGTCGCAGCTAATCCCGTAAATCTTCAAATGCTGGCAGTTGTGCTTGTCGCCGTGCCTGCATTGGTAGCAGTCGCCGCAGTAAATATGTGTCTCAAGAGAAATCCGGTCACCAATCTGAAAACCAGTGACGTTTTTTCCGAGTTCCGTTATGACTCCGCAGCACTCATGTCCAAGGATAAAAGGATATTGTGCTTCATATTTTTTTCAGAAAAAACATTTCACCGGCCTTGTTCCACTTCCACGCGCTGTAATCCGTGCCGCAGATTGCGGCAGCTTTCACTTGGAACAGAATTTCATCGTCCTTGGGAGTCGGTTTCTTGATATCGACGAACTTCACGCCGGGGGCGCGGTCCATCTTCATAATTGCTCTCATGCTGAGCGCTCCTTTATGACTAATAGAATGATGTATGGGGGTTAACAGCAATTTTTGCTGAGAATTGTTCGACATCAAACAGCACGCGTAAATTATAACAGACGGTTGAATGATTTGTCCAGATGGCAAATTCACCAATAATATCACCCAAAAAATCGACAAAATCACGATTGATTTCAAGTGCAACTCTACAATATCAACATAATTTATCAATTGTGACCGGTTTTAAAAGCTTCGTTTTTGTCGATTTTTCTCACTTGAAAAAACATCCACTTTTGCTATGATTGATGTACGACGTCAGACAATAAAGGTGGCTTTGATTCCGCCCCTTATAGAAACGCATGAAAGGAAGATGCACACTATGAATGATACCATACGCGATCTGAAATTAATGGCCAACACAATCCGCCGCGATATTGTGGATATCGCTTATCTGGCACAGGGGACCCTCGCACCCGGCTCCTGCCCTTTCCTGCACCGATATTGTTACTGCGCTTTACTTTTTATATTATGAAGGTCGATCCGGCAAACCCGCATTGGGAGGATCGTGACCGCTTCGTCCTCTCCAAGGGGCACGCCGCCCCTGTGGTTTACTCAGCACTGGCAGAAAAAAGGCTTTTTCCCGAAGGACTGGCTTCTTACGGTGCGCCGCGTCGGCAGTCGCCTTCAGGGCCACCCCGATATGAAAAGACGCCGGGCATCGACATGACCAGCGGCTCACTCGGAAACGGCCTTTCCGCCGCACTCGGCATGGCTATCTACCTCAACCATCAGAAGAAGGGAGTCTCAGGTCTATTGCATCCTCGGCGACGGCGAAATTCAGGAAGGGCTGGTCTGGGAAGCAATCCTTGCAGCGCCCGCCATGGGCATAGACAATCTCACCGCGATTGTTGACTGTAACCACTTGCAGAGCTGCGGTGCCGTGACGGAAATTCAGAATATTTCCGTATCTTCCATGGCAAAGGCGTGGGAAGCGCTTGGCTGGAACGTAATCCGCATCAATGGACACAACATGGAGGAGATTGTCTCTGCCCTGGAGCGTGCCCGTGATTTTCGCGGTATGCCCACCTGCATCATGGCAGACACCGTCAAGGGCAAGGGCGTCAGCTTCATGGAGTTTGACAACGCCTGGCATCAAAAGGTGCCCACTGAGGCACAGTACAATCAAGCCATTGTGGAACTGAAGGAGGCAAGAAAATGTCTGTAACGTATGATAAGATTTCTACTCGTGACGCTTTCGGCATCGCCCCTGAGCGAAGCCGCCAGAGAATACCCAAATCTGTTCGCCATCGGCGCGGACACAACAAAGTCTATGGGCTACAAGCCCATGCTGGCGGAATTTCCCGATCGTGTAATCAACAACGGCATTGCTGAACAGAACATGGCAATGATCGGCGCCGGTATTGCCGCCTCCGGCGGACGTGCCGTGGTTGCTACATATGCGCCTTTTTGCCTCCATGCGCATTGCCGAGCAGATTCGCACGTTTGTCTGCTATCCCAATCTTGACGTGAAGGTCATCAGCGGCCTGGCCGGCCTCTCCGGCAATATCGAGGGTGTGACGCATCAGGGACTGGAGGATATCGGCATCATGCGCAGCATGGCCAATATGGTCATCGCTGTCCCGGCCGACGCGGCCTCCTGCACGGCGATTAGCCGCGAGATTCTGAAGTATACTGGCCCCGCTTACCTGCGCACTGGCCGCGGTAGCGTTGAGAAGGTTTTTGACGAAAATTATACCTTCCGGATTGGCAAAGCGAATCTCCTCGACGATGCCGGCACCGACGTCGCTGTCATTTGCAATGGCTGCGCCGTTGCCCGCGTGCTGCGCGCAAGGGAACTCTGGAAAGCGGACGGTATCCGTGCCCGCATCATCGAGATGCCATGCGTCAAGCCCATTGACGAGGAAGCGATTCTCAATGCCGTCAAGGATTGCGGTGTCATCGTCACCGTCGAGGAGCACAACGTGATTGGCGGCTTGGGAAGTGCGGTCTGCGAGGTTGTCTGCAAGGCAGAGAATCCCTGTGGGGTCACGCGTATCGGTATTGACGATATCTACACCGAGTCAGGTCCGCACAATGAGCTTTTGGACAAGTACAATCTCTCTCCCGAGTATATAGCAGACGTCGTAAAGAACGCCGCCAAGTAACGCCAAACGTCAAGCTGTGAAAGCGCTGCGAGCTGTCAGCTTATGAAACAGCTTCCCCTCCAGCGGGCATATTGGAACACAAAACCGGACAGCGCTGTTTCAAACAGCATTTTCATTACATTTTTGCCATGGATTTGGGCACAACAGAGAAAACGTTCCGATAGAAGTAAACGAAAACAGAGCCGATGTTAGTGTGATTCATCGGCTCTGTATCTATATATTTTTACCCTCGATTGACAAGAGCACACAGGCCTGACAGCGCGACTTTTCGGCGCTTTTCTGCCCGTCAAAACCGTGGGTGTCCTTGTCAATCGAGGGTATAAAGGTTGCTATAAAACAGACACAATATGCCGAAGAATGTGCGTATCGGCCGCGCCGCCGCCGTGCTATAATCAGCCCATAGATGATAAAGAGATTAGGAGGGCTGAATATGAAGGCGTTTGCGTGCGCGGCGCTGCCGTGGGTGCTGGCAGGATAGCCGTGGCGCTGATATGCGCCGCATCGGGCGGCAGGAAGGACGGCGCGGACAAAGGCCTTATGATGAGCGCATCGCCGTCGGCGCGGCGCTCGGACTGCTGTTCGGCGTGATGCTAAACGGCTGCGGCCTGTGGGAGGATCACGCCCTCGGCATTGCCATCGGGCCTCTCTGGGGCATGGCCATCGCCGCCATGGACGGCAGGGGCCGCCCGAAGGAGAAAAAAAATAGAATAAAAGCGTAAATAGAACTACGCGGCTGCTTCGCATTGAAGCAGCCGCGTGTTCAGACTGTCAAAAGAATCCATGCTGCAAAGTAAAGAGACAGAGCAGCGGGGGGAGCTTGAGGGGGCAAAAGGCCGCCTCAAATCGGATAAACCGCCGCAGAAAGACTTGATGTATCAAGGCTTTCGGGCAAAGCGGCATTTTGAACGCTTTCAAAATGCCCGGCGGATAAGCGCGGTCAAAAAAAGTCTCACGGACTTTTTTTGACAAGCGACTACGCGGCTGCTTCGCATTGAAGCAGCCGCGTGTTTTGATTTCATATCGTCCACTCGCCGCCGGAGGTGAGGGAGCTTGCAATGATTATCTTGCATATCTCGCTCGTTCCCTCGGCGATCGTCAGCATCTGCGCGTCGCGCAGGCAGCGCTCCACCTCGAAGCGGCGCGAAAGCCCGTTTGCCCCGTGTATCTGCCGCGCGCTTTTCGTGACCTCACAGGCAAGCTCCGTGCTCATCAGCTTTGCCGCCGCGACGTTCACAGCCGCCTGCGGCGCACGCTGCATGTATTGCTCCGCCGCGCAGTACACCGCGCTCTTTTGCACCTGCCGTCTTGGCATACATGTCCGCAAGCGCGAAGGAAATGCCCTGATACGTCGAAAGACTGCGCCCGTACTTGCCGGTGCTCGTGGCGTATGCCGCGGCAAGCTCCAGCGCGCGCTTTGCAATGCCCACGGCGATCGCCGACACGCCCAGCCGCCCCAGCAGCAGCGTCGGCTTCAGCAGCCTGTAGCCCTGATTCTCCCCGCCGATGAGGCTTCCGCCCGGTATGCGGCAGTTCGAGAAGGAGACCGTTCCATGCGGACAGCCCCTCATGCCGATAAGCTCCTCCGCCGTGACGGAAAGCCCATCTGCCGTGCCGTCCACGCAGAAAAGACTCATGTTCCGGCTGCGTCCGGAAAAGGCCGTCCGCGCCGCAACGATGTAGGCGTTGGCCGCGCCCGCGTTGGTTATCCATGATTTCGCGCCGTTCAGCACCCATTCGCCGCCGTCGTAGATGGCGGTGGTGTCTATGCCCAGCACGTCGGAGCCGCCGCTCTCCTCGCTTATTGCGTAGGCGAAAAGCGTTTCCAGCACCTCCTGGGCGCAGGACGGCGCAACAAGCTCCCTCTCGCTGGAGCTCAATCTCAAGCACCCCGAGGTCAAGGAGCTTTTCTACGGGCTCATAAAAGAGGCCGACGTGTTCATGGAGAACATGGTCTGGCTTGAAAAGCTCGGCATCCGCGACGAGGATCTGCTTGCCGTCAACCCCAAGCTCATCATCGCCCATATCAGCGGCTACGGCAACCCCGCCTCGGCGGCCTGCCCGAGTACTGCGACAGAGCCTCCTATGACATGATCGGCCAGGCGTTTTCCGGCTGGATGGGCCTCAACGGCGAAGGACGGCGACCCTGTCGTCGGCAAGCCGTGGCTCAACGACTTCACCTCCGCCTACGCCGCCGTGTTCGCGGTTCTCGCGGCGTACATCAACGTCCTCAAGGGCGGCGACGGACAGATCGTCGATATCGCCCAGTTTGAGGTCCAGGCCAGCTACTGCTGTGACCTTTACACCTCCTACACCATGGCCGGCCGCCAGAACACCCGTTCCGGCAACAAGTCCGCCGCATTCCAGCCCTGGCCTGTTCAAGTCCAAGCGACGGCTACGACGTCGCCGTCGGCGCGTTCGGCCCCGGCGTTTACAAGCGCGCCATTCAGGCCATGGGCTTCGACCTTGAGTACTACAATTATAAGGACTGCTCCTCCGGTATCGAGGCCGTCGCCTCCGAGAAGGGCCGCGAGCTTGACGCCAAGGTCATCGCATGGTGCGCCGAGCGTACCGCGCAGGAGATAGAGAATGCCATGGCGAAGTTCAAGGTGCCGTGCAGCCGCGTCATGGGTGCGAAGGACTGCCTTGAAAACCCGCATTATCAGAGCCGCGGCGACTTCATCAAGTACGAGGATCAGACTCTCGGCAAGGAAATCACCGCCTTCGGCATCGTTCCCAAGCTTTCCGGAACGCCCGGCAAGGTCTGGCGCGGCGCGCCCAGACTCGGCCAGGATACGGACGATATCCTCAAGGGCATCCTCGGCTACGACGACGCCAAGATCGAACAACTCAGAGCCAGTGGACTCATTTGATTGAGCCAGTGAGCATAAAAAAAGGCTGCCTCGCATGAGGCAGCCTTTTTACATTTAAAGATAACAAATTACTTGAAGTCTGTGGCGGCGGCGCGGTTCATTGCAAGCTCCGGGTTCCACTTGCTCACGACGTAGGTCGGGTATCCATGCTATCGTGCCTTCGGAGTCGTCGTCATCCATCATGACCTCGACAAACGAATAATCACCGTACTTGGCATAGACCTTCACCTTGCACGCGTCCTTTACGGTCCAGCGGGCTTTCCCGTCGGGGCCGTCATAAAGACTCTGCCCGTAGCCAAAGCCCTTGCGCGCCTGAACGTACTTGATCTTTATGTCGTCAAGGTCGTTCATGTTCTCAAGCTCAGGAAGGAGAAGATCCTCATCGAACTGATATGCCCTGTATATCAAATCCTCATAGATCTCCTTTACCTTGGCCTCTTCCTTCTCCGAGCGGCTGACACCCTCGAATATCTCCGAACCGGAGCGCAGGCCGGTCTTCTTGTCGGCGTAGGCGCAGGTGCTCAGAGAGGCGACGATGCACACGGCTGCAAGCGCGGATACGGCAAGCTGTCTGAATTTTTTCATATTTTTGCTCTCCTTTCTCTTTAAAAACACAATAAAAATCTGATTATCCGCTAAAATACAGTATCTATCAGCATTTTCAAGGAAACAAACACATCAATTTACTACTTATTTACTACCAACGAATGAGCCTTGATACGCAAGTTTTCCTAGATATGCAAAGATATGGTACAGCACATCAGTATTGAAACAAGAAAAATTGAATAACTCATAGACTATGGAACGCCTAAAATGACGTTCCTTTTCTATTTTCAGCCGTTCATTATGGACGGTTATTTTATTACCAAAAATGAAAGGAGCATTAGATTTATGAAAAAGATGTTAAAACGATTGTGTACGGGCTTCTTAGCTCTTGCAACTGTCGTTACTGCTTTGCCGACGACACCCGTTCATGCAGAAAGCAAGCAATACTGGACGGAGTCAAAAGAGCGTGTCGGTATTGTTGAAAAAGTAATGAATGACGGTTCGATCGGTTCTACCTTTAATGAGGGACATTTGACCGTTGAGGGCGAGGACGCTTACTGTATCGACATTAACACAGACTTTAAGAATGGTTACAAGACCAGAGCTGACGCAAGCACCCGTATGAGTGCCGACCAGATAAGCGACGTTGCCTTATCTATCGAATATGTAAAACAGTACACAGACAGCCACAGCGGAATAAGCAACAATCACGCCTACCTTTTAAGACAGCTTGTTGTCTGGCAGAGATTGAGCGTACATCTTGGCTGGCAATGTGATAACGTGCGAGCTTCTTATAATGAAATTCCAAAGGCAACGCAGGACGAAGTTTTCTCTGGTGCAAGAGCTTTTGTCAAAGAAATAAAGGACGCTATGAATGTGGCGGTTATATCTACTCTGGCGAGGGGCAGGAATTGGGACAATTCTGGGCGAAGCTCAATGTCGGAAATGCAAAACTTCAAAAGACTTCCAGTAATACTAGCATTACAGACGGTAACGGGAATTACTCTATTGCAGGTGCAACCTATGGTGTCTTTGCTGATAAGGACTGCACGAAACAGCTTGCTCCCCTTACGACTGATGAAAACGGAAATACAGATATTGCAGAGGTAAAAGCAGGCACAGTCTATATCAAGGAATTATCCGCACCAGCAGGATATAAAGTGGATAAAACTGTATATTCCTTAAAGGTTGAAGCTGGAAAGACAGCAACTTTGAACGTATCTGATACGCCAAAAGTAACGGACACTTTGATTGAGCTTTTCAAGATTGATATGGAAACACAGAAAGACAATCCGCAAGGGAGCGCTTCTTTAGCAGGTGCGGAATTTACATGGAAGTATTATGCAGGCTTCTATAACAAAGACAATCTCCCTGCCGAAGCTACTCGTACATGGGTTACAAAGACAATCGCTGAAACAGACGGCGACGGGACAACTCACTATATCACAAAATTAGCGGACGCTTACAAGGTATCTGGCGATAGCTTCTATATGCAGGACGGCAAGGCGGTTCTTCCACTTGGAACGCTAACCGTTGAGGAAACGAAAGCTCCAAACGGCTACTTGTTAGAGGGTGCATATATGCAGGCTGGCGATAAGTCCGAACAGATAAAAGGCTTATATGTAACACAGATTACCGAGGACGGCGACCTTGCCGTATTATCTGGAAGTAACCAGTTTTCCGTATCAGACAAGGTTATCCGTGGCGGTGTCAAAATTCAGAAACGAGATTTAGAAACGGGCGATACAAAGCCACAAGGAAGTGCCACTCTGAAAGATACTGTCTTTGACATCATTTCCTTAAATGATAATTCTGTTTTGGTTGAGGGCAAGCTATATAAGAAAAATGAAGTCGTAAAGACAATTCGTACAGATATTGAGGGTGTCGCTTCTACTTCTGCTGACCTCTTACCTTATGGAAATTTCCGTATTGTTGAGAGTGAAGCTCCCAACGGTTACTTAACTGACGGTGCAAAACCGATTGATTTTACAATCACAGAAAATGGAAAAATCGTGGACTTAACCGACGAAGCTCATTCTATCTATAATCAGATTAAGCGTGGAGATATTGAGGGTGTAAAAATCGGTGCAGGCACACATAAGCGTCTTGCTGATGTTCCGTTTAGGATCACAAGCAAGACGACGGGCGAAAATCATGTTGTGGTAACTGATGATAACGGGCAGTTTTCCACTTCTTCTGACTGGGCTTCTCATAAGCACAATACTAACGCAGGAAGACCAGCGAGGACGGTGTGTGGTTTGGAACTTCTGAACCAGACGACAGCAAAGGTGCGTTACCTTACGATACTTACATCATTGAAGAATGCGCTCTGACAGCAACAAAGGCTTTGAGCTTATCCCACCGTTTGAAATCGTAGTATCAAGAAATAATCTTGTGATTGATTTAGGGACTTTGACTGATGAATACGAAAAAGAAATCTCTATCCATACCACAGCGACCAGCAAGACGGCGATAAAACTATCCTTGCAGGAAAAGAGGTAACAATCGTTGATACTGTCAAATTAGGACGGACTTACAAAAGGCACAAAATATCAGCTGAAAGGCTGGCAGATGTTAAAAGAAGAAAATGCCGAGCTTATCATTGACGGGAAACGTGTGGAAAACGATTATACCTTTGTCGCTGATGATGATGAAATGAAAGTGGAAATTTCCTATACATTCAATGCGTCTGCTTTAGGTGGCAAAAATCTTGTTACCTTTGAAGAATTATATGATTTCAGCAATCCAGACGAACCCGTGAAAGTTGCGGAACATAAAGACATTGAGGACGACGGGCAGACGGTTTTAATTACAAAACGTATCATTAAGATACATACTACCGCTACGGATAAGGACGGCAACAAAGAACTTAAAGCTGGAAAAGACGTTACATTCATTGATACCGTAACCTTAGAGGGCTTGGAAGTCGGTACACAGTACAAACTTGTGGGCTGGCAGATGTTAAGGGAAGAAAATGCAGAGCTTCTTATCAATGGAAAGCGTGTGGAAAGTGATTATACTTTTACTGCTGACAGCGAAACTATGAAAGTGGAAGTTGCTTACCTTTGACGCTACTTCTCTTGACGGCAAACAGCTTGTAACTTTTGAGGAATTGTACGATTTGAGCAATCCAGACGAACCGAAGAAAGTTACCGAACATAAGGATATTGAGGATAAGGGACAGACAATTACTTTTAAGGAAAAGCCAGAAGAACCAGAGAAACCCGAAACACCACCGACACCGGAAAAGCCTAACAGACCGAGCGACAGTCCCAAAACGGGCGACAGTACAAATGTAATGGCATTTATCGTGATGTTGCACTTTTTTGCGTATGTTGGTGGACTGGCTGGAACATATCTTTACAAACGCCGTAAAATGAAAAAATCATAAGGCGGTAACGGTATGAGAAAAGGAAAATCACGCTCTCCGCCGAAGCTGTCAAACGGCAGATTCCGCTTATTCTGGCTTGTCTGCTTACAACCTGCAAGAACACGGATAGTAAAGGGTGCGTAAGCATTGATTTTACCCTTTACTATCTGTGGGGATTGCTGGTACTTCCCAAACCGCCAGAATAAGAAATCACAATTAATTTATTAAAAATAGAAAGAAACGAGGTAAAACAATATGGAAATGAAATATGTCGTGCCAGATATGGCACAGTCTTTTGGAACTCTTGAATTTGCAGGCGAAAGTGAGCCAGTCTTTGAAAGAGATAAAAATAATCGTAGGGTCTTAGCCAGACGAAGCTATAACCTTTATTCCGACGTACAGAAAGGCGAAAATGTTGTGGTAGAAATTCCCGTGCAGGCTGGCGAAAAGCATTCAAGTATGAACAGAAAGTGAAACTTGTCAATCCGAAGTTATATGGCAGAGGTTACGCAATCGGGGATATGGGACATACCGATTATGTATTAGTCGCTGATGATATTGTAGCAGTTGAAGAAAAGTAAAGGAGTGAAGAATTTATGAGATTATCAAACGGGTTTGTTATTGACAAAGAGAAAACATTTGGAGAATTAAAGTTTACAGCGGTGCGTGATGTGTTCTTACAGAATGAGGACGGGACACCGAGTACCCAGCTTAAAAAGCGTATCTATGATTTAAGTGTAGTCTGCATGGTGGAATTATCCCCGTGTCTGTACCGCCAGAAGTACCGTTAAGGGAATTTCCTTACAATGCAGTCGTGGAGCTTGTCAATCCAGTAGCCGATACAGTATCACGAAAGACTTATACGGGTGCAGATGTGGATTGGTATGTAAAGAGCAGAGGATATTGTGTTGAAGAATAAAGGCAACCAGAACGCAGGCAGTCCACAGAACCATACACCGCAAGGACAGTCAAAAAAAATAAATCTAGGTCATAGATTTTACTCTGAAATTACAGTATAATGAGCCAAAAAGAGCCGTATTTAAGCTATGTAAAACAATTTTGACAAGGAAAAAAGGCTTTGTCGAAGATATTGATAGACATTTGAGGGTTAATATATGACAATGACACCGAAAAAGGAGCAATCGAAATATGGAAATAGGTAAGAAACTAAAATGCACGAGTACAGTCTGGAATGACACAAGAAAATGTTGCAGAAAAAATCAATGTATCAAGGCAGACAATTTCAAACTGGGAAAATGAAAAATCTTACCCAGACATTATCAGTGTAATAGAGTTGAGCAACCTATATTCTATAAGTCTTGACGTATTGCTAAAGGGTGATGAAAAAATGATTGAACATTTAGAAGAAAGTACAAATGTTGTAAAAAGCAACCAAAAAATGATATGGGCAATTATTGTAAATATCATTGTCGTAGCATTCTGATAACATTAAATATGTTTATACCAGATAACCGTTATTTCTTAGTTGGAATATTTTGTCTTATGGTTATCACTTCATCAGCATTACTTTACCAGATAATCAAAAAAATTTTAAGGAGGATATTTTTTGTTATGGATTTGAACATAGTTTTAGCGGTAATTTGTGGAGCAGTTGCACTTGTAGGAGCGTTTTGTGTTGTGTTTCAGATTTATCATATGACTGTTATAGACGCAACAGCCAGAGGATTAAAGCACCCTAAATTTTGGGGGTATTTACAATGAGTGGGAATAATTCAAGTGGTTTGCTTATGTATCTAATCGGAAGAAGAAAATACCCTATTGTAAATATGAGTGAAAGCAACTCAAAAATTAGAAAAACGTAAAAAAAATCAGCAGGTGTTGGACTGGTATTTTTTGGCTATAGGTGTAATTGGCATTATATGTACAATCTTAATATAACTAAAAATACAGATTTATGATTATAATTTGCAACATTTTACAAAAGCAGTTAGTCTTAGGATTGACTGCTTTTTTTTTCACACACAGAAAGGAGAGAATTGTTTTATGCGTAATGATTTGGAATAAAGGACACCGTATCAGAGCCAGCGACAAGCACCTTGTTTACCACTTTTCCATAGGAACGCTTCTGTTTGTGTTCGTGGCGGTTCTCCTGCTACTGAATATGAAACAGCTCATGTGTACCGATTGGGAGCATTTCAGCTTGTTAGAAAACGGCTTGACGCTCTCCCCTTACAACTTCATAACTATACTGATAGCGACTGGTGTTTGTGCATTGGTCGCTTTTCTGTATTACCGCTTTTGTTACGACAGTTTCAAGAAGCTCCTGCACCGTCAAAAGCTGGCAAGAATGGTACTGGAAAATAAGTGGTATGAAGCCGATACCGTACAAGACAGCGGTTTTTTTACTGACCTGCAAAGCAGATCAAGGGAAAAAATCGTCTGGTTTCCAAAGATTTATTATCAAATGGAAAAAGGCTTGCTTCATATCCGCTGTGAAATCACGCTGGGAAAATATCAAGACCAGCTTTTACGGTTAGAGGATAAGTTGGAAAGTGGCTTATATTGTGAGCTGACTGACAAGACCCTGCATGACGGATATATTGAATATACCCTGCTTTATGATATGATAGCAAACCGCATTACCATTAATGAAGTACGGGCAGAAAACGGCTGTCTTAGATTGATGAAAAATCTTGTCTGGGAATATGACGCACTCCCTCACGCCCTTATCGCTGGTGGGACTGGTGGCGGTAAAACCTATTTTCTGCTGACGCTCATTGAAGCCTTACTGCATACCAACGCTGTCCTTTACATCTTAGACCCAAAGAACAGGTGACCTTGCGGACTTGGGACAGTCATGGGAAATGTGTATCACACCAAAGAAGAAATGATAGATTGCGTCAATGCTTTTATGAGGGAATGGTACAGCGAAGCGAGGAAATGAAACGACACCCGAACTATAAGACGGGCGAAAACTATGCCTATCTGGGACTTCCACCCTGCTTTCTTATCTTTGATGAATATGTAGCGTTTTTTGAAATGCTGGGGACAAAAGAAAGCGTGGGCTTACTTAGCCAGTTAAAGAAAATCGTCATGTTAGGGCGACAAGCAGGATATTTCCTTATCGTTGCCTGCCAGCGTCCAGACGCAAAGTATTTCTCAGACGGTATCAGAGATAACTTCAATTTCCGTGTGGGACTTGGGCGTATCAGTGAATTAGGTTACGGTATGCTGTTCGGTTCAGACGTGAAAAAGCAGTTTTTTCAGAAGCGTATCAAGGTGCGTGGTTACTGTGATGTGGGAACAAGCGTGATCAGTGAATTTTACACACCTTTAGTCCCGAAAGGACATGATTTTTTGCAGACTATCGGCAGGCTTGCACCACAAGAAAGACAAGTTACAGAACAACAAGGAAAAGGAGAACTGCAAGCAAGGCAGGACGGGACGGCGACGTGCGAAGCGAAAGGCGACGGCACGGACTAGCCGTTGCTGGTGTGGCGTCAGCCACGCCAGCAGGTAAAACCCCCCTCGGTATCTAACAGAGGGGTACGTTTGCAAATAGACAATAGACAAAAAACATAGGAAAACATAAGGCTTCTGGCATGGTTTTCTAGCAAAAAAATCGGCTGTGAAGTCGCCTTTAAAAACTTCACACTTTACAGATTGGGGGTATGGTTCTGAATGAAGAATAATGGATAAAAGAATTACGGGAGAAGCGGGTTGCTTACGGTATCTCACAAGGCAGGCTGGCGGTGGCTTCTGGTATCACAAGAGAATATCTCAATAAGATAGAAAGCGGAAAAATGAAGCCGTCAAAGGAGCTTCTGGAAACTCTGCATAAAGAACTGGCAAGGTTCAATCCAGAAGCACCGCTTACCATGCTGTTTGATTATGTGAAAATTCGTTTTCCCACATTGGATATACACAGCACATCATCAAAGATATATTAAAACTGAATATCAATTATATGCTCCATGAAGATTACGGACATTACAGCTATACGGAGCATTATTCTCTTGGGGACATCTTTATTTATACGTCGGCTGACGAAGAAAAAGGTGTCCTTTTAGAGTTAAAGGGGCGTGGTTGCAGACAGTTTGAAAGTTACCTGCTGGCACAGGAACGGAGCTGGTATGACTTTCTCATGGACGCATTAGTAGACGGTGGAGTGATGAAACGTATCGACCTTGCTATCAACGACCATACGGGCATTTTGGATATACCAGAGCTTGCGGAGAAATGCAGGAAACGGGAATATATCGGAAAATCCAGAAGTTATAAGTTTTACCAGTCGGGCGAGCTTATTAAGCACAGAGAGGACGACAGAGAATATATGGGACATACCCTTTATCTTGGTTCGCTGAAATCAGATGTGTATTTTTGTATCTATGAAAAGGACTATGAGCAGTACGTTAAGTTGGACACCGCTGGAAGAAGCCGACATTATTAATCGTTTTGAGATACGGCTTCGAAATGAACGAGCCTATTATGCAGTACGGGATTTGCTGACCTATTATGACGCAGAACAGACTGCCTTTTCTATCATCAATCAGTATGTGCGGTTTGTTGATGAAGAACCAGACAAGCGAAAAAATGACTGGGAAGCTCAATGACCGCTGGGCTTGGTTTATCGGCGATAACAGACAGAGCTTGAAGCTGACGACAAAGCCAGAGCCTTACACCTTAGACCGTACATTGCGGTGGGTACAACGGCAGGTAGCACCGACCTTGAAAATGCTGAAAAGGATTGATAAGGGAAACGGAACAGACTACATGAAAACTATCGAATAGCAGGCAAAGCTCACAGAAAGCATGAAATGATAATCAAACAGCAGACGACCCCTGCAAAAGATTTAGTAAAAGTTAGAGTGATGAAAAAAAATGTGGGAATTATTGAAAGACTTCCTCGCTGGTATCTGTTGGA
>VOFK01002368.1_pt1 | contig 25077 bp, 26 predicted proteins | sample 5384121 | NCBI WGS metagenome assembly VOFK01 (sample SAMN12384730, study PRJNA508395) | human gut metagenome | isolation source: healthy gut J | host: Homo sapiens | reverse complement strand
GATGAATCGGTGCGGTACCACACCGGCATGGAGGAGCTGGACCGGGTACTGGGTGGCGGCATTGTGCCGGGTGCGGCGATCCTGGTCTGCGGCGATCCGGGGATCGGTAAATCCACAGTACTGCTGCAGATGTGCCGGACGCTGGAGGATGATTTGCAGGTTTTGTATGTTTCCGGCGAGGAAAGCCCCCGGCAGATTAAGCTGCGGGCCAACCGGCTGGGAGTGACCGGGGAAAAGGTGTTGCTGACGGCGGCCACCGATGCCGAACAGATAAGAGAGACGATACTGGAGAACAAGCCCGATATTGTGGTGGTGGATTCCATTCAAACCCTTTCAGTCGCCAGCGTCAGCTCCTCGCCGGGCAGCGTTTCGCAGGTGAGAGAATCGGCTATGCTGCTGATCGACGCCTGTAAGGGACAGGAAATCCCGTTGTTCATTGTGGGGCATGTGAACAAGGACGGCAATATTGCGGGCCCGAAGGTGCTGGAGCATATGGTGGATACGGTCCTTTACTTTGAGGGAGATAAAAACCTGAGCTACCGCATTCTGCGGGCTAACAAAAATCGCTTTGGCTCCACCAACGAGATCGGCGTTTTTGAGATGGGGCAGAACGGCCTGCGTGAGGTGCCGAATCCCAGCGAGGCATTGCTTTCCGGCAGACCATTGGACTGCAGCGGCAGCTGTATTACCTGCCTGATGGAGGGTACCAGGCCCATTTTGGTGGAGATACAGGCGCTGGTGACCAAAACCAGCTTTGGCAACCCGCGGCGGGTGGCTACTGGCTTTGATATGAACCGCACGGCGATGCTGCTGGCAGTGCTGGAAAAGCGCGCGGGCTTTTATATGGGGAACCTGGATGTCTTTGTGAACGCGGCTGGCGGTATGCGGGCGGACGAGCCCCTCCGCTGACCTGGCGGTGGCGATGGCGGTGCTGAGCAACCTGCTGGATAAGGTGATCCCCGATGATATGCTGCTGCTGGGCGAGATCGGCTTGGCGGGGGAGATCCGCTCCACGCCGCAGGTGCAACAGCGGGTAGGGGAGGGCTACCGATTGGGCTTCCGGCGTTTTCTTTTGCCGAAAAGCTCAATGAAGACGCTGAACACGGCTGACTACCCCGAGGCGGAGTTTCTGCCGGTGGGTCAGTTGAGTGAAGCTGTGCGGCTGCTGCGAAACTAACAGAATAGACAAAAATTGACGGTTTATCAGATGGTAGGCCGTCTTTTTTTTGAAAATTTGTAGTGAAAATGCACAATGAATAACAGAAAATTTATGCTGATATGTAAAATCGCATATAAAGATATTGACAGAGGTGGGGGGGCGGAGTATATTGTAATTAAATTGGTCGACCAACCATAAAATAAACAAAATATTGACAATGAAGGTAAAGTAGCTGCGAGAGACCAAGGCAAGGTTAATGGCAGCGAAAAGGAGGAAATTATGCTGAGTTTTTGGCGTGCAATTTTCTATTCGTCCTTACTCGACCCAATTTTTACGGCAGTAGCCTCTGCACTGGGTGTAACAAAGCAGGTGTGTAAGGAGTACTGCACCAGCGGTGTTATGGAGTATGGTCTTACCATGCTGCTGATTGTGCTGGCGGTCATTCTGGTCATCGTTCTTATCCGTGTATTTGGTCTACTGAACGGCGGCAACCTAAGCGGTAAGTACAACCCCGAGAGCCTGGAAAAGGTGAAGAGCAGCCCTCTTGCGGGCAAGAACATCGTTTTTCTGGGCTCTTCCGTCACCAAGGGCTTTGCGGCCTATGGCAAGTCTTTCGTTGACATGATCGCCGCCCGCACCGGCGCTACCTGTGTGAAGGAAGCAGTAAGTGGTACTACTCTGGTGGACGACAACGCCAAGAGCTATGTGGCTCGTCTAAAGGCGCTGGACCCCAAGACCCCCTGCGACCTGTTTGTTTGCCAGCTTTCCACTAACGATGCTACCAAGAAGAAGCCTTTGGGCAAGGTAGCGGCTGCCGGTGAAGCCTATGATACCAAGACCATCTGCGGCGCGATCGAGTACATCATCGACTACGCCAAGAAGACCTGGAATTGCCCCATTGCGTTCTATACTAACCCCGAGTATGCTTCTCCCGAATATAAGGACATGGTGGAGGCGCTGTATGCCATCGCCAAGAAGTGGGATGTTGCGGTAATCGACCTGTGGAACGACCGTGAGCTGAACACCAAGGAAGCGAAGAAGCACACCTGCATGAACGACCAGATTCACCCCACTAAGAAGGGTTATGCCCTGTGGACCCCTGTTATGGAAGCGGCCCTTGGTAATGTGGTAGAGGGTAAGGCCGTACCCGCTCGTCCCAAGACCGAGCCGGCTGTGACCCGTGAGGAAGTGGCGAAGAAGAAGAGTGGCCGCACCACCAAGAAGGTTATCCTGCGCATCCTGGCCGCTATCCTGGCAATCATCATTGTAATTGGCGCCAGCACGGTTCAGCAGCTGGTGACTGTTACCGGCATGAAGAATGAAGGCAACAGCGATAAATATAACCCCGAAACGGTTACCATGAACGCGGACAGTCCCATCAAAGGTAAGAAGCTACTTTGGCTTGGTTCCTCTGTATTCCAGGGCTTCGGTTCCGGTAAGACCTCTCCGGCACTTTATATTGATGCGCTGGATGGTACTATCTCCACCATTGAAGTTAAGGGCGGCACCTTCCTTGCTTCCATCGACGGTTCTATCGGCGGCGGTGTTGCTGGTTCCATTTCGGCTGACTCGTCCTATATCAACCGTCTGCGCAACCATACTGCCGAGACTGATCCCGATCTGGATCTGGTAGTGGTTCAGCTCTCCACTAATGACTCCAAGGGTCAGTGCGAGACCGGCGTAGTAAGCGACAGCTTTGACCCTGCGACCTTTGATGAAGTAACCACCACCGGTGCGCTGGAAGCGATCATTGCGTACGCTAAGGAAACCTGGGGTGCTCGTGTTCTGGTTATCACCGGCACTTACTTTGAGGATGAAATGACCTATTCCGGCGGACAGAATGCAGAGATTTACAAGACCATGATCGAGCGATGCCATGAGCTGGACGAAAAGTGGGGCGATGACTTCACCGTTTTGGATCTGTGGCACAATGATGCGATGTATGAGAATGTTAAGACCGGCGATGCTCTGTGGAGATCCTACATGAGCGATGCCATCCATCCTACCAAGAAGGGCTATCTTGAGTGGTGGGGTCCGTACATTGAAGCACAGCTGTACGAGATGCTTGCTGACTGATTTAGTTAGACATTCTCCTCTTGTGAACATATAGCAAAGACCGGAGCCTCTTAAGGGGCTCCGGCCTTTTGCTATTCAGCGGCAGCAACCGGCCATGTGGATGAGTTTTTGCAGGCATTCGGCGTGCAGGGTTTCATCATCAGCCAGGCGTTCCAGCAGGGGACACAGAGCGGCATTGCAGCAGAGACGGGACGCAGAGCGGTAGGCATCGGCGGCATCCAGTTCGGCGCGCATATCGCCCAGCAGCATACAGCAGGGATCGGTGGCGTAATTGACAAGGCCAGCGTGCCAGTATTGCTTCTGTGCCGGACGGATAAACTGGGGGTCACCGCCCATCATGGTAATGCACCTGCCCAACAGCGAGATGTGGCGCATCTCCACCATATTGATCTTGCCGATGGCTTCTGCAATTTCCGGGCGGCAGCTGCTCAGGATGGTGCTCTGGTAGCTGTACTGCATGGTGGTGGTTAGCTCGCTGGTACGGCCGGAGTAGAATTCAGTCAGCATGCGCAGATCGGCGGTGTTGTAGCACAGGCATTCCGGCATGGGGTAGCCCTGCGACGCCTGAAAGATCATTTCCTGCATAGAATCACCTCCTGATGGCATCTTATGCAAAATAGCGGAAAGGGGGAACATCCCGCCGGTGCTGAGAATATACTGCCCCAAAAGGGGGAGTGCCGCAGTGAGGATAAAGCACCATGCAAGCAGGCGAAAAATGCAGAATATAAAGTGGGGCAAAGTGCTAGTGCTTCTCAGTCTGGTGGGGGGGATTATTGCACTGGATATGGGCATAAGGCCAATGGTGCGGGAAGCGGCGGCCAGCCAGACGCAGATTGCGGTGAACCGGATGATCCAGCGGGCGGTACTGGAGGTGCTGGAAGAGGACGGGCTGCGGTATCAATCTTTTGTTAGCCTTCAGCAGAACCAAAGCGGGGAGACTACTGCCCTAATCACTGATACTGTGCTGATCAACCGCCTGCAGGGGGAGCTGCTGGAGAAGATATTGCAGACGCTGCAGCAGTACCGTGAACTGAAGCTGGAACTGCCGCTGGGAAGCCTAACGGGGATTCAGTTCCTAGCGGGACGGGGGCCGCTGGTAGCGCTTCAGCTGCGGCCGGTGGGGCTGGTCAAGACCAAGATCATCAATCAGTTTGACGAGGCAGGCATCAACCAGACAAGGCATCGGATTCAATTGCAGGTAACGGTGGATATGCTCTCACTGCTGCCGGGGTATCGCATCAGCAGTCAGGCGCAATGCAATGTGATCTTGGCGGAGACGATTATAGTGGGACTGGTGCCGGATGCCTATACCGAGGTGTATGGCGGCACTGATGACCTGGTGGGCATGATACAGGACTACGGCGCGCTGGTGGGGTGAAATTCATCCCAAAGAAATACCGGGAATTTATTGTATTTGTGGGGCAAAGTTGCTATAATATATAGGTTAAATTGGGAGGTGTGCAGATGAGCGAGGACATTCGCCGCAAAATGCGGGAGCTGGAAAAGCAGGTTGAACATCATATGCATCTGTACTACGACTTGGATGCGCCGGAGCTGGAGGATTATGAGTATGATCGTTTGATCCACAGCCTGATGGACCTGGAGGAGCAATACCCGCAGTACGCTTCGCCCAATTCGCCGACCAAGCGGGTGGGCGGTAAGGCGCAGAACACCTTCCGGGAGGTCACGCACAAAGTGCAGATGGGCTCGCTGCAGGATGTATTTTCTACCGATGAGCTGCGTGCCTTTGACGCGCGGGTGAGGGAGGAAGTGCCGAACCCCACCTATGTGGTGGAGCAGAAGATCGACGGACTTTCGGTTTCGCTGGAATACCATGATGGGGAGCTGGCGGTGGGATCTACCCGCGGTGATGGTTTTACCGGGGAGGATGTGACCGAAAACCTGCGCACCATTCGCAGCATCCCGCTGCAGTTGCCGGAGGCGCTGCCGCTGCTGGAAGTGCGCGGTGAAGTGTATATGCCCGTGACGAGCTTTAACCGGCTGGTGCGGGAACAGGAGCTGCGGGAGGAGATACCAGCGAAGAACCCCCGCAACGCGGCGGCTGGCTCGCTGCGGCAGAAGGACCCCAAAATAGCGGCGGCCAGAGGACTGGATATCTTCTGCTTTAATGTGCAGCAGCTGGAGGGTGTGACCTGTGAGCGGCACAGTGAGTCGCTGGAGCTGATGCGGCGGCTGGGGTTCCCGGTTTCGCCGGATTACAAGGTATTTGATAACATAGAGGACGCTATAAAACAGGTGGAAGTGATAGGCGAGCTACGCGGATCGCTGGGATACCAGATCGACGGCGCGGTTATAAAGGTGGACCGCTTTACAGATAGAGAGCTTTTGGGCAGCACAGCCAAATATCCCAAATGGGCGGTGGCCTTTAAGTATCCGCCGGAGGAAAAGGAGACGGTACTGCGGGATGTGGTGCTGCAGGTGGGACGCACTGGCGCAGTGACGCCGACCGCGGAATTTGACCCGATAGAGCTGGCGGGCACCACTGTGAGCCGAGCCACCCTGCATAATCAGGATTTTATCACCCAGCTGGGGGTGAATATCGGAGATACCATCGTGGTGCGGAAGGCCGGGGATATTATCCCAGAGGTGATAGCGGTAAAGAACCACCCGGAAGGGACATCCGCCTATACACTGCCCACCCATTGTCCATCCTGTGGGACACTGCTGGTGCGCGATCCTGAGGTGGCGGCTATCCGCTGTCCCAATATCAGCTGCCCGGCGCAGATACTGAGAAGTTTGATCCATTTTTGCAGCCGTAATGCGATGGATATAGAAGGACTGGGAGAAGCGGTGTGTGAGCAGCTGCTTGCGACTGGTTTGGCCAAGACACCGGCCGATCTGTACCGGCTGACCAAGGAAGAACTGCTGGGGCTGGAGGGATTCCAGAAGAAGAAGGCGGAGAATATCCTTTCGGCGCTGGAAAAATCCAAGCACAATGAGCTGGGTGCGCTGCTGTTTGGCCTCGGTATCCGCAATATCGGCGATAAAGCGGCGAAGTTGCTGGCGCAGCGGTTTGGTTCCCTGCAGGCGGTGGAAGCGGCTACGAAAGAGGAGCTGCTTTCCATTGAAGGCTTTGGTGAGATCATGGCCGAGAGTGTTTTGCAATACTTTGACGATGAAAATAACCGTCGGTTGTGCCATGATTTGCTGGCCCTTGGTATGGAGCCGTGGGTGCCAGAGCAGCAATCGGCCGCTTTGGCGGGGATGACCATAGTAGTAACCGGCACATTGCCGAACTATTCCCGTGAGGAGATCCAGGATCTCATTGAGAAAAACGGCGGGAAGGCCTCCGGCAGTGTGAGCAAAAAGACAAGCTATGTAGTGGCCGGAGAAGCCGCGGGAAGTAAGTTGACCAAGGCGCAGAGTCTGGGTGTGCCGGTACTGACGGAGCAGGGATTACTGGAACTGATAGAAAGGGGTTCTTAAAAAATATGGAGATCGATATCAAGAAAATCGCAAAGCTCTCACGGCTGGCCATTGAGCCGGAGCGAGAGGAAAAATTCCAGAAGGATATGCAGAACATCATTGAGATGGTGGAGCGGCTGCCAGAAATGGAGACTGGGGATCTTTCCCCCAAGGTAGAAGACACCATGACACTGCGTGAGGATGTGGTGGAACCTTCCTTGCCGAGAGATGAAGTGCTGAAGAACGCCCCGCAGGTGGTGGCCGGCTGTGTGGTAGTGCCTAAGACGGTAGGTTAACAAGAGGGAAAGGAAGTAGACAACATGGATCTGTATAAACTGACCGGCGGCGAACTGCACCGGCTGATGAAAGAGAAGAGGGTTTCCGCGGTGGAAGTGACCGAGGATATCTTTTTGCCCGCATTGCCAAAGTGGAGAATGGAATTGGCGCTTTCATTACCGCCACTCCGGAGGAAGTAATGAAAACGGCCCAAGCGGTGGATAAAAAGATAGCGGCAGGGGAGGAGCTGCACCCCCTGGCCGGTATTCCCATCGGCATTAAGGATAACATCTGCACCAAGGATATCAAGACGACCTGCGCCAGCAAAATGCTGGAGAATTTTGTGCCGCCCTATGATGCGACGGTCATCACCAAGCTGAAGGCTGTGGACTATGTGATGACCGGCAAGATGAACATGGACGAATTCGCCATGGGTTCCTCCTGTGAGAACTCGGCGTTCCATATCACCCATAACCCCCACGGGCTGGATAAGGTGCCTGGTGGTTCTTCCGGCGGTTCCGCGGCGGCGGTGGCGGCCGGCGAAGCTGTACTGACCCTGGGCAGTGATACCGGCGGTTCTATTCGTGAGCCTGCCGCCTATTGCGGTATTATTGGCCTGAAGCCCACCTATGGCGCGGTAAGCCGCTACGGCTTGGTGGCGTTTGCTTCCTCGCTGGATCAGATTGGTCCGATGGGACGCAGCGTGGAGGATGTAGCGAACCTGTTCTATACCATCAGTGGACAGGACCCCTACGATGCTACCAGCATGCCAACCCATTACCCCAAGACCGCCGAGGGACTGGAATATGACCTGGCGGGTCTGCGCATTGGCGTTCCCAAGGAGTTCTATAAGCATGTGGATGTAGCGGTAGGTGCTGCCATTTGGCAGGTTATCCGCACGCTGGAGGCCCGTGGCGCCAAGGTGGTGGATATCAGCCTGCCCAGCACCGAGTACGGCCTTTCCGCCTATTACATCATTTCCTCGGCCGAAGCTTCCTCCAACCTTTCCCGTTTTGACGGTGTGAAGTATGGCTTCCGCGCAGAAAACTACACCGACCTGAACGATATGTATGAAAAGACCCGCAGCGAGGGTTTCGGCGATGAGGTAAAGCGACGCATTATGTTGGGTACTTTTGTGTTGTCCTCCGGATACTACGATGCTTACTATAAAAAGGCCAAGCTGTTCCAGCAGAAGGTGCGTGCCGAGTATGACGAGGCCTTCAAGCAGTGCGATGTTATTGTGACGCCCACTGCGCCGACCGCGGCCTTTAAGATTGGCGAGAATGTTCATGATCCCTTGAAGATGTACGCCAGTGATATCTGCACCATTACTGTGAATATTGCAGGCCTGCCGGCGCTTTCTCTGCCCATTGGCATGGACCATGAGATGCCGGTGGGAATGCAGCTCATTGGGCCGCACTTCTCCGAGGAGAAGCTGCTTGGGATTGCCAAGGAATTCGAGACCCTGCGCGGCGGCCTGTGCAAGGTAGCCACTGTGGTGTAAGGAGGGAGAAACAACATGAAATACGAAATTGTCGTTGGTCTGGAAGTCCATGCGGAGCTGAATACCAAGACCAAGATCTACTGCGGATGCAAAAACTCCTTCGGCTCCATGGTCAATTCCAACTGCTGTCCTATCTGCACCGGTATGCCCGGTACTCTGCCCACCTTAAATAAGAGTGTGGTGGACTATGCCGTGCGCATGGGCTATGCGCTGCATTGCAGTATCAATAATATCTGTAAGATGGACCGCAAAAACTACTTCTATCCCGATCTGCCCAAAGCGTATCAGATTTCTCAGTTTGATATTCCGCTGTGTGAAAACGGTTATATTGACGCCATTGTAGATGAAGAGGGACACACCAAGCGCATCGGTGTGACCCGCATCCATATCGAGGAGGATGCCGGTAAGTTGATCCATTCCGATGATTTTGCGGGCAGCCTGGTGGACTTTAACCGCTGCGGCGTTCCGCTGATCGAGATCGTTTCCGAGCCGGATATGCGCTCCTCCGCCGAGGCAAAGGCCTACCTGGATACCATCAAGGCGACCTTGCAATATCTCGGTATTTCCGACTGTAAGATGCAGGAGGGTTCTATCCGCTGTGATGTCAATGTATCGGTACGGCCGGAGGGCGCGACGGAATTTGGTACCCGTGTGGAGATGAAAAATGTGAACAGCTTCTCCGCTACGGTTCGTGCTATTGAGTACGAAGCCGCCCGCCAGATTGAGATTCTGGAAAACGGCGGGGAGATCCACCAAGAGACCCGCCGCTGGGATGACATCGCCGGGAAGAACATTCTGCTGCGCTCCAAGGAGGATGCCCAGGATTACCGCTATTTCCCCGAACCCGACCTCAAAACCATCTATGTGGAGGAGAGCCGGCTGGAGGAGCTGAAGGCGAGCATCCCCGAGCTGCCCAATGATAAGCTGCTGCGCCTGATGAAACAGTATAAACTGCCTTACTTTGATGCCAATTTGATGGCGGAAAACCCCGATAAGGCGGATTACTTTGAGGCGGTGGCGGCGCTGGGCAAGTGCCAGCCGAAGAATATCAGTAACTGGCTGCTGGGCGATATTACTCGCATTATCAATGAAAAAAACCTCATCCTTGCCGATACCAAGCTTTCCGCTGAGAAGCTGGCGGATATGCTGGCGATGATCGAAACGGGAGAGATCTCCACCACCGCTGGCAAGACGGTGCTGGAGGAGATCATCTTCAGCGATAAGACCGCGGCAGATGTGGTAGAGGAAAAGGGTCTGCGCCAAATGAACGATACCGGTGCGCTGGAGCAGGTCGTCAGTGATATTCTGGCAGCCAACCCCAAGGTGGTAGAGGACTACCGTGGCGGTAAGACCAATGCGCTGGGCTTCCTGGTGGGTCAGTGCATGAGAGCTTCCAAGGGCAAGGGCAACCCCAATATCCTGCGTGAGATGTTGGAAAAGGCACTGAACAGTTAAAAAACTTTACGGATACAAAAAGACGGACTGCAAGGTGTGCAGCCCGTCTTTTTTATCATCGGGAAGAGTTTAGGAGGAAGTCTTTTGCGCTTTGGCCATTTTGGGGATATCGCCGACGCCATCCAGTACAATGCTGGGGCGGTAGGCATAGGTGTTTAGTGTTTCTCGGGTGGAAACACCGGAAAGCACCAGTACTGTGGACATGCCGCTTTCCAAACCGGAGATCACATCGGTATCCATGCGGTCGCCGACCATAACTGCCTCGGCGGAGTGGCATTGCAGCATGCGCAGGCCGGTGCGCATCATCAGGGGGTTGGGTTTACCACAGAAATAAGCCTGCTTGCCGGTGGCCATTTCGATGGGAGCGACCAGTGCGCGGCAGGCGGGGGCGATGCCGTCCTCGATGGGGCCGGAGACATCAGAATTGGCACCGATAAGTTTAGCGCCGGTCATGACCAGGTTGGTCGCTTTTGTCAGAGTATCCAACGAATAGGAGCGACCCTCGCCGACTACAACATAATCGGGGTTAACATCATTCATTGTGATGCCGGCATCGTATAGGGCGTTCAGAAGCCCGGCCTCACCGATGGCGAAAACGGAGCATCCAGGGGCCTGCTCCCGAAGGAAGGCTGCTGTGGCCAAGGCGCTGGTGTAGAAATGTTCTTCCGGGACATCCAGCCCCATGCGGGCAAGTTTTTGATTCAGTTCCTTGGGGGTGTAGCCGCTGTTATTGGTTAGGAACAGATATTCCTTCTTTTCATCCTGCAGCCATTGGATAAATTCCCGTACGCCAGGCAGAATGCGGTTCCCGTAATAGATGACACCATCCATATCGCAGATGAAGCCTCTTTTCTGGTTAAAATCGAGTTTATTGCTCATAAGATGTGATCCTTCTTCCAATAGTATGGAATCATTATACCATTGGTTAGAGAGGAATTCCATCAACAAATTGCAAAATTTACGGCAAGAGAGGCATAAAGAAAACCGTAATTCTTGACAATAAGAAAAGCTGTGGTAGAATACAATTTGAGAACGAGACTCAAATTGCGGGAGAAAGAACCATGAAGAAACGCTTTGTTTTGATACTATTGGCTATTCTGTTATTGTCAGGGTGTGGACCTTTACAGGAGAAGACCGAGAAAATACAGATTGTAGCAACGATTTTTCCTCTGTATGATTTTGCCCGGGAGATAGCGGGAGAGGATGCCGAGGTAAAAATGCTGCTGAAGCCAGGCGCGGAGGTAACACAGTTACGAGCCGACCCCCGCAGGACATCATAGCGATACAAAACTGTGATGTGTTCCTCTACATTGGTGGGGAATCGGATGAATGGGTGCGAAATGTGCTTTCTTCGGTGGATACCAGCCGTATGCAGGTATTGACACTGATGGATTGTGTGGATGCAGCCGAGGAAGCCGAAAGCGGCTTTGCATGGAGCGGGGAGGATGGCCATGATCATGATCACGACGGGCATGACCATGGTGACGCAGAGTATGACGAGCATATCTGGACCTCCCCCAAGAATGCCATATTGATGGCGGAAGCCATCGGTAAAGCAATACAGGCAGCAGATAGGGGTAGCGCGGAGTATTATCAAACCCGTACTGAAGAATATACGGAAAAGCTGCGCGCATTAGATAGCGAGTTGACCAAAACGGTGAAGGAAGCAAAGCGTGATTTGCTCATTTTTGCGGACCGTTTTCCGTTCTTATACTTGGCGCGCGACTATGGGCTGGAGTATTATGCTGCCTACCCGGGCTGTTCCTCCGAGGCGGAGCCGAGCGCGGCCACAGTAGCGGCCATTATAGAAGAAGTAAAACAAAGCGGTGTGCCGGCTATCTTCTATATTGAGCTTTCCAACCGGCTGATGGCGGATACCATTGCGGAGGCAACTGGTGCTGAGGAATTGCTGCTTCATTCCTGCCAGAATGTTTCCAAGGAGGAATTCGAGAGGGGGGAGAGTTATCTCTCGCTGATGGAGCAGAATATTAAAATGCTGAAAATAGCACTGAACTAAAACAGAAATAAAAAGCCGACCCGGTATACAGTCGCTGTACCCTTGGTCGGCTTTTTATTTAGGCTCGCGGAGGGGAAGGATTCTGCAATTTCCAGCCTGCCGCCTGCTTTCGTCCACTGATGAAGCGACGATAAATTCCGTCCCGCTCCATCAAGTTCATCAGGTGCTCCTTATTGGACGATTTGTCCTTTATCTCTACCACGAGGATTTGATCGGCGTGGCGGAGGGCCTTTAGCCGGTGGGTAATCATAATGATGTTTTTTCGTGGGTCAGCTCTTTTTTATTCTCGGAGTCCACATTTGCCGCAGCCGCTGCGCCCGCACAGCAGTACACACTGTCCATCCGGAATGGTAAGGTCAATATTCTTCAAACTGCCTTCCGAACTGCCCAGATAGGCAAAGGATACATTCCGAAATTCAATCGTTGGGCTATCACCTTCCATATAAGCTAGGATATGAGAAGTGCTGCAAACAGAAAAAGCGCCAGCCAATCCTCAACACGCATTTGAATGTTGACAAGGCAGGTGCGGAGATTTAGATTCCCAATACCGCGTGTGACGGAAGCAATGGAGAGTTCATCTGCGGCCTTACTGGTAGCGATCAAAAGTGGCATATAGATGCAATTTACCGTCATGGCAGTGTGGATCTATTGAGTTGCCTTTTATTTGCTGGATAGTAGTTATACTGTCTAACAAATAAAGGGCAGTTTGTTTTTATTTTTTAGGCTTATTGGTATGCGGTTGGCCTACTGTTACGGCATGCATAAAACCTGTCCCGGCACCATATGATGCACCAAAGGACAAGGAGGGACCTATGATGTGGGATGTCCAGAAGCTTTTGGGGCAGTTACCGCAGCCGGTTGTCACAATTCTGCGGCAAGCCACGCCGACGCTGCTGGAACAAATGACAGAGATCCGTCTGCGGTCGGGTCAGCCACTGGTGGTTACAGTCGGGGAGCGGACACTATTCCTTTCTAAATCCGGCACAGTTGTACCGGCAGAGCAGGGCTTTATAATACCGCAAGAGCTGGTGCAGGAGACAATGCTTTCGCTTTGTGGACACTCGTTGCACGGGATAGAAAAAACGCTGGAGCAGGGCTTTTTTACAGCGCAGGGCGGGTTTCGTATTGGGGTGTGCATGCAGCCTTATGCTGTGCGGCAGGGACGGGCGCTGTCGCTTTGCATTCGATTGCCAAGGGAAGTTATTGGGGCGGCATCTGATATTTATTCTGTTTGGCAGCGTTCACAAGGATTGATTTTGGCTGGGCCGCCGGCCAGCGGAAAAACCACCATTTTGCGGGATCTGTGCCGATTGATTTCATCCGGAGAAGGAGGAACATCCAGCCGAACCGTCCTGCTGGATGAACGCAATGAGCTGAGCGGCTGGGATGGTGAAAAATGTGCATTCCAGCTGGGCCCCTGTACAGATATCCTCAGTGGTTTGCCCAAGGCGGAAGCCATTAGGCGAGCCACCCGCACCCTTTCGCCGCAGGTCATTCTCTGTGATGAGATTGCGGATGAACACGAAGCAACAGCTATACAGTATGCTTTTTTCTGCGGGGTGCGTTTTGTGGTCACGGTACATTGTGGTGTGGGGCAGGAGCCATTTTACAACGCTATGCTGCGTAGATTAATGCAAACCGGAGCATTCAGCCATCTTTATCTGCTGGGGCTGCCGGTAGGAGAAGCAAGTGGAACGGTGGTGACAAGGGATGAGTACGATCGCAAAGCTGCTGGGCTCGGTGCTGGTTTTGGGCGGATGTACGATGATGGGATTTACTCTGGCGGGGCGGCTGCGTACCCGACGGCAGTTAGCAGCTCTGCTGGGACGCTACTGGGGAGATTTTCTGCGGCAGATGGAATTAACCTCCCAGCCGCCTGCGCAGATTGCCGCGGCGTTGGCGGAGCGCAGCGCTTATCTGGAATGGGCCTTTGCGCAGCAGTTGGCGTCCCAACCGGAGGCGGACTTTGGAATGGCATTGATCGATATAATGCAAAACACGGCGTTGCCGGAAGCATTTCAAAAGGCAATGATGCCATTGACGGAGGTGCTGGGAGTACGACGATGGAAGTCGAGAAACAGGCACTGATAGGGGCGCTGATGGCTCTGCGGCAGGAGGAAAAATACTGGACAGAGCAGGAGAACCGACAGGGGACGCTTTTCCGACGGCTGGGAATGCTGGGTGGATTGGCGTTGGTGGTCCTGCTTATCTGATGGAGGAAACAGCATGGAAGTGGATCTCATCTTCAGAATAGCGGCGATTGGTATTATCGTATCGGTGCTGTACCAGGTGCTGCTGCGCTCCGGCCGGGAGGAACAGGCGATGCTTACCTCCCTGGCAGGGCTTATCGTGGTGCTTACCATGCTTATCTATGAGATCAGCGGTCTTTTTGATACCGTCAAGGAAGTATTTGGGCTGGTGGTACTATGGAAATTACCGCTTTGATCGTTCTGTGTATTATCGCAGCACTGCTGGCGCTTTCGCTGCGGGGGCAGCGGCCGGAGTTTGCCATGCTGCTTTCCCTGGGCTGTGGACTGTTTGTACTGCTATACCTGCTGGGGCAAATGAAGGACATCTTTTCCGGCTTGGAGGATATTCTATCCGGACTTTCCGGACAAAGTGAATTGACCGCCATCATCTTAAAGGCATTAGGGGTTTGTATTGTGGCGGAATTGGGCAGCCAGTGCTGCCGAGATGCCGGAGAAACAGCGATTGCTGCCAAGGTGGAGCTGGCCGCCAAAGCAGCATTAGTGATGATGAGCATGCCAGTATTTGCTTCGCTGCTGGAAATGGCCGGGGAGCTGCTGCGCCTATGAATATATAATTAGGATCCTGCTGGCGCTGATTTTCTGCAGGTGTGTGGTACTCTTTCCGGTGCAGGCGCAGGTTATCGATCCCGCCGCCGAGGTGGAGCAATATTTTGCGGGAGAGGACATGACCGCTGTAAAGGATGCTATTCCGCCGGAAGTGGCGGAGCAGATGGAACAGCAGGGGATCAGCTCTTTTTCGAAGCTCATTTCCATGCCGGTGGAGCAAGTGTGGAAGATTTTGACTGACGCATTTAAGGAACATCTGGGCGCTCCGCTGCGAGTATTGCTTTCGCTGGTCGGCGCAGTGCTGCTGTGCAGCCTTGTCAAGGGGATTGGCAGTTCGCTAGGCAGCGGTGTACACCAGGTGTTTTCCATCATTATGACGGTCTTTGTCATTTCGCTTCTCATTCGTCCGGTCATCGAGTGTATTTTGTCACTCCATACTGTCTTTGCGGATTTCTCCCTGTTTCTCACAGTGTATATCCCGGTTTTTGCCGGAGTCATGACCACAGCAGGCCAACCCATGACAGGTGCGCTCTACAATGTGCTGCTGTTTGGTGCGTGCCAGGGGATCAGCTCTCTGCTGCAGGCGGCATTTGTGCCTGTTATCAGCTGCTATCTTTCTTTGGCTATTGTTACTGAAGTGGTTCCGCAGATGGGACTGGCTGGGATTGTTTCGGGCTTCAAAAAGTTGATTACATGGGCATTGGGCCTTACCATGACGCTGTTTGTGGGGCTGTTGTCTCTGCAATCCGCCATAGCGGGTGGCGGTGACAATGTGGCGGTCAAGACTACAAAGTTTATGATCAGCAGTCTGATCCCTGGAGTGGGCGGCAGTCTTTCGGAGCTTTTTATGGCGACACAGGGGTGTGTTCAGCTTGTTAAAAGTACCGTTGGCGCGGCCGGGATAGCGATTGCTGTGCTGACCTTTTTGCCGGTATTATTGCGGGTGACACTGTGGCAGCTGGTTACGGCAGCGGGTGGCATTGTGGGGGAAATGCTGGGCGCTGGAGAACTTTCTCGTTTGCTTAAATCGGTTGGCTCGGCGCTTTCGGTCATGCTGGCCATTACCCTGTACTATGCCATGCTGTTTATTGTTTCCACTTCTCTTATGATACTGGCCTTCAAGGGAGGTTAAGCTATGCAGGCAATCCAAAACTGGTGCTATACCATATTTGCGGGGGTACTTTTTTCCGGCATTGTACTGCTGCTTACCCCAAGTGAGCGATTTCGGCCATTGATGCAGCTTTTGCTAGGGGCTTTTTTGCTGGTTTGTATTTTTACTTGGTGCGGCCGGGCTAATATCCAATTGGAGATGAATATGGAAGAAGCGGAGCGGTATAGGCAGGAGATCGCCGGCCGAACAGAGGACTACTTTATAGAACGGATCAAATATCTCTCACAGGAGGAACTGGAGAAAACGGCAGAGGAATATCTGTCCGACTATGGCATAAAGCCGGGGGAATACCAAATATACATGGAAACAGAGGAGCACTCGGATAGCGCAGAAGGGGTCTATTTACTGCTACGGCTGCCCGCACGCGTGATGGATCAATCTTTGACCATTAGCCGAGCACTGGGCTACCAACTGGGAGTGGATGTGAGGATAGAAACCTATGGAAAAGATGCGGGATAAAAATGGGAAGCCTGAGAAAAAGTCCTCCAGGACCACGCTGATTATGGCCGCGGGACTGCTGGGGATCCTGCTTATTGGGATAGCGCCGATGCTGAAAACGGATGGTGCTAAAAAACAATTTCAGCAGGAGACAGTTCCCTCGGCAGAAGAATATGCCGCCGCGCTGGAAAGTCGCCTGGAGGGAATCCTGGGGCGCATTGACGGGGTAGGGGAGGTCGAGGTGATGATCACCCTGAAAAGTGGCTACACCTACACCTATGCTGTTACCGAAAAGGTGAACAGCGATGTAAGCGAAGAATATAAAAGTGATGATCAGCGAAAATCCCAACAGAAAAACACCACCGAGCAAAGCTATGTTATGGTGGAGGACGGCGGCAGCCCCCTGGTCACGGCGCTCAATGAACCAGAGATCAAAGGCGTAGTGGTGGTGTGCGCCGGAGGAGGAGCCCCCAAGGTGGTGGCACAGGTTACCGCGGCGGTAAAAACCGCGCTGGATATTTCCTCTACCAAGATTACCGTTTCCAAGATCAGCTCCGGCGCCGCCGGTCACTGATAGATTAAATCACAGAGCCTACAAAAAGGAGTGCATAGCAAGATGAAACTTTCCATCAAAAAGGGCCATATTGTACTGGGGGCATTGGTGCTGGCGCTGGGGGCGGCGGTGTACCTCAACTGGGATTACATGAAACAGACCGACTATGTGGCGGCTGGAAATACCAATCAAACCACCAATGATAATGAAGGAACGGCCAATTACGGGGATGCCTATTTTGTATCGGCACGACTTTCCCGTACACAGTCCCGCGATGAAGCAATGGATGCCCTCAAGTATATGCTGGAGGATTCTGCTATGGAGGAGGGGGCAGCTGCTGTATTGGCACAGCAAGCGCAGTCACTGGCCAAGACCATCGAGACCGAGGGCAAGATCGAGAACATTATTAAGGCCAAGGGTTTTACGGAATGCATGGTTTACCTGGATGAAGATAAGGTAGATGTCATTGTGCAGAGCACTGGACTTACCGATAGCGAGGCCGCGCAGATTATGGATGCTGTAATGAGCGAGGTGGAGGTAGAGGAAAGCAATGTTTCCATCATTGAAATAAAGTAGTTGCCACCGGGCAAAAATATTGCTATAATATAAAGGTATTAGTCCTAACATAGGAGGTGCAACACTTATGGAATATGAAAACACTGCCGGCAGTCTGAAGATCTCCTCCGAGGTCGTGGCTTCGATAGCAGAATATGCAGTAAAAGAAGTAGAGGGTGTGGCGTGCCTTGCCCCCATCGTTTCCAATATTGGCGGCTGGCTGCTAGAAAAGCAGACCATTAAGCCTATTTCGATTCAGATGAACGAAGGCAAGGCAACCATTGACATCCGTCTTTTGGTGGAGCCCAATGCCAAGATCCCCGTCCTCAGCCGAAAGCTGCAGGAGGCGGTGAAAGATGCCGTTCAGAGCATGACCGGTATCGAAGTAGCTACTGTGAACCTTTACATTGCCGGTGTTTCGGTACCCCGTACCGCCAATACCGCCGAATAAGAGCTCGATTCGACAGCCCTCTTAATAGCGTATATATTAAGAGGGCTGTCTTACTGAATGGAGGACGACAAAATATGACCAGACGCGAAGCCCGTGAGCAGGCGCTTTCCATGATCTTCGAAATGAACTTCAACGATAACTCGGTGGATGAAATGGTGGATAACGCCCTTATCTTCCGGGATGAATCGGTGGATGAATACGCGGTCCAAATTGCCCAGCAGGTGCGCTTGCACTGGGAGGACAACCTTTCCGCTGTGGAGCAGTACAGCAAAAAGTGGAAAGCAAACCGTCTGCCCAAGGTTTCGCTGGCCATTCTTATGCTGGCCATCACTGAGATTGCTTATGTCAAGGATGCCCCGGTCGGCGCTGTTATCAATGAGGCGGTGGAACTGGCCAAAAAGTATGCTGGCCCGGAGGATGCTTCCTACATCAATGGCGTGTTGGGCGGTTATGTTCGTGGAACGATGGGCGAAGCAGCTCTCCCTAAGGAAGCCGAAGAATGATAGTGGGGAGTGCTGCAGCCGGTGGGTGGCAGGCTCCCTTTTTGCAATAAACCCCAATAATGCATGGAAGGAGGTGCCATCATGCCGGCGCAAATCATCAAGGTCTCGCAGCTTAATCGCTATGTGAGGGCTCAGTTGGAGGAGAATACACTTTTGGGTGATCTCCTTGTCAAAGGAGAACTTACCAGCGTCAGCTGGCGCAGCAGCTCAGGGCACTTCTATTTTACCATTAGTGAAGGCGGCGCCTCCCTGCATTGTGTGATGTTTGCACGCTATGCCGAAAGACTTCCTTCCTTTCCGGAGGAGGGCAGTACCGTTATTGTACGGGGGGCAGTTACCCTGTATGAACGGGACGGGCAATATCAACTTTCTGCTTATGATATCCAAAACATGGGACAGGGAAGCGGCAGCGCTGACTATACCGCTCTTCGGCAAAAGCTGCTGGCTGAGGGACTCCTTTCTCCAGAGCGCAAACGCAAAGCACCTCTCTTTCCGCGGGCCATTGGCGTTATTACCTCTGCAGAAGGCGCCGCTGTGCAGGATATCATCACCGGGATGCAGCGACATAATGATCTGATTCCGCTTATACTTTATCCTGCCACGGTGCAAGGCAGTGCAGCAGTAGAGCAGATTCTCTATGCCCTGCACTGTGTCATAGCCGAAAATCGCTGCGATATCCTTATCATTGCTAGGGGCGGTGGCGCTTCCGAAACGCTTGCAGTCTTCAATGATGAACGCCTACTGCGGGCAGTAGCGGTCTGCCCAGTGCCAGTTATTTCGGCGGTCGGACATGATGTGGATATTACTCTGCTTGATGAAGTTGCTGATATCCGGGCTGCGACCCCAACGGCTGCTTGCCAGTATTGCTGTGTATCCAAAGAGGAACTTTTGGCGGAGCTGAATACTGCTAGGAGCGAATTGCAGCAGGCGATTAGCCGTCGCGTGACTATGGCACTGCAGCACACGGCTTCGCTCCAGCGAGTATTACGGGCTCGTTCCCCTATGGTGTTGTGGAGCAAAAATCGCCAGCGCCTGGCCTATCTTATTCAGTTGCTTCAGGGCAATATGCAGCACGCCCTGTGGCGGATGACCCAGCGGGTTGCTCACCAACGAGGCCAGTTGGAACTTTTAGATCCCGCCCTGCCGGTGGAACGGGGCTATACCATTACTTATATGGTGCGGGAAACGGACAAGATACCGATTTATACCTGTGGGAAACTCCGCCCTGGGGATCCCCTATTGACCCGCTTGAAGGATGGAGAAGTTCTCTCCACAGTAACAGCCATTAATATCCGAAAGGAGTAGCTATGGCACAAAAAACACTGGAAAATGAGCTCAAGGAGCTTGAAAATATTGTTGCCCGCCTTTCATCGGAAGAACTTCCGTTGGAGGAAGCGATTGCCCTTTACACCAAGGGCTTGGAGTTGAGCCGCAGCTGCGATGCGTTGCTGGCCGCTGCCCGCCAGACAGTAGAAATGGGAAAAATGCAGCTGGAGGACGAAATCAATGACCTGGAATGAGCGTTATCCTACCTATTGCAGCATGATAGAAACCACCCTGCCGCAATATTTACCCTCGGTGGAGTTGCCGCAGGGTAAGGTGAGCGAAGCAATGGCATACAGCCTTTTGGGCGGTGGCAAGCGCGTTCGCGGTTGTCTTACCCTGGCGATGTGTGAGCTGTGCGGTGGCGATGTGGAAGCTGCTCTGCCACTGGCCTGTGCCGTAGAGATGATTCATGCCTATTCGCTCATCCACGATGACTTGCCCTGCATGGATAATGATGATTTGCGCCGCGGCAAGTCCTCCTGCCATGTTCAGTTTGGGGAAGGCATCGCTCTTTTGGCCGGGGATGCCCTGTTGACCCACGCTTTTTCGGTAGTGTCCTCCGCCTATTTCAGCGGCAGCCTTCCGGCGGAAACTGTTCTGCGCTGTGTTAACCAGTTGGCATGTGCGGCTGGGGTAGAGGGTATGATCGGCGGCCAGGTGATAGATACCATGCCGGAGGAAGTGCCCATGACCCCAGAGGAGCTGGAAGCCATGCACGGCATGAAAACCGGAGCGCTTATTCGAGCTTCGGCAGTGCTGGGGTGCCTTGCCGCCTGTGCCCCGCGGGATGTCATCCTTCAGGCGGATCTATATGCAGCCAAAATTGGCCTCGCGTTCCAGATTGTCGATGATATATTGGATGTGACCGAAACCAGTGAGGAATTGGGCAAATCCGCCAGCGATGCTGAAAATCACAAGACCACATATATCACCCTGTATGGCGTGGAAAAGGCCCGTGAAATGGTGCGTCGATTGGTGTTGGAGGCTGACCTAGCTGTAAAGGGCACAATGCTGGATGATGAAATGCTGTATGAGCTGGCTGATACCCTGGCTAAGCGCAATCACTAAAGAATAGGGGAGAACCAGAACTATGACAGAAAAGACAAGACTGGATGCTGCCTTGGTGGAACGCGGCCTTTGCACTGGCCGCGACCGTGCAAAAGGTATCATTATGGCGGGCCAGGTATATGTCAATAACCAAAAGGCGGATAAGCCCGGCATGACCATTTCCCCGGAGGATCAAATTGAAGTCCGGGGCGACCAGCTGGCCTATGTCAGCCGAGGCGGCTTAAAGCTGGAAAAGGCCATGAAGGAATTTGGCCTGCGGTTGGATGGCTGTATTTGTGCCGACATTGGCGCTTCCACCGGCGGCTTTACCGATTGCATGCTGCAAAACGGCGCCGTCAAGGTCTATGCTATCGATGTCGGCTACGGACAGCTCGCATGGAAACTCCGCTGTGATGAACGAGTTATCAATTTGGAACGCACCAATATCCGCCATGTTACCGAAAAAGAGGTACCGGAGCTGCTGGATTTTGCTTCGGTTGATGTTTCCTTTATTTCGCTCAAGCTGGTGCTGCCGGTCCTGTATCGGTTGCTGAAAGAGGGCGGCGAAGCTGTTTGTCTCATCAAGCCCCAATTTGAAGCCGGCCGGGAACTGGTTGGGAAAAAGGGCGTGGTACGGGAAGAGAGCACTCATGTGATGGTGGTGGAAAACGCTCTTTCCTTTGCAAAGGATAATGGCTTTACACCTATCCATCTCACCTTTTCGCCGGTCAAGGGCCCGGAGGGTAATATCGAATACCTTATGCATCTCAAAAAAGGTGAGTATGAGAGCGACTTGCCCATACCGGCGGAAATCGTCCGCCTTTCTCACCAAACACTCAGCGAATAATATACCGGAAAGGAGGACTGCCGGTTGGATTTCTTTCTAATTGCTAATTTTTCCAGGGAAAATGTCCCGACTGTCACCTGGGATGTTTGCCGGGAATTGGCTGCGCGCGGCTGCGGTGTTTTTGCGGTTCCTGTGCCGGGGGCGTTCTATCCGCCCAATGTGCAGGTGATCAATATGGAATCAACTTGCGCTCACACTGATATGATTCTCTGCATCGGTGGGGATGGCACCATTATCGACGGGGCGCATTACTCGGCAGCGCATGGGCTGCCGGTGCTGGGCATCAATGCTGGCAGGTTGGGCTTTTTGGCCCAGGTGGAACCGGAAGATGCTGCCAAGGCGTTTGATCGTATCTTAGCCGGGGAGTACACAACTGAAGAACGCTTTGGTATCTCACTTACGCGTCAGGGAGAATCTGGTGAAGAACTTATGGTGTCCTTTGCCCTCAATGACATTGTTTTTACCAAGCCGGTCATGACGAATATTATTGATCTTACCATCGACTGCGATGGCCGCCGCATGAATTCTTATTTGGCAGATGGATTGATTCTATCCACTCCAACCGGTTCTACCGCTTATTCGCTTTCGGCGGGCGGCCCGGTCATCGATCCCGGTCTTTCCACAATCTCTATCGTTCCCATTTGCCCGCACAGTGTTTCTGTTCGTCCCATTGTGGTTTCGGCGGGGCGCAGCGTCACCATTCGCAGCCATCAGTCTATGTGCGCTGTGGTGGATGGCCGAGAACGCATTGAATTGCTGCCGCAAACGGCTGTAACGGTGCGTAAAAGTGATAAAGCTGCGCGTTTTGTTTCCTTTGGGGAACACGAATTCTTCGAGATCCTGTCCCACAAATTGCTGCAAAGGGGTTAATGACCATGAAAGCAACACGACACGCCAAAATTCTGGAACTGATTCAGAATCACACTGTTACCACGCAGGAGGAACTGCAATCTCTTTTGGAGGCGAACGGCTTTTATGCTACCCAAGCTACCATTTCCCGCGATATCCGCGACCTTCGCCTGGTCAAGGTGCTTTCGCCCAGCGGCATTTACTACTATACGCAAAGCAATACCGCACCGGCTGATACCCTGCAGCTTTCCGGTGATTCGGTCTTTATGCGCAGCATCCGTTCAGTGGATTGTGCCGGTAATATCGTTGTCATCAAGACACATTCCGCGATGGCTTCCGCTGTGTGCGAGGCAGTGGATAATAGCAGTCGTCCGGAGATCCTTGGCACCATCGCAGGGGAGAACACTATCTTTGTTCTGCTTAAGACCGAGCATTTTGCCGATGAATTCTGCACCCATCTGCGGGAACTTATGAAAAAGAATCTTACCCGCTAAAAAACTGTCACAATGCCACTAGAGAAAGGAGCTCCCCATGCTTTCTCAGCTTTACATCGAAAACATTGCCGTCATCCGTCAGGCCACCATTGATTTTCAGCAGGGCTTCCATGTCTTCACGGGCGAGACCGGTGCCGGTAAGACCATCCTCATCAGTGCTATCAATGCTGTGCTGGGCGGACGGACCTTCAAGGAGATCATCCGCACCGGGGAGACCCGGGCCACTGTTTCCGCACTGTTTACCGAAATTTCGGAAGAACTCTGCAAAAAGATTGAAGTACTTGGCTATCCATTGGAGGATAACCAGCTTTTAGTTCAGCGGGAAATCGACCTTTCCGGTAAGGGGCAGTGCCGTTTGGATGGCCGCCCGGCTACTGCCGCAATGCTGCGGGAAGTTTGCTCACTGCTCATTGATATCCATGGTCAGCATGATAATCAGGAGTTGCTCAGCGCCGAAAAGCACTTGGGCTTTTTGGATAGCTACGGCGCTTACCCGCAGGAAATGGCTGCTTACACCGCCGCTTACGAAAAGATGTGCGAGTGTGCTGCCCGGTTGGATAAGCTTCAAATGGATGAAAGCTACAAGCTGCAGCGCATGGATATTCTTCAGTTTCAAATTAAGGAGATCGGCGATGCCAAGCTGACCGATGGGGAAGAGGAACGACTGGTTGAGCAGCAGAAGCGCATCCGCAATGCCGAGCGCATTACTGAATCGCTGGGGGCAGTTTACACCTTGCTTAATGGCAATGGAGAAGAAATGCGCGGTGTTTTGGAAGCATTGGAGGAGGTCTCTACCGAACTTGACACCGCGGCTAAGTACCTTACGGAGTTTGGGGGATACAGTGAAAAGCTCAGCGATGCCTACTATATGTTGGAGGAGCTTGGCAGCCGTGCCCGCGATACGCTGGAGGACGCTGATTTTGACCCACGCCAGCTGGATGCCATCGAATCTCGCTTGGATACTATCTATAAGCTTAAGAAGAAATATGGCAATTCTATTGCAGAGATTTTGGAATACTTCGAGAGGATCAGTGAAGAATATCAATCGCTGGAGCTTAGTGATGAATTGACTGCCCATCTGCAGCGAGAGCTGGATGAAGCCAACTTGGTGCTGCACACTGTGGCAGAGGCCTTGACGGCTTGCCGTCTTGCTGCTGCTGCGGAGTTTTCCGAGCGAGTAGAACAGGAGTTGGCCTATCTTGATATGGCTGGTGTTCGGTTCTCCATTACCCGCCGGGAAAAGCCCTATGGCCCTACTGGCGCTGATGAAATGGAATTCATGATCTGTACCAATACCGGTGAGGAAGCAAAGCCTTTGGCCAAGATCGCCTCCGGCGGTGAGTTGGCGCGTATTATGCTGGCCATCAAGAATGTACTGGCCGAAAAAGATGGCATTGGTACCATCATTTTTGATGAAGTGGATACCGGTGTTTCCGGTCGCGCCGCGCAAAAGATCGGTAAAAAGCTCGCCGAAGTCGCACGCCACCGTCAGGTCATCTGCGTTACGCATTTGGCGCCAGTCGCGGCCTGTGCCGCCCACCACTACCGCATCTACAAGACGGTGGAAGATGGCCGCACCTTTACCCGTGTGGAGGAGCTGACCCGCCCGCAGCGGGTGCAGGAATTGGCCCGTATTATGGTGGGAGAGAATATCACCGATAGTGCCCTGAAGAGCGCTGAGGAGATGTTGGAGTCATAATTCTATCTTGCTTATGTGATGCCGCCCTTGCCCGGGGCGGCTCGCTTTTTGCCGAAATAGGAAATAACATATCGAGCCAGTTACAAAGGCTCCATAAAATCAATGGACAATTCCAAATGTATTGCGCAAAATGTTCGATATCCTGCGTCAAATGCGGGATGTTACATTGAAAAATGCAGGGAGTTGTGGTATAGTATTTCTATTAATTTATAAAAATTCACCCCAAAGGAGGGAACCGATACGATTCGATTCTTCTTTACGGCGCTGCTGTGCCGTGTATTAAGCGCTGTTGGCTCATTGCTGGGAGGTGGTACCGATCTTCCCGGGCGTATTGCTTTGCGTCTGCATCCCCATGTCATGAAAAACTGCCGCTTTTCCAGCCCGAAGTTATTTAATGTTACAGCAATACGTAATA
>VOFK01003337.1_pt1 | contig 25141 bp, 32 predicted proteins | sample 5384121 | NCBI WGS metagenome assembly VOFK01 (sample SAMN12384730, study PRJNA508395) | human gut metagenome | isolation source: healthy gut J | host: Homo sapiens | reverse complement strand
CTGACCGACGGACGTCCCTTCCAGCAGCCAAGTAACGGAGACCATCAAAACAACGGAAATGCTGGCCCCTGAACATCGTCAACGCTTTCGGCACCAGCGGCGGCGGAAACCGCGGCGTGGGTCAGGCCAAGGCCGTGATCTTCTTTCATCGTGGTGGTGCCATCAGCATCATCCAGTTTCAGGCCAACCCCGCCGCAAAGGGAGGTGCAGCAATGATCAACGCCGATGCTCTGCGCCGCAGAGATGCCGTCAGGCCCTGCCGACGGGTGGTGGCCATCATCTCCGTGCTCTGGCATCTGGATGCCGGTGTTCATCAACATCCTCCTGAAGGCCAACGCCTTTTGTCAACACCGAGACCCTTCGCTGCTCACGGCGGAGTCCTTCGCGGGGCTGAAGAACCATGTCAAGGGCACACCGGCAACTTCGCCTTCTATAAGGTGGTGTTCTACAGCTTCTTCATCACCATCACCTCCACGGCCCTGATCCTGGTGTGCACGTCCATGGCGGCGTGGTACATCATCTCCCGGGTGGGGAGCCTGGTCAGCAAGATCGTGTACTACCTGTGCGTGTTCTCCATGGTGGTCCCCTTCCAGATGGTCATGTCGCACCCCCTGGCCGGACGGCGGACCAGATGCACCTGAACACCCCCTGGACCATTCCGGTGATCTATCTGGGCTTCGGCGCAGGTCTGGCGGTGTTTATGTTCACGGGCTTTGTCAAGAGCCTGCCCCTGGAGATCGAGGAGGCCGCCGCCATCGACGGCTGCGGCCCTGTGGGCACCTTCTTCCGGGTGGTGCTGCCCATGCTGAAGCCCACCATGATCTCCGTGGGCGTGCTGGAGATCATGTGGGTCTGGAACGACTATCTGCTGCCCAGCCTGGTGCTGGATATCAACCAGTACCGCACCATTCCAATCCATATCCAGTATCTGAAGGGCAGCTACGGCACCGTGGACATGGGCGCCACCATGGCCCTGATCATGCTGAGCATCCTGCCGGTGATCATCTTCTATCTGTGCTGCCAGAAGCACATCATCAAGGGCGTGGCCGCCGGAGCCGTAAAGGGCTAAAAAAACAAAGCATTTTTCTGATAAGTGAGTTGACTGACATATGAATCGTTGCAGCGGCATTTTGATGCCGGTATTTTCCCTGCCGTCTCCCTACGGCATCGGGACTCTGGGCAAGGCCGCCTATGACTTTGCCGATTTCCTCCACGCCGCCGGGCAGCGCTGCTGGCAGATGCTGCCCCTGGGCCCCACCAGCTATGGCGACTCCCCCTATCAGAGCTTTTCCACCTACGCCGGAAATCCCTATTTCATCGACCTGGATATGCTGATAGAGGACGGATTGCTGGAAAAGAGCGAGGTGCAGGAGCAGAACTGGGGGTGCCGAACCCCGGTACGTGGACTACGGAAAGATCTACGAAAGCCGCTTCGCCGTGCTGCAGAAGGCCAAGGACCGGGGCTGGGTCCGGGACCAGGCAGAGGTGGCCGCCTTTCAGGCGGAGAACAGCCGCTGGCTGCCGGACTACGCCCTGTATATGGCCTGCAAGCGCCATTTCGGCATGCGCTCCTGGACGGAGTGGGAGGACGCGGACATCCGCCTGCGGAAATCCCCGGAGGTGCTGGAGCGGTACCGCACCCTGCTGCGGGAGGACGTGGAGCTGTTCACCTATCTGCAGTTCCTGTTCTTCCGGCAGTGGAACAGGCTGCGGGACTATCTCCACGGCCTGGACATCCAGGTCATCGGCGACCTGCCCATTTATGTGGCCATGGACTCCGCCGACGTGTGGGCGGAGCCGGAGAGCTTCCAGCTGGACGACCAGTGCGTGCCCACGGAGGTATCCGGCGTGCCGCCGGACTACTTCAGCGCCGACGGTCAGCTGTGGGGCAATCCCCTGTACGCCTGGGACCGGATGCAGGACGACGGCTTCGGCTGGTGGATCCGCCGGGTGGACGGGGCGTCCAAGCTGTATGACGTGATCCGCATCGACCATTTCCGGGGCTTCGATGCCTATTGGGCCGTGCCCTACGGCGAGACCACCGCCAAAAACGGCCATTGGGTCAAGGGTCCGGGCATGAACCTGGTGGGGGTGCTCACCGGCTGGTTCCCCCAGCTGCGGTTCATCGCCGAGGATCTGGGCTATCCCACCCCAGGCGTCCAGCAGCTGCTGCAGGATTCCGGTCTGCCGGGCATGAAGGTGCTGGAATTTGCCTTCGATTCCCGGGATACCAGCAGCTATCTGCCCCACTCCTACACGGAGAACTGCGTGTGCTATACCGGCACCCACGACAACAGCCCCCTGGCCCTGTGGAAGGACGAGGCCGCGCCGGAGGACATCGCCTATGCCCGGGAATACCTGGGACTCAACGATGGGGAGGGCTTCAACTGGGGCATCATCCGGGGCGGCATGAGCTCCGTGGCCCGGCTGTTTGTGGCCCAGATGCAGGACTATCTGGAGCTGGGTCTGCACCACCGCACCAACGTCCCCGGCACCCAGAGCGGCAACTGGCAGTGGCGTCTGCTGCCCGGCGAGGCCACCCCGGCCCTGGCCCGGCGCATCCGCCATATGACGGAGCTGTACGGCCGCTGAACCGAACCATCTCGTTTCATTGCGAACTTCTCTTAAAACGTATGAACCCCGGCGCGGTGCGCCGGGGTTCATACGTTCTGTTCGTTGTGTTGGCTCTCCATCAGGCGGCGGGCCTTTCTCCTGGCCCGGGTCAGGGCCATGCGGACGCTGTCGGGCTTCACGCCCAGCTCCCGGGCCAGCTCCCCGTCCGAATAGTCCAGGATATACCGGGCCTCCAGCAGCCAGCGGGTGTTCTCGTCCAGCCGGGGCCACACCTGGGCCAGGGCGTCCAGCTCCAGGCGGCGCAGCACCCGGTCCTCCACCTCCTGCCGCTCATCCGGGACCTCCGGTTCGCCGTCCAGCGGCAGCCAGGGATGGCGGCTGCTGTCCCGGACGGCGTTATAGGCCGTGTGGCGGCAGGCGGCGGCAATATACCCCGCCAGACCCTCCGGCTCCAGCCGGCGCAGGGTGTCCAGATGGTCGATGAGCCGCAGCAGGGTGGTTTGCAGCACGTCCTCCGTGGCCCACTTGTCGCCCAGGATATCATAGATGGTGCGATACATCAGCCGCTGATACTTCACAAACAGGCGGGTCATATAGGCCCGGTCGTCATCGTCCCGGATCGCAAGGATGCAGATCGGCAGCATATGGACCCTCCTCTCCCCGGCGGCAGCCGCCGGACCAAAAAATCGACATTTTATATTATAGAGGCCGTTCCCGGAAAAGCAAGAAAATTTTTCAAAAACCCGGTTGCAAATTCCCGGAACCGGTGTTACTTATATAGAGGGGTTACCAGGAAAGCGAAATCTGCGAAAGGAAGTGGATGCAATATGAACAACCGTCAACAGGCCCGGGAGGAGGCCCTGTTTGTTCTGCTGATGGAACAGGTGGCCCGGCAGCAGGACCTGCAGGCCCGGCAGCTGGGCCGGGCGCTGGAGGAGGACCCGGAGGCGGCCCTGTCCCCTGCCCTGCAGCAGCGCTGCATGCAGACCCTTCGCCGGGGCTTCCGCCGCCGGGACCGGCAGGCGGCAGGCCGGACCACCCGCCGCGTCATGAGCCGGGTGGCCGTGGCGGTGCTGGCGGCGGTGCTGTGTCTCACGGCGGCCTTCGCCGTGTCCCCTCCCTACCCTGCGCAGCAAGGCCCTGCACTGGGCGGCAAAGGTGTTCCCCACCCACACGGAGCTGCGGCTGAACCCTGACGCCGCCCCCGCCAACGGCCAGACCTATGAGCCGGTGGTGAACTGGCTGCCTGTGGGGCTGACCCTGGAGGAGCAGCGGTCCGACCGCGGATTTTCCAATTATCATTACACCGACTCCGACGGCTGCTGGCTGGACGTGGAGCTGCTGCTTTTCAGCAGCGGCGGCGTCATGAGCCTGGACACGGAAAACGCCGACGTCCGGGAGACGGTCATCAGCGGCTATCCGGCCATCACCATCCACAAGGAGGGCGTGTCCGTGGCCGCCTGCACCCTGGAGGACCTGAACGCCATCCTGCTGGTCACCGGCCAGGGCTTCTCCGTGGACGACGTGGTCCGGGTGGCGGAAAGCGTCCGCCTGCGATAGCGGGGCCGCCAGTCATTCCCATTCTTTCCCCGCCACCGAGGGCGCCAAGCACAAGGAGTGCACCGTGTGCCCGGAGGATAAGGAGCAGCTTTCTATAAACAGTCAACCAGGGGCGGCCCCGCGCGGGACCACCCCTGGTTGATCGTTTTAGAGTTTTCAGCGATGCCGCAGCTTACAGGCTGTTCAGATAGTCCCGCACCTCCCGAACGCCGATGAAGGCGTGGGGGCCTGCCTCGTACCGGGGGTCGGCGGAGGCCAGGCACACCAGCAGGTCATCGGGATAGTCCGAGATGAAGAAGTACACCGGGGCATAGGAATCTGCCGGATATTCATAAATCAGGTACGTTCCCTCGTCCAGCTTCATATAAAGCATGGTCTGGTCCAGCTTCCGACCCACTTCCTCTATCTGTTCATTTCTGTCCAGCTCCGTGTCGATCAGCGACCGGATCATGGTGGTCAGGTGTTCATACTCGTCGCTGCCCTTTTCAAAAACGGACTTCTCCCGGCCATTTTTGGCCAGAACGATCCGCTCCGGGTCCGCCAGCTCGCCCAGGGATAGCTCCTGATATGGGTGGTCCTGATAATCCTCGGGATTGGCCCACTCCACCTTCTGCCCGCACCCGGCCAGCAGCACGAAGCACAAGGCCAGAGGCAGGAGGATCTTTGCGATTTTCTTCATAGCTTTCTCCTCTCAAGCACTCACTGTTTATTCAGATAATCCAGCAGCTCCTGGGCCTCGGTGGCAGACCAGAAGCCGTGCAGCGTCAGGCTGTCCTCAATGGGAGAATAGATGCCCACGATGCTGTTCTGCGTCTCAGGCATCTCAAAATACACCGGAGCATAGGAGTCCGCCGCATACTCATAAATCAGCCAGACGCCGCTCTCCAGCTCTGCCCCGGACTTTGTACCGTCCAGCTTCCGGCCCAGGTCCTTTACCTGTTCATTTTCATCCAGCTGCGCTTCTATCAGCTGGCCCAGGGTGGATACGATTTTTTCATACGTCTCCGTGCCCTTGTCAAAGCTATTCTTTTCCCGGCCATCCCGGGTCATCACGATCCGCTCCGGGGCGGCCACCTCACCGGCGTAAACATCCTGGGCGGGATGGTCCTTATAGTCCTCCCAACCGGCCAGCTCCACCTTTTTTCCGCACCCGGCCAGCAGCAAGAAGCACAGCGCCAGGGGCAGAAGAATTTTCAGCAATTTCATGTCGTCGCTTCCTTCCTTCCAATTCGAATGCGTTTGTTTGCGCTGACGATAGGGATTATACCATATAAATTATGAAATGTAAATATGAAAGTTTGATTTTCGTTTTTCTTCGCGCTTTCGACTGTTCTGAAAAACTCGTCAACACGGTGTCGAATAACGTCCTTTTGTTTTCTTCCATTTTCCGGTTGCACCCGGGCGGCGGAGGGTGTATAATACGAATCGTTCAAAAATGAACCTTTCAAAATCGGAGGAATCACCATGACCAACGCCTATCAGGTATACACCGCCGCCCGGCAGCTGCTGGAGGGGTACGCCGCCGCCATGCAGCCCCTGTGCCGCCGGGAGGGTCTGGCCCCCAACGGGGTGGACATTCTGCTGTTTCTGGCCAACAACCCGGGCCTGGACACCGCCCGGGACGTGTGCACCTATCGGGGACTGAAGCTGGGCATCGTCTCCTTCCACGTGGAGAAGCTGGTGCAGGAGGGGTATCTGCTGCGGCAGCCCGCCCCCGGGGACCGGCGCAAGTGCCGCCTGGTGTGCACCGAGAAGGCCGGGCCTGTGGTGCAGCAGGGCCGTGAGCTGCAGGAGACGTTTTTCCGCCGCCTGGCCCGGGGCCTGGAGCCGGAGGACCTGGCGGCCTTCCGACGCTGCCTGGAGGGCTTCCGCCGGAATCTATCCCAAATGACACAGGAGGACGCATAATGACGCAGGACAAGGAATTTCTGGGCACGGAGCCGGTAGGACGGCTCCTGTGGAAGCTGGCGGTGCCCACGGTGATCGCCCAGCTGGTGAATATGCTGTATAACATCGTGGACCGCATCTACATCGGCCATATCCCCGGTGACGGCAGCCTGGCCCTGACCGGCGTGGGGGTGTGCCTGCCCATCATCATGATTATCTCCGCCTTTTCGGCCTTTGTGTCCTCCGGCGGCGCGCCCCGGGCCTCCATCGCCATGGGCCGGGGGGACTATGACCAGGCCCAGCGGATCCTGGGCGGGTGCTTCACTTTACAGGTGGCCATTTCCCTGGTATTGACGGCGGTGCTGCTGATCTGGAACCGTCCTTTGCTGCTGGCCTTCGGCGCCAGCGGGAACACCATCGAGTATGCCGTCCAGTATATGCAGATTTATGCCCTGGGCAACCTGTTTGTGGAGCTGACTCTGGGACTGAACGCCTTCATCACCGCCCAGGGCTTCGCCCCCGTGGGCATGAAAACCGTCCTCATCGGCGCGGTGTGCAACATCCTGCTGGACCCCCTGTTCATCTTCGCCCTGGACATGGGCGTCCGGGGGGCGGCCTGGCCACGGTGCTGTCCCAGGCGGTATCCTGCGTATGGGTGGTGACCTTCCTGCGGGGGAAGCAGACCCTGCTGCGGCTGGAAAAGGCGTCCCTGCCCATCCGGCCCCGGCTGATTCTGCCCTGCGTGGCCCCTGGGCACCGCCACCTTCATCATGCAGGCCAGCGAAAGCGTCATCTCCGTGTGCTTCAACGCCTCCCTGCTGAAATACGGCGGCGACCTGGCCGTGGGGGCCATGACCATCCTCTCCAGCGTCATGCAGTTTGCCATGCTGCCCTTGCAGGGCATCGCCCAGGGGGCCCAGCCCATCTCCAGCTATAACTTCGGCGCCGGCAACGCCCGGCGGGTGCGCCAGACCTTCCGGCTGCTGCTGAAGGTCTGCCTGGGCTACGCCCTGGTGCTGTGGGCCTGCATCCAGCTGTTCCCCGGGGCCTTCGCCCGGATTTTCACGCCGGAGCCGGAGCTGGTGGCCTTCACCGCCGGGATGCTGCGCATCTACTGCGCGGGCCTGTTCCTGTTTGGCATCCAGATCGCCTGCCAGATGACCTTCGTGTCCATCGGCAACGCCCCCTGCTCCATCGTGGTGGCGGTGCTGCGGAAGTTCGTGCTGCTGCTGCCGCTGATCTATCTGCTGCCCCACCTGCTGGCGGACCAGACCCGGGCCGTGTTCCTGGCGGAGCCTGTGGCCGACGTCATCGCCGTCACCGGCACAGTGCTCCTGTTCAGCTTCCAGTTCCGCAAGGCCCTGCGGAAGCTGGAAAGCGAAAACAAGACGTAATATCCGGCCAGAATATTGCGGCTTGTATACAAAAAAGCATCCCCGGCAAAAGCCGGAGATGCCCGCTACTTCTTCTTTTTTCCTCTCAGTTGGTACATGATAAACGCCCTCATGGTAATGACGGCGAGAGCCGCTCCCATGTCGTTCAAGCCCGCCGAGCTCAACAGATACTCCGAAAAAAGGGTCCACGCCACATAGACGGCCAGGGAGCAAACCACGCTGAGGATAACGACCCGCACGAAATTCACCACCTTTCCGTTCAAAATTTCTTCTTATATTGTTGATTATAACATATAAGAAGCCAAAACGCAAAGAGCTTTTTGACCTATTCAACATTTTTGCTGCCCGCAAAGCAGCAGCACATCATACAGGAGGAACCCATGGAAAACATCTCCATCATCCTGGGTGACATCACCCAATCCCGGGTGGACGCCATCGTCAACGCCGCCAACACCACCCTGCTGGGGGGCCTGGGGGTGGACGGGGCCATCCACCGGGCCGCCGGGCCCGGCCTGCTGGCCGAGTGCCGCACCCTGGGGGGAGCTGCGAAACCGGCCATGCCAAGCTCACCGGGGCCCATGACCTGCCCTGCCGCTATGTGATCCACACCCCCGGCCCCATCTGGCAGGGCGGCGATCACGGGGAGGCGGCCCTGCTGCGCAGCTGCTATCTCAGCTGCCTGGAGCTGGCCCTGGCCCACGGCTGCCGCACGGTGGATTTCCCCTCCATCAGCACCGGGGTACGGCTATCCCCTGCCCCAGGCAGCCCATGTGGCCCTGAAGGCCATGACGGACTTCCTCCGGGACCACCCCGGCATGCACCTGCGGATGATCTGCCACAACCCCAACGCCCTCCGGGCCTATCAGGTGGATTGGAACATGTTCTATCAGGACGTGAAGCCCCACGCATAAAAACCGGGCGTGCCGCCTGCGCGGCACGCCCGGTTTTTGCAGATTCCGGTCAGATTTTGATCAGCTCATATTCCCGGGTGCCCATGCCCAGCTTTTCGGCGTGCTCCAGGCAGCTCATCCAGTCCGTCTCCGGATGGAGATGGTGGAAGTGGTCATGGCCGCAGTCCCCGGCGGCAGCGGCCCCCGGCAGGGGCGGCTGGGCGTTTACCGCGTCGGCGCAGGCCATGTCCAGGGCCACCGGGTCAAAGCTGGCGAACATGCCCACGTTGGGGATGATGGCCGCGTCGTTCTCCGGATGACAGTCGCAGTTGGGGGACACGTCGATGACCAGGCTGATGTGGAAGCAGGGCCGCCCGTCCACCACCGCCTGGGCATATTCGGCGATCTTCCGGTTCAGATTGGTGACCGTCTCGTCCCAGTTCACCCGGATGGCGTCCCGGGGACAGACGGCGATGCACCGGCCGCAGCCCACGCACCTGCTGTGGTCGATGGTGGCCTTGCGGTCCGTAACGGTGACGCCGCTGTGGGCGCAGATCCGGGTGCAGGCGCCGCAGCCCACGCAGTGGTCCTGGGCCACATGGGGCTTCCCGGCGTTGTGCTGCTCCATCTTACCGGCCCGGCTGCCGCAGCCCATGCCGATGTTCTTCAGCGCGCCGCCGAAGCCCGCCTCCTCGTGGCCCTTGAAATGGGTCAGGGAGATGAACACGTCCGCGTCCATCACCGCCCGGCCGATCTTGGCCTTCTGCACATATTCGCCGCCGCGCACCGGCACCTCCACCTCGTCGTTGCCCTTGAGGCCGTCGGCGATGATGATCTGGCAGCCGGTGGACAGGGGGGAGAACCCGTTGAGCATGGCGGCGTCCATGTGGTCCAGGGCGTTTTTCCGCCCGCCCACATACAGGGTGTTGCAGTCGGTCAGGAAGGGCTTGCCGCCCCGCTCCTTCACGAAGTCTGCCACGGCCTTGGCCCAGTTGGGCCGCAGAAAGGCCAGGTTGCCGGGCTCGCCGAAGTGCAGCTTGATGGCCGCGAACTTGTCCTCAAAGTCGATCTGGCCCATACCGGCGGTTTTCATCAGACGGGTCAGCTTCTGGGGCAGATTTTCCCGATAGTCGGCCCGCAGGTCGGCCCAATAAACTTTCGATGCCACTTGGAGATCCTCCTTGAATCTGAGATGGTCATAGTGTATCATATTCCCACGGAATTTGTCACGCTTTTTTGAAGGGAGGCGGTATGTATGCGCCTGCTGACTCATATCGTAGCCCCGGAGCAGGAGGGCTGGCCTCTGCGGCGGCTTCTGCGGCAGGAGCTGCGCATTTCCGGCAGCTTCCTGTCCCGGCTGAAATGGCGGCCCGGGGCCATCCTGGTCAACGGACGGCCCGCCACCGTGGCGGCGGTGCTCCATGCCGGGGACGCCGTCACCGCCGACGTGTCGGACCTGCCCGGGGACAATCCCCATATCCGGCCGGTGGACTATCCCCTGGACATCCTGTGGGAGGATGAGGACCTGCTGGTGCTGAACAAGCCTGCGGGCATCGCCATCCACCCGGCGGCCCTGACGGAGGAGACCGTCACCGTGGCCGGGGCCGTGTGCCACTATCTGGGCCAGGGGAGCTTCCACTGCGTCAACCGCCTGGACCGGGGCACCACCGGGGTCATGGTGGTGGCCAAAACCGGGTATGTCCACCGGCTGTGCATGGAGCAGCTCCACTCCGGCGACTTCCGCCGGACCTATCTGGCGGTGTGCAGCGGCGTGCCCAGCCCGGCGGCGGGGTCCATCGACCTGCCCATCGGCCGGGAGCCGGACTCCCTGCTGCGGCGGCGGGTGGACCCGGCGGGTCTGGCGGCCCACACGGACTATGAGACCCTGTGGCAGGGGCCGGACCGGGCCCTGCTGCGGCTGACCCCCGGCACCGGCCGCACCCACCAGCTGCGGCTGCACCTGTCGGCTATCGGCCACCCCCTGCTGGGGGACTGGCTCTACGGCCAGGAGGACCGGGACCTGATCCCCCGCCCGGCCCTGCACTCCCACCGGCTGGAGCTGACCCATCCTCGTCACCCGCCGCCGCCTGACGGTAACAGCCCCGCTGCCGGAGGATATGGTCCGGCTCCTGCCGGAAGATATGAACAAATCTTGAAAAATGCAAAAAAAGGGTGGAAATTTTGACAGTGTATAGTATAATAGTCTATACACTGTCAAAACGCCGCGCCCCGGCGCGGAATCTGTTTTTGGAAGCGGGAGGAACGTATGCGGAACATCTGGCGCATCATCAAGGCGGACGCCCGTTCGCTGTTTACGCATTTCTTTGCTCTGGCGGTGGCCCTGGCCATCGCGGTGCTGCCCAGCCTGTACGCCTGGCTGAATATCTATTCCAACTGGGACCCCTACGGCAACACCGGCAACATCAGCATCGCCGTGGCGTCCCTGGATAAGGGCTGGACCGAGGAGGACGGCACCCAGGTCAACAAGGGCCGGGAGGTGGTGGAGGACCTGCGCAGCAGCACCAGCATCAACTGGGTCATTGTGGACACCAAGGAGGAGGCCGAGCGCGGTGTCTATGCCGGGGACTACTACGCCGCCGTGGTCATTAACGAGGACTTCTCCTATAATATGTACCACATGCTGACGGAGTGGACCGGCAAGCCCACCATCACCTATTATGAAAACTACAAGAAAAACGCCGTGGCCACCAAGATCACCGACACGGCGGTGTCGTCCCTGAAAACCACCATCAGCAAAAGCTATCTGGACGTGGTGGTGGACGCCGTTTTCCGGGGAGCCAACGACCTGTCGGACCAGCTGAAGGGCGACGACCCCGTGGGCTCTGTTCAGGGGCTGCTGGGCCAGGCCCGGAGCCTGCTGCGCTCCTGCGCCCAGACCGTGGACGCCTTCCAGGCCGCGGGCCAGGACAACAGCAGCTATCGCCAGGACCTGTCGGACCTGGTGGCGAATATCAACCAGAACCGCCCCGACAGCCAGGAGCTTCTGGACACCGTGGCCCAGCTGAACCGCCAGGTCCACGCCGCCCTGGATAAGGCCCAGGCAGCCCTGGACAAGGCCTTTGACGCGGCGGAGAAAATTCTGAACGGCATCGACGTGGACGCTCAGCTGCCCCAGATTCAGGAGGACCTGCGGGACGCCGCCCAGACCATGGACGATATGGGCGATAAGCTCACGGCCTGGGCCAGGTCTATCGCCGTGGAAGCCGGGCCCGTGGGGGCCCAGGCCGCAGCCGCCGCCCAGCGCCTGGCGGACAGCTGCTATCAGCTGCGGGACCGGCTGAACACCGTGGCCGACGGCATCCGGCAGAACTCCGCCATTTTGCAGGACACCATCGCTTTGGTGGCCCAGCTGGAGAAGCTGACGGACACCCTGCTGACGCCGGTGTTCGGCGATGTGACGGATGATGTGAAAAACGTTCTGGACCAGACGGAGGGCCTGCTCCAGGGCCTCCACGGAACGGCAGCCGATACCCGGGACCTGCTGGCATCCGCCGGCGCGGCGGCCGGCACCCTGGACGGTCTTATGTCCCAGGGCCGCGACGCCATCGGCCAGGCCATCGACAAGCTGGGGAGCCTGCTGGGCGGCCTGGAGGACAGCGACAGTCCGGACTATCTGGACACCCTGCTGGATATCCTGGGCGGCAGCCCGGAGGATTACGGCGCCTACTTCTCCCAGATGGTGCAGACCACCGTGGAGCCGGTGTATCCCATTGCAAACTACGGCAGCGCCATGGCCCCCTTCTATTCCGTTCTGGCTATCTGGGTGGGCGGCGTCATGCTGGTGGCCATTCTCAAGCCCCACGCCCGCCCGGAGGGGCTGGTGGACCCCAAGCCCCACCAGCTGTTCTTCGGCCGGTACTTTCTGTTTTTCGTCATGAGCCAGATTCAGGCCGCCGTCATCGTGGCCGGGGACCTGCTGGTGCTGAAGATCCAGTGCGTGGAGCCGGCGCTGCTGTTTGCCACCGGGGCCATTACCTCCCTGGTGTTCAGCCTGCTGATCTACGCCCTGACCGTGTCCTTCGGCGACGTGGGCAAGGCCGTCGTAGTGGTGGTCATGGTGCTCCAGATCGCCGGGTCCAGCGGCACGTTCCCCATTGAGCTGCTGCCGGACGTGTATCAGAAAATCTATCATATCTTCCCCTTTCCCTATGCCATCGACGCTATGCGGGAGTGCATCTGCGGCCTGTATGGGCTGACCTGGCTGAAGAACATCGGCTGCCTGCTGATTTTCGGCGCGGCTGCCCTGCTCATCGGCCTGTGGGTGCGCAAGCCCTTCATGGGCCTGAACCACTTCATGGAGGAGAAGCTGGAAGAAACCGAAATGCTGTAAGAAAGGAGGACTTCCCATGGACGAAAAGAAATACAGCCAATTATATCAGGCCCTTTTGCAGGAGGTCCTTCAGTTCCACAACGGCAACCAGCGCCGCATCCGCAAGGGCATGCTGAGCCTGCTGCTGGTGCCGCTGGTGTTCCTGGTGCTGCTGTTTTTGTCGGAAGGCTCCCGGGTGATTTTCCTGCTGCTGTGGATCGTGTCCATGTTCGGCATCGCGGCGTATCTCATCGCCGTGGAATACATCGACTATGAAATGCAGAACAAGGTCAAGAAGATCACCAAAAAAGAGGTGGAGCTGGACCAGCTGACGCCGCTGCCCAGCGCCATGCCCCAGCTGCTGCCCCTGCTGCGGGGCCGGGGCCAGGAGAGCGAAGCGGCCCCGGCGGAGGAGCGCCCCGCCCGTTCCGGCGAGCCGGAGAAAAAAGAGGTACCGGTCCCCGACCCAGAGGCTGCGCAGCCGCAGGACGGCGGCGCCTTCGCCCGCCTGTTCGACGACCAGGCCTGGGACCGGTATTACGGTTCCCCCGAGGCGGAGACGCCTGCGGCGGAGCCGGAATCCGTGACGGAATCCGCGGCGGAGCCCGCCCCCGTTTCCGAGCCTGTTTTTGTCCCGGAGAATCCCACCCCTGTCCCGCCGGCATCCCAGGCCGCCCCGCAGCCTGTTTCCCCTGACCTGAACCAGACGCTGGCCGGGCTTCAGACGGACGTGCGGCAGCTGGCCCGGGGTCTGGAGTCGCTGTCCCACCAGCTGGGACGCATCTTCCAATATATGGAGCAGCAGGGGAACGGCTCAAAGGAGGAACGGAAATGAGAAATATCTGGAGAATCTTCCGGTCCGACTGGCAGCGCCTTACCGCCAGTGTGGTGGCCGTGGTGGTGGTCATGGGCCTGTGCCTGATCCCGTGCCTGTACGCCTGGTTCAACATTTTCTCCAACTGGGACCCCTATGGCCCGGACTCCACGTCCAACATCCGGGTAGCTGTTACCAGCGAGGACGAGGGCTATGAGCTGCTGGGCCTGAAGCTGAACATCGGCTCCATGGTGCTGGACGGTCTGAAAAGCAACCACCAGATGGGCTGGGACTTTGTGGATTCCCGGGAGGAGGCCCTGGAGGGCGTCCGCTCCGGCAAATACTACGCCGCCCTGATCGTTCCCTCGGACTTCACCGGGGACTTTGTCAGCATTCTGGGCACGGACCTGCGGCATCCCCAGATCCAGTATTATGAGAATCAGAAGAAGAACGCCATTGCCCCCAAAATCACCAACAAGGCCAAAACCGCCGTCCAGGACGAGATCAACGCCACGGTGGTGGAAACCGTGACCGACGCCGTTACCACCGTCAGTTCCGTGTGCAAGGCCCTGGGGATGGACGCTGACGACGTGTCCCAGGGCATTATTGACAAGCTGGGCAGCGCCCAGGAGAGCCTGCTGGCCCTGGAGAACACCCTGTCGGCCATGCAGACCCTGGTGGACCAGACGGACAGCATTCTGGCCTGCGCCGGGGTGGTGTGGTGTCCGACGACCTGAACAACATCGTCAGAACCGGTGACCTGTCCAGTGTGCAGGACGCCCTGAACCGGGGCGTGGGCCGTCTGAACGAGACAGAGGCCGAAATCGCCCGGCAGCTGGAGGACATCGACAACCAGCTTGGCGTCATCGCCGATGACATTGCCGCCGCCATGGGAACGGCGGAGGACGTGGCGGACTTTCTGGCGGGCCCCGCCCAGCGGCTGGATGAGCGGCTGGCGGAGCAGCAGCAGCGGCTGGAGAAGCTGCGGGACTTTGCCGACAACTATCCCGCCGTCCAGGAGCGGCTGGGCAACGCCATTTACCACATCGGGGAGCTTCGGGACCTGCTGAAAAAGTTGGAGGACCCCAGCCAGCTGGAGTCCTGGAACCAGGAGGTTCAGGCCAAGCTGGATCAGGTCCGCCAGGACCTGCGGGAGGCGGCTCTGCGCATCAGCGAAAGCGTCAACCAGCGGGTGGAGGAGCTGAACCGGGACGTGCAGGAGAAGCTCCAGGCCGTGCAGAACGTGTTCGACAATGTGTCCGGCGGACTGACGGCCCTGGGGGATAAGCTGGGCCGGTATCAGGACGCCATCCAGTCCACGGGCACCACCCTGGGCGGGGCCATCCAGCTGTCGGCCACCCTGCGGGGGGACCTGGGGAAGCTGTCGGACGATGTGGAGCGCATCGTCACCAGCGACGGCTTCCGCCGCTTTCTGGACGTGCTGGAAAACAACCCCGAGGAGCTGGCCGGGTATCTGTCCGACCCCATCGCCATGGAGACGGTGCCCGTGTATGAAATCACCACCTACGGCAGCGCCATGGCCCCGTATTACATCATGCTGGCCCTGTTTGTGGGCTCCCTGCTGACGGCCACCATGATCCATGTGAACGCCCCCATTCCGCCGCTGCCCCTGCTGCGTCCCTGGCAGCGGTTCTTCGGAAGATACCAGCTGTTCTTCCTGGTGGGCATGGTCCAGGCGCTGGTAACGGGGCTTGGCTGCGTGTACTATATCGGGATGCAGTGCCTGCACCCGGGATTATTCCTGCTGGCCTGCTGCGTGTGCAGCCTGAACTTCACCATGATGAACTTCGCCTTGGTGTACGCCCTGGACAACATCGGCATGGCCCTGTCCGTGATCATCATGGTCATCCAGGTGGCGGGTTCCGGCGGCTCCTATCCCATCGACGTGCTGCCGGAGGTGTTCCAGAAGCTGTATGTCCTGATGCCGTTCCATTACGGCATGGATATGCTCCGGGAGACCATCGCCGGACGGTATGAAAACGTATATTGGACGAATCTGGCTGTGATGGCGGGCATGTGCGTGCTGTTTGCGGTGCTGGGTATGCTGCTGTACTACCCGGCCAGGCCCCTGAACCGCTTGATCGCCCGCAGCAAGGAAAAATCCGGCATCATGTAAAGGAGGACTGCTGCCGATGAACGCAAAGCACGACCTGGCAGAGGCCCTGTGCCAGCTGCTGGAAACCAAAACCCTGGAAAAAATCACCGTCAAGGACATTGTGGCCCGGTGCGGTGTGAACCGCCAGACATTTTACTATCACTTCCACGACGTGTACGACCTGATGCGCTGGATCTTTGACCGGGAGGCCGCCAACCTGGCCCAGACCGTCCGGGAGGCCGGCGGCGACTGGCGGCAGGAGCTGCACACCATCACCGATGTTCTGCGCAGCAAGCGGCACCTGGTGATGAACGCCTATCGCTCCGTGAACCGCCGGGACCTGGAGCGCTATCTGATGCAGGGCTACGGCCCGGTGATCCGCCGGATCGTGGATCAGGCGGCGGTGGGCCTGGATGTGGGGCAGGAGGACCTGGAGTTCGTGTCCCGGTTCTATGCCCGGGGCCTGCTGAGCGGCGTGTTCGACTGGATCGAGTCCGGCATGCCGGAGAACATCGGCGACGATCTGCGCCGGTGCATCCTGCTGCTGGACGGCAGCCTGCCCACCGCTCTGTTGAGCGTCAGCGGAAAGTGAAAAAATATTGTCAAAAGGTCCCCGGCGCAGTGCGCCGGGGACCTTTTTGGGACAGTTCCTATTCCTTATTGCCGGACCTCCTCGGGGGGCGGCTCCACCGGGAGCTCTACCCGTCCGCCGTCGCCGGGGTCGGTGATGACGTCGCCGATGCCCGGGGCGGGGTTGATTTTGATGGGGTCCGTGGGGTTGTCAACGGTACCGCTGCTGCCGGACACCAGAGTGACGGCGGTGGCCTCCAGAATGGAGGCGTCCTCCTGGGGCCGGTAGGTGATGGTCACCCGGTCGCCGGTGTTCAGGGTTACCACCTGGGGCGCGTCGGCGGCGGAGAGCACATAGTAGACGCTCCCGCCCTGGAGCCGCAGATAGTACCGGCTGTTGCCGTCGATGACAGCGGTGCGGATATCCGTCAGCACGCCGGTGACCTCCTGGGTATCAGCGGGGATGTTGGCGTCGGAGTTGTCGATGAGGTTGTTGCGGACCAGCATCTGGCGATAGTTGCCCTCGCACTCAGCCACGTCGCTGCCGGTGGCCACGATCTGATACTGGCTGACGTTGACCATGGCGTACATCTTCACCAGCCCCGCCGCGTCCTTCAGGGCCATAAAATAGGTGGGCTGGTCGGCGATGTTCAGCAGCAGCGGGAAGGTGGCGGTGTAGTTCATCTGCTGCACCTGGCCCCGGGCGGAATCCATGGCGGAGAACTCCTCCGCCCCGGCCACGGTATAGAACCGGGTCTCCTTGGTGCGCTGGTTGGACAGGATAAAGCCGATGTTGGACTCGTCGGACACCACGGAGGTGATGCCGGTGTACATATACACGTCATCGCCGATGGCCAGGTAGTTATACCCGTCGGTGGTGACGGTGACGTCCCGCTGGCCGAACAGGGAGTTGATGAAGCCGTTGATATAGGCGCCGTGGTAGTTATACTGCTGCTCGATGAGCTCCGCCGGGTACACATGGTCCACCCAGGCGGGCACGTCCGCCGCGTCGTAATAGGTGCACTCGCCGGTGACGGCGTTCACCAGCACCGCACCGGCAATGTCCGTGCCGCCGAACAGGCCGATGGTCTTTTTGATCCGGGGGCAGACCCAGAAGGGATTGCCGTCCTCGTCGATCTCGAAGGCCGGGGTGTCAAACAGATAGGTGGGATAGTGGAAGCGCAGATAGCGGCCCAGGTTCCGGCTGAAGTGCTCGGCGGTGGTATAGCGGATGCCCTGGTCCAGGCGCACCACGTCCACGTTCTGGGTGACCATGTCGATGATGAGATAGGCGGGCAGGCCGTCGGCGCGGTTGTTCAGCCACTTGATCCAGTCGCCGTAGCGCAGGGGCGTCACCCGCACCGGGCGGCCCTTGTAGTTGATCTGGGTATAGTCCCCGGCCACCTCGAACTGGGACACCATGTCCGCCAGCTCGCCCAGCTTGCGGTTGCCCAGCTTCTCGGCGGAGTCCCGGTCCAGCATGGGGATCTGGTCATAGCTGATCTCCTTGATGTCGGCGGCGAAGTCGCCGGTCTCCACCGTCAGCAGGTCCCGGTAGGACCCGGCCCGGAACACCTCCCAGCCGATGGCCGCGCCGATCAGCGCCGTGACCACCAGCACCAGGCCCAGCACAAAGGGGACGGTGCACTGCTTTTTCACAAAGCCGAAGTAGCCCTTGGCCCCGCTGCCCTGAAACCCGGAGGTCAGCACCGCGCAGCCGCAGTACACCGCGCACAGCAGCAGCACGAACACATAGAAGTCGCCGGAGTGCAGGTTCAGCGGCGGCAGCGTCACATAGAAATAGATGGCCCCGAACACCAGCGTCACCGCCAGGTTCAGCAGCGTCCGCCCACAGGGGTGCCGATGGGCCGGCGCTGTTTTTTCGGCCGGTGGGGCACCGGCCCGCCCCCCTGGAAGGGGTCGTGGTTCCAGCTGTGATTCATGAAAAACTCTCCTTTCTCGCGGAAGGGGGTGGATACCTCTTTTCATCTTCCAGTATAGCTTTCCCGGCCCGCCCCGTCAACCGATGGGGAAAAAATTTACATTTGGGGCTTGACAACGGGCCGCATTTGTATTATTGTATTACTCGCATAAGACATTAACACAAGGAGGCGGGGCCATGGAGTGGCATTTTCGCAACGACCAACCCATCTATACCCAGCTGACCCAGCAGATCACCCTGGCCATTCTGTCGGGCTCCATTCCCAGCGGGGGGAGGCTTCCCACCGTGCGGGAGCTGGCGGCGGACGCGGGGGTGAACCCCAACACCGTGCAGCGGGCCCTGGCGGAGCTGGAGGGCACCGGCCTGCTGCACACCCAGCGCACGGCAGGGCGCTTTGTCACGGAGGATACCGCCGTGATCCAGAGCGCCAAGGAGGACCTGGCCCGCAGCCGGGCCCGGGAATATCTGGAGTCCATGGCGCAGCTGGGCTATGACCGGCAGCAGGTGAAGGCGCTGCTGGAGGAATGGAAGGAGGAGTAACATGGCGATTCTGGAATGCAGGGAGCTGACCAAATATTTCGACAGCTCCCTGGCCCTGGACCACGTCAGTCTGACGGTGGAGCCCGGGCGCATCGTGGGGCTTTTAGGCCCCAACGGCAGCGGCAAGTCCACCCTGATCAAGCTGGCCAACGGCCTGCTGGTCCCCAGCAGCGGCGTTGTCACCATCGACGGCCATGCCCCGGGGCCGGAGACCAAGGAGCTGGTGTCCTATCTGCCGGAGCGGACGTATCTGTCCGGGTGGATGAACGTGGTGCAGCTGCTGGACTTTTTCTGCGATTTCTATCCGGATTTCGACCGGGACGCCGCCGAGCATATGCTGACGGCCCTGGAGATCAGCCCTAAACTGCGGATCCGGCAGATGAGCAAGGGCACCCGGGAAAAGGTGCAGCTGATCCTGGTCATGAGCCGCCGGGCCCGGCTGTATCTGCTGGACGAGCCCATCGGCGGCGTGGACCCCGCCACCCGGGACTATATCATCCACACCATTCTCAGCAATTATAATGAGAATGCCTCCCTGGTGATCTCCACCCACCTGATCGCCGACGTGGAGAACGTGCTGGACGACGTGATTTTCATCAACAAGGGCCGCATTCTGCTGCAGCAGTCGGTGGATCAGATCCGCCAGGAAAAGGGCTGCAGCGTGGACGAGCTGTTCCGGGAGGTGTTCCGCTATGCTGAGTAAGCTGCTTCGTCACGAATTCCGGGCCACCGGACGGATCATGCTGCCGGTGTATGCCCTGCTGCTGGTGTCCTGCGGGGGCTGCACCCTGTTCGGCCGCCTGCTGGGCCGGTATCCCGAGAGCACGGTGCTGTCCGTCGTCCAGACGGTGTTTGCCACCCTGTTCGGCGTGACCACCTTCGGTATGCTGCTGCTGACCCTGGTGCTGATGGTGTACCGGTTCTATAAGAACCTGATGACCGACGAGGGGTATCTGATGTTCACCCTGCCGGTGAGCCGCAGCCAGCTGATCTGGTCCAAGCTGCTGGTGGCCCTGGTGTGGAGCGTCCTGTCCACGGTGCTGGCGGCGCTGGCGTGGATGGCGGAAATTTCCGTGGTGGGCCGGGAGAACGTGTTCTCCCTGATCGCCCAGGGGCTGCGGAGCCTGCGGCAGCATCTGTCCGGCAACCTCACCGGCTGCGCCGCGGCCCTGGTGGTGCTGTGCCTGGTGTCCTGCCTGGTGTCGTTCCTGAAGTTCTACGCCGCCATCTCCCTGGGCCACAGCTTCTCCAACCACAAGATCCTGCTGTCGGTGGTGTTTTACATCGGCTTCGGCATCGTCACCCAGACCATCGGGACCATTTTCGCCTCGGTGGGCATTCAGATCGACATCAGCCCCGACTTCTGGAGCAGCCTGCCGGTGGTGCAGGTGTTCAGCTCCCTGGCGTGGGCGGCGGCGGGGGTGTCCGCCCTGCTGGGGGCGGCGTACTTCGTGCTGACCCTGCTGATGCTGAAAAAGCGGCTGAATCTGCAATAATTCCCGGCGGCACTGCCTCCGGTTCTGTCAAAACGACAGGGCCGGAGGCGGTTTTTTTGTGGGGTCCCACAAGGTTTGGTTTCCGCCGGAAATCACCGTTGACAAACCGGCCCGACACTGCCATAATGGAACTGTTCATTAAGTTATTCGGTGAAATTCTCATACAGAGAGGAGCCTGCCCATGAAGGTATTAGTCATCAACCCCGGCGCCACCAGCACCAAGGTGGCCGTTTTCGACGAGGAGACGCAGGTTTATAAGACCACCGTGGACCACTCCCCCCAGGAGCTGGACCGCTTCGACCGGGTCATCGACCAGGCGGATTACCGCCAGCAGGCCATTCTGGACGCCGTGGCGCAGAGCGGATTCCGCCTGTCGGACTTCGACGCGGTGTGCGGCCGGGGCGGCCTGTACCGGCCCATCCCCTCCGGCACCTACGCCGTCAACGACCGGGTCATGCACGACGTGGAGACCGCCCCCTATGGCGAGCATCCCTCCAATCTGGGGGCGTATCTGGCCCGGCGCATCGGCGACCTGGTGGGTATCCCGCCTTTTTCGTGGACCCGGTGTGCGTGGATGAGCTGACGGAGGTGGCCCACTACACGGGCTTTGCCCCCTTCCGCCGCCTGAGCCAGTTCCACGCCCTGAACCAGAAGTCCATCGGACGCCGGGCGGCGGCGGCCCTGGGCAAGCCCTATGAGGAGGCGGACCTGATCGTCTGCCACCTGGGCGGCGGCGTGTCCGTGGCGGCCCACCACAACGGCCGCATCGTGGATATGTTCAACGTCAAGGACGAGGGCTCCATGGGCATGGACCGGGCCGGGGGCCTGCCGGTGAACCAGCTCATCAACTTCTGCTTCTCCGGCAAAAGCAAGGACGAGGTGAAGAAGATCCTGGGCCGCCAGGCCGGAATGTTCTCCTATCTGGGCACCACGGACTTCCGGGTCATCTGCGCCAGGGTGAAGGAGGGGGACCCCAAATTCACGGAGGCCTATCAGGCCCTGGTATACCAGCTGGCCAAGGACGTGGGCACCATGGCGGCGGTATTGCATTTCCATGTGGACGCCATCGCCTATACCGGCGGTATGGCCTATGAGCAGTCCTTCTGCGACGATATCACCGCCTATGTGGGCAGTCTTGCCCCGGTGCTGCGCTTCCCCGGCGAGGAGGAGATGCGCTCCCTGGCGGAGGGCGCCCTGCGGGTGCTCCACGGCCAGGCCCAGCCCCGGGAATATTGACACAAATGCAAAAAAACAGCGTATAGAAAGGAAGGAGATCATCATGAAGCATCTGATGTCCGGCAACGAGGCCACCGCACGGGGCGTCTATGAGGCCGGGATCAAAATCTGTTCCGCCTATCCCGGCACCCCCAGCACGGAAATTCTGGAAAACCTGCCCCAGTATAAGGACGACGTATACTGCGAGTGGGCCCCCAACGAGAAGGTGGCCACCGAGGTGGCCTACGGCGCGTCCATCGCCGGGTCCCGGTCCTTCTGCACCATGAAGATGGTGGGCCTGAACGTGGCTGCCGACCCTCTGTTTACCGCCGGTTACATGGGCGTGGGCGGGGCGTTCATCGTGGTCACCGCCGACGACCCCAGCTGTCATTCCTCCCAGAATGAGCAGGACAACCGCCACTATGCACGGGCGGCCAAGATCGCCATGGTGGAGCCCAGCGACCCGCAGGAGTGCAAGGACTTTGTGGCTCTGGCCTGTGAGCTGTCCGAGCTGTTCGATACCCCGGTGCTGTACCGCACCACCACACGGGTCTGCCACTCCAAGGGGCTGGTGCAGTGCGGGGAGCGCCGGGAGCACACCCACGCCCCCTATGCCCGCAACGTCCGCAAGTTCGTCTGCACCCCCGCCCACGCCTACGCCAACCATCCCATCGTAGAGGAGCGCCTGAAGAAGCTGGAGGAATACGGCTGCACCCGTGCCCTGGAAAACGGCCTGAACAAGCTGGAGATGGGCGACGGCAAGGTGGGCGTGGTCACCTCCTCCATCGCCTATGAATACGCAAAGGAAGTGTTCCCGGAGGGGACCTCCTTCCTGAAGCTGGGCCTGACCTTCCCCCTGCCCATGGACCTGATCCGGGACTTTGCCTCCAGGGTGGAGAAGCTCTATGTCATCGAGGAGCTGGAGCCGTTCATGGAGGACCAGATCAAGGCCGCCGGCATCCCCTGCGTGGGCAAGGAGCTTACCGGTCCCCTGTACGAGCTGAACACCCAGCTGCTGCGGGAGCGGGTCCTGGGTGAGAAAACACAGGATTTCCGCAAGACTGATGTAACCCCGGCCAAGCGGCCCCCGGCCCTGTGTCCGGGCTGCCCCACCGTGGCTTCTTCTATACCCTGTCCAAGAACAAGAACTATGTGGTCACCGGCGACATCGGCTGCTATACGCTGGGCAGCGCCGCCCCGCTGAACTGCATGGATTCCGTGGTGTGCATGGGCGCAGGCTTCTCCGCCGGTATGGGTATTGCCAAGAGCTTTGAAAAAGAGGGTGTCACCGGCAAGGTGGTGTTCGGCGTGGTGGGCGACTCCACCTTCTTCCACAGCGGCATGACCGGCGCGGCGGAGATCGTGTATAACAAGGGACGGATGATCCCCTGCGTGCTGGACAACCGCATCACCGGCATGACCGGCCACCAGGATAACCCCGGCACGGGCTATACCCTGCAGGGGGACCCCACCATGCTCAGCGTGGAGAAGATCGCTTACCGCCATGGGCTTTGCCCCGGTGCTGACGGTGGACCCGCAGGACCTGACGGCCATGAAGGCCGCCGTGGACCAGGCGGTGTCCGCCCTGGACGCCGGACAGCAGCCCGCCATCGTCACCCGCCGTCCGTGCCTGCTGATCAAGCGCGATAAGTTCCGCAAGGGGATGTGCCATGTAAACGCCGACAAGTGCCGGGGCTGCCGCAGCTGTCTGCGGGTGGGCTGCCCCGCCATCTCCATGGAAAACGGCAAGGCCGTCATCGACCGCACCCAGTGCGTGGGCTGCACCGTCTGCGCCCAGGTCTGCCCCTTCGACGCCATCGAAAAGGAGGAAAACTGATATGTCCAACGTGAAAAGCGCCCTGCTGGTGGGCGTGGGCGGTCAGGGCGCCATCCTGATCTCCCGGATCATGTCCAACGGCTTCATGCAGGCCGGATACGACGTCAAGCAGAGCGAGGTACACGGCATGGCCCAGCGGGGCGGCTCCGTGTCCACCCAGGTCCGCTGGGGCGACAAGGTATACGGCCCCGTGTTCGGCAAGGGCGAGGCGGACATCCTGGTGGCCCTGGAAAAGATGGAGGCCGTTCGCTACGCCGAGTTCTTGAAGCCCGACGGCGTGGCGGTCATCAACGACTATGCCATCAAGTCCACCACCATCGCCTCCGGGGCCGAGACCTATCCCCAGGGCTGCATCGAGGCCATGGAGAAGGTGTTCCGCACCATCGCCGTGCCCGCCAGCGAGATCGCCCTGGACCTGGGCAACGCCAAGTGCATGAACGTGGTGCTTTTCGGCGCCATGTGCGACAGCCTGGGCTGTCCCCAGATCGACTGGGAGCAGGTGGTGGCCGATACCGTCCCCGAAAAGGTGAAGGAGCTGAACATCCGGGCCTTCCGGGCCGGACGAGAGGCCGCACAGAAGTGCCGGTAAATAAGTGATAAAAAAACAGGCAGGGCCAAGGGCGACTCCTCATAAGGACATCTTGAAAACACCAGATTAAACCGATTGAGAGAATCTCTTGGTGTCGACCAAACGGGAATAGCCATCAACCATTTCATCGTGGTTGGTGGCTATTCCTGTTTAAAGGTATATTCATGTTGAAATCCGAACCGGAATCTTTGTAAAATTTCCTACTGCTCTTTAACCAGAAACAATGGGTAACCGCATGCCTAACCGGGAGAGCAGTTCGTTGGTAATCGTCCCACAGCATGCGGCCAGTTCCTCTGCCCGAATCACCTGACCGCCATCCCGGCCGATAATAGTCACTGTATCGCCAGGAGCGACCTCCGAAAGATCTCTGACGTCCACCAGCAACTGGTCCATGCACATCCACCCCACCATAGGACAACGCCGGCCCTGAATCAGCACCTGGCCGCCCCTGCTGAGGCAGATCCCCGGGGCAGACCGTCCGCGTAGCCGATGGTGACCACCGCCAGTTTGGTTTCTTGCTCTGCCTGAAAGACCCGCCTGTACCCGGCGCTCTCTCCGGCTTGCACAGTGCGGATACTGGCCACTCTGGCCCGGAGAGACAGAACCGGCCGCAGGTCAAGGCTTCGCTGAACAGGCGCATCATCGCTTCGAACTCCATAGAGGCGATTCCAGCCCGGACATAGTCACAGGGCTGAGCTGGGAGGTTCCAAAGTCCATAGCTGGACTGGATATGAACTTTGCCGGGATCATATCCGGCAGTTCGGAGCCAGGCCACCGTATCATAGAACAAGGTCAGCTGCTCCTGGGTGTAGGCAACATCTTCGGCTTCCAGGCTGTCCGAGACGCATAGATGAGAAAAGACACCGTCCACTACCAGGTTTGAAGCCGGAATGCCTCCAGGATCTCCTTCCGGTTTTCCGCCAGGATGCCCAGCCGGTGCATCCCCGTGTCCAGGGCCAGATGGACATGGACACGCCGCCCTCTGGCTGCCAAGGCCCGCCCGTGGTCAATATCCGCCACCGTCTGGGTCAGATGCCATCGTGTCAAGAGCGGAGCTTCCTCCGGGGAGGTATAACCTAAGATCAAGATCGTCCCCGGATGCCCGCCTTTCGCAGAGCAATCCCTCGGCCAGGCAGGCCACGGCAAAGGCCCGACGCCCGCTCGCTGGTGGGCGGTCACTGCCCCGCCGTGACCGTAGGCCTCCGCCTTTACCACCGCCATCAGCTCTGTCCCCTGGGGCCAATGTGTTCTGGCAGCACTGGGCGTTGTGCCCAAGGGCCGCCACAGATCCACCCCCCCGCCAGGCCTGAGCGGTGGGGCTGGGCTTTTTAGCCTCAGCAGCAGGCAAGGGGCGGGAGAGCAGCACCGAGCGCCAGCACCACAATAA
>VOFK01004140.1_pt1 | contig 25153 bp, 36 predicted proteins | sample 5384121 | NCBI WGS metagenome assembly VOFK01 (sample SAMN12384730, study PRJNA508395) | human gut metagenome | isolation source: healthy gut J | host: Homo sapiens | reverse complement strand
ACAGTTGCAATAGATATTAAGGATGAATGAGTTTGACCTCTCTGTAACAGATGACGCGCATTCATTTATTCAATGTGTTTATTTCCTATCTTTCAATAGCTCAATAATCACGTCCTTATCCTTCAGGTTTGAATCAAGACGTAAAATCTGTGAGTTCAGACTCTCTATCTGTTCTTTCAGAAGCGATTGTTTCCCTCAGGTTCTCTGTTTCTTTCTTTTTCGCTGGATAACTGCACGGCCAGTTCAGCATCACCTATCAGATTATTTGCATTTCCATCCAATGAAACGGCTGCAAGGTGTGCCGATATATGATGCTGTCTCGGACAGAAAAGGGAAAAGAAATTGAAGTCCAATGCTTCGCTGACTTTAATAAGCCTGCTCGTTTCCATTGTCTCCCTTTCCAGTATGCGGTTTATGTGCTGCTGCGGTACACCTATTTTACGCCCAAGGCCTCAGATTTGCTCAATCAAAAGTTTCGTTGCGTCTTTTTGTCGATAGCCTGACCTACATGCACGTGTTTTATGTCATTATCCATGCGATTCCTTCAATAAATATATCTTAAACAATAAATCATCAAACAAATATTTGGTTATATAAACCATTTTATGTTACTTTGTAGTGTAGCCTATTCATTTGGTGAATACAAAGTTAAACATTAAATATTAAATATCCAACAATTATGTCTGAAAACTTAGAAAAAATCCGTCCGGCACTTGTTGCCCTTGAAGTAGGTGAATCCGTTTCATTTCCCATTTCACGTTTGAAAAGCGTCCGTACACAGGCTTCAGAGCTTGGTGCCATCTACAACCGTCAGTTTAAGACCAGGACTGACAGAGAAAACCAAACCATCACGGTAAAACGAACAGTATAGAAACCAAATCAGGTTTATATGAAGATATTACAGTTTCTGGACCATCTTATACCATACGAAACATTCCTGAATGACCTCTCCTCCAGAATTGTCAGGCAATTGAAAGCCGATAAGGATGATCCTGAATTCATCAGCCAAAGGAAGGCATACGAGCTGTTTGGCCGCAGGAATGTAGAAAGGTGGAAACGTCAGGGAAAGGTGGTTTCCTATAAAAGGCCGGGTAAGGTGGAATACCGCACAGCAGACCTCAGGCTTCTGCAGCGTACCACCCAGGACTATTTTGATGAAAGTCAGTCGAAACAGACTGAAAGACCAGTCAAAAAAAGACAAATGATAAACATATTATGGCTAATATTTTAATAGTGGTAAACTATATATGTTTAATTTAGCCGTGATACTCTATGAAATATAAAGAAAACAATTATAGTAGGTACAGGAATGTGCGTCAGTAACCTTTGTTCACCAGCTTAGTTATCACCGATGATAAAGCCTGACAGGTCTTTTGTATCGCACATTCATAATGATTTTATAATAATGAAGGAAATCAGACCAGCGTGTGATCCAAACGGTGTCTATTCAGTCAAGCGCACCTGTGCTGAACTCGGTATCAGCAACAAGACACTCAGGAAATACAGGGAAAACGGATATATCAAACAGCTCAATCCCGGTAATGTTAGCCGTCCTAAATACTCCGGCCAGTCAATAATAGATTGTTGGAATTTACTGAGGACGATATGATAAGCGAAACAACCATACGGAAAGTAAGGGAACTTGCCATAGAAGATGTACTCAGGCCTTATGTCAGTCTCTCCAGAAAAGGTTCAACCCTGATGGGGCTCTGTCCTTTTCATACGGAGCGGACTGGTTCCTTTGCCGTTACTCCAAGTAAGAATCTCTTCCACTGCTTCAGCTGTAACCGTGGCGGTGACTCCATTACTTTTATAATGGAAAAGGAAAACCTTTCCTTCAGTGCTGCCGTGGAGTTTATTGCCAGAAACCATAATATTCTGGTAGAATACATCAGTGAAGAGCGCAGTGAGGAACAGATGGCTGAAGCCAGGCACCGGGAGTCACTTCTGACAGTTCTCGATACAGTACAGTCTTTCTTCCTGCAAAATTTAAGAGCAACAGACAAGGAAGAGAGCCTTGATGCCAGAGCCTACGCATACGGCCGGTGGCATGAGGAGTTCTGTGCCTTTGCCGGAATAGGCTATGCACCGAAAGACGGCCAGACCTTTATGGATTTCTGCCGAAACAAAGCTTTGAGTGAAGAACTATTGTACGAACTCGGCATGTTCAAGCGTGGCGAGGACGGAAATACATATGCTATGTTCCGCCAGCGTATCATGATTCCCGTGAGAAACAGATGGGGACGCATCATTGCCTATACGGCCAGATATATCGGAGATAACAGGAAGGCTCCCAAGTACATCAACTCGGCAACAAGCATGATTTACTCCAAGGGAGAAACAGTATTCGGTATTGACCGTGCCGCAGACTGCGTGATGCGGATTATTATATCATTGTGGAAGGTGCTCCGGATGTACTGAGAATGCAGTCGATAGGATTCGACAATACGGTAGCATCCCTTGGAACTGCCTGGAGTGACAACCAGTTCGAGCAACTAAAGAAATATGTTTCATCACTGTGCTTTATCCCTGATTCGGATATTGCGGAAGGCAAACCATTCGGACCGGGATTTGAGGCGGTGATGACCAACGGGGCTGCAGCCATAAGAAAAGGATTCCATGTGACAGTAAGAGAACTTCCTTTCGCTGAAATACCGTCAGAAACAGTAGGAGAAGTACAATATGCCAAGAATGATGCCGACAGCTATATCCGTAGCAGGGAGGATTATACCTCACTGCCTGAAAAGCATTTCATCATCTGGCTGGCACAGAAACGTTTCCTGGTAGCTGGTTCCATGGTAGAGGAAAGAAAGTGTGTAGCGGAAATAGCAGACCTGCTGCGTTATATAAAGGACCAATTGGTGTATGACCAGTGCATAGAACAGCTTTCCAGACTGCACGGCAAGGTAAAGCTATGGCGTGATGCCGTTACACAGGCACGTGGAGAAGCCAGGAGAAGGAACGACAGGCCAGCGGCCATGAACGAGATGCAGCGTGAAGCTGAACTGCTGCGCCAGTTCGGACTTTTCGTCAGGGAAAACTGTTACTACTCCATCGGTGAAGATGATGATGAACCGTCAAGAATCTCCAACTTCATCATGGAACCGCTGTTCCATATCGAGGATGAGATAAACGGAACCAGAATCTTCCGTATGAGGAATATGTATAATGTATGCAGGTAATAGAACTGAAGGAGTCAGAACTCTGCTCACTGAGCAACTTCCAGCAGAAGGTCGGCTCACTGGGCAATTATGTATGGCTGGCCAAGATAGACAAACTCAATCGTGTAAAGGAATACCTGTACTCAAAGACCGATACGGCAGAACGCATCAGAAAGCTCGGCTGGAATGCAGCTGAAGGATTCTTCGCTTTCGGTAACGGCATATTCTTTGCAAGTGCATTCAATGCCGTTGACGATTTGGGTATTGTCCGTGGAATCAACGGCAAGGCCTTCTATATACCGGCCACTTCAAAAATCTATCTCAACAATCCGGAGATATTCCAGTTTGAGAGACTTATGGTGCATGAGAACCGTAACGGGATAAAGCTACATGACTATGTAGGCAGACTAATGGAAGTGTTCGGTGAGAACGCAAGCGTAGCCTTCTGTTACCTGCTTGCCACCCTCTTCCGTGACATAATATTCAGACGCACCCGCCACTTTCCCATCCTGAACCTTTTCGGTGAGAAAGGAACCGGTAAGACAACCCTGGCTACTTCCCTCCAGTCCTTCTTCCTGCACGGAGTGGATCCGCCCAATCTCGGAGTAACTTCCGTACCGGCCATGAACGACCGTGTATCACAGGCCGTCAACATCCTTGCTGTGCTTGATGAATACAAGAACGACCTCGACATCCGCAAGATAGCCTACTCTGAAAGGACTCTGGGGCGGTGGCGGCCAGACCAAGAAGAATACGAACGCAGACGGTATGGCAGCACAAACTATTGTCACTACCGGTGTAGCCCTTTGCGGCCAGGACAAGCCGACACAGGATATGGCACTCTATACCCGTGTCATCTTCCTTGCCTTTTCAAAGACATCATTCAACCAGAATGAGAAAAGGGCTTATGAAAACCTTGTATCAGTCTGCAATATGGGACTTACCCACCTCACTCTGGAGATACTGGGACACAGGGAGCTGTTTGAGAAGAACTTTCCGGAAATATACTCCATCACCAAGCGTGAGCTGGCTGCGAAACTGGAGAATGAAACCATCCATGACCGTATATTCGGGAACTGGGTTATTCCACTGGCCACCTTCAGAACACTGGAGACAGTAATTGACGTGCCTTTCAGCTATGCAGAATTGTTTGATACGGCAGTCAGGGGAATACGCAATCAGAATGAACTGGCTCAGGAAAGTTCGGAAATAGCGGACTTCTGGAGTATGCTTCAGGGATTCCAGACTTCAGGGAAATGTATTGAGAAGGCACATTACCGTATAAGGTATATGAAATCCTTCCGTCCGTTGTCTGTCAAGGAAGATATAGAATTTAAGGAGGCACGTCCGATTCTCTATCTGAACACAGCAGCCGTAGCATCACTGTTCAACAGCCGGAATGCAGGTTCCACCTCCAACCGCTCGAACTGGTCCACCATCATGTCGTACCTGAAATCCCATGCTTCATATCTGGGCCTGAAACAGGACAGATTCACCATACTTCTGCCAAGCGGACTTCCTGACTATACCATCGACATTGTAAATGGCGAGCAGGTTAAGAAGGTAAAGGTAAACCGACCTAAGGCATTATGCTTTGATTATCTACAGTTGAAAGAGACTTTCGGGCTGGATCTTGAAACTGAGGTTGTGGCTGAAGTGCAGGACATGCAGGAAGAAGTGATGACAGAAATGTAACACACTTTCAAACAGAATGAATTTGATTTTTACATAAATGATTAATCTGAACTCTGATGATGAAAGAAGTAAAGGGTTTAATACAAATCAAAAATATAATGGTAGTATTAAAAGACTTCTCTTAGTTTTTTTGGTGAAATCACCAAGTTCTTAGATAAAAAAAAGCATAAATATTTAGCAATTTTTAATGATAGAGTTGACTATTTGACGGAAACAAAGTATTTTTGTACATCACTAATTTTATAACCATATTACGATGGCAAATGCAGACCAAATATTATCTCTGATACGCAATCATTTAAACAATGATGATGCACAATTCAGAAAGGTTGCCTTACAGATTTCAGGCTGTAGAGGCAAAGAATGGTCATGCTGTATTGGCGAGAACTATCCAGGAATTGTTAAGCCAGAAAAAGACCTCTTTTTAGCAATTTAAAAATTATTCCACGCAATAAGGATGTTGACGATTTGTTGCTTCAGACTGAAACATATGACAGTTTGAATGATCTGGTTACAGATAAGTCTGTAAAGGAGAAAGCTGGAAAGGGTAATAAAGGAATATACAAGAAGAGAAGAACTTCAGAAATATGGCCTTGCAAATCGCCGTAAGCTGTTACTCTATGGTATGTCTGGTACAGGTAAGACTATGACATCAGGGGTATTGGCAAAAGGAACTTAATCTTCCTTTCTTTATTGTAAGAACAGAAAAGATTATCACTAAATTCATGGGTGAGACAGGTCAGAAACTTAGCCGTATTTTTGATTTTATAGATGAGGTTCCTGCAGTCTATCTTTTTGATGAGTTCGATGCTATCGGTGCTCAGCGTGGAATGGAAAATGAGGTCGGTGAACAGCGCCGAATACTTAATACATTCCTGCAGTTGTTGGAGCGTGATTCTTCTGATAGTTTTATTGTTGCAGCTACAAATGCAATAGAGTCCATCGACAAGGCAATGTTCCGGCGTTTTGATGATGTTATTGAATACAGAATGCCGGATGCAGAACAACGTTTGTTGTTGTTGCGTGAATATTTATATACAGCAAAAAATCTGGATTTCTCTCAGGCTGAACCTTTATTTATGGGAATGAGCCATGCAGAGATAAAAATGGTATGCTCCGACATATTCAAAGAATCACTGTTAAATGATTTGCCAATAGATATAGAATTGGTAAAGATGGTCGTTGACAAACGGAATCAACTGTGCCGTGAAATAAGTTGAATATGTAGGTAATATGCACAAGAAACATTTTTTTCTTAGGAAATAAGATAGCAGAAGTTCGTTCTTTTACACCAAGAACCAGGTCTGTACAACCGCCAACCATGCCTGAAAGAAACAGACAGGGACATGCGGCTTATATAAAAGAAATTTATAATACAGCTATTGATAAGGCAATAGAAACTTTGTCACAACGGTCAGAAAGTGGATTACCCGTTGCTGATGGTGTTTATATGAACTTTGACATGGTTTCAGGTTTTGTTCCTCAGGCATTGGCAAAAAGTAGTGGAGCATCTATTCTAAAAATCTCAGAAGATAAAGGTGATGGAAATGTAGATGTAACAATATATGTCAAGAAAGAAAAAAAAAAGATTGGTTGGACAAAAAGCTAATGAGTATGCAAATGAAGAAATTTGCACAAGAAATGGGAACCCTAAGAATGCAACTCTGATTGAGCCAATCAATTCTATTGAACAAGCTGATATTCATAGTCTTTATACTTCTGCAGAAGATTTTGATATGCTACCAGATAATCATCTGCAGACATTTGAAATATGGGTAACCAAAGGTGATGATTATAATCTAGAGGAACTTACTAAAACTTTAGACAGTCTTGGCCTTATATCGGCTGGTAAAAAAATATCCTGGACTTTGACGGAGTTGCTGTTCTGCTAAATCAAAGCAACAAAAAACAACAATTATGTGAGTTACCCTTATCTATTGGTTATATAGAGGGAATACGTCCTTATAAACAGCCTTCAATACTTGTAAAATCCCACAATGAAAGCAGGGAGTGGAGTGAGCTTTTAAAAAGATGAAATTGAGATTTCAATAAACAGTGACAGTGTAAGGGGGTCGGCTTGTTGGATTCGGGTGTAAACAATGCTCATGACTTGATAGCTCCATTTTTATCGGATGATATGATGAAAAGTGCAATAGGTGTTTCTGACACTATTGATCATACTTTCCATGGAACGGATATGGCTGGTCTTATCCTATATGGTGATATGACAGATTTAATTTATGGGCATAAGAAATCTGATGCACTTGGAAACAAGTTGGTATCAGTGAAAATATTTGAATCCGGATATGAGACAGATTCTGATTTTTATGGTGCTGTTATAGAGGATGCAATACAGCAAGCTCATAAAATGGGAGCACCTATACAATGCATGGCTGTTACTGATGACATTTCGTATGACTGCAAATCCACGTCGAGTTCTGCTGCGTTAGATGAAAGTATATATAACGGAGGAAATTGTGACCGTCTGGTGGTTGTTTCTGCGGGAAATATTGAGACCACAGAAATAGATGTTTCCAATTATATAGGATCTTGTAAAGCTAATGCTATTAAAAAGTCCGGCACAGGCATGGAATGCACTGACCGTAGGAGCTTATACAGAGAAGACTGTTGTAACTGATGATAGATATAAGCCTCTGGCTGCGCCTGGAGGAATTTCTCCGATGTCAAGAACCTCCTGGAGTTGGAGAAATGGTCTTAACAAGCCTGAGATTGTAATGGAAGGCGGTAATGTAGCTAATCATCCTGTATTGCAGACAACAACAACTCCTGATCTGAGCCTGATTTCGACCAGTGCAGACTTGGCAGAATCATTGGAGCCATTTTATGCAACTAGTGCAGCCACAGCATTGGCTGCACGTATGGCAGCAAAAAATTAAGACAGTGAATCCTGACCTTTCTTTGTTGTCTGTACGTGGTATGATGGTACATTCTGCGAGATGGACTGAAGAAATGAAGCGTATAGGAAGTATCAATGATATCATGTCAATATGTGGTTATGGCATTCCAGATGAAGAAATTGCTTTATTTAGCAATGAAAGATATGCTACATACATCTTTGAAAATGAATTGATACCATATGTACGTAAAGATGGTTCAAATACATATAATCAACTGCATTTTTATGATCTCCCATGGCCTGTTGAATTACTTGAGCAGATGGGATAGCAGAAAAAAGTAAAGATAAGAATTACACTTTCCTATTATGTAAGGCCTTCTCCTGGTTATGCCGGTAGAAGAAATAAATATCGTTATCCTTCAGCAACTTTGCATTTTGATTTGAAGAGTCCACATGAAAATGTTGAAGAATTTTTTTATGTAGAAGGAATAAGAATGAAGGAGATAAAACAACGGATAATGATACTCAAAGATGGACAATCAAGCAAAATCGCCGTGAACAAGGTACTGTTCAGTCGGACTGGTTTGAGTGTACAGCAGCTGAATTAGCAGGTTGTGGTCATATAGTTGTTTATCCAGGACCAGGTTGGTGGAAAGAGAGAAAACTGGCTAATGTTGACAATGTTATAAAGTATTCTCTAATAATATCTATAGAAACAAGTGAAACAGAAATATATAATACTGTAGAGACTGAAATCAACAACAAGATAAGTATACCAATAATGCAGGAAGTATAAACCTATCATTTTAAGTTTAAATCATTGTTTTAAATATAATAGTTGCGGTTTGGAGTAATCCAAACCGCTTTTGTCTAAAAAAAAGGAGTGGCTAGCTACCTGCAATGCCATCACTAACCATGAAGGCTCCAAGCTTTAATCTTAGTTACTGTTTCCTTATCTATTCAATGGCATTAGCCAATTGTGCAGAATCAATGGAAAAGGCTAAAAAAAAGATTGGTACTACGAGTACAATGGAATAAAAGCAGAAAGATCATGGATAATTGACATTACTTTGTTTCTGCCAACTCCCTTTCCGCAAAGCCATTGAATTATAAACTCTGTGCCATCTTTTGCCAATGACATACTGCTTGCTGCAGGGATTCCGAAAATCCCTAGTACATCTAATCCTACAGATAAGGAATTACTAATAATCTATCCTTTCGGACTTTTGATTGCGGCATGAACCTTCACCAAAGGTTCTACTGCCTAAAAAGTAAATTTTTCATAACTTTCTTAGAAAAAAAAATTATAGTTTTTTTAGTAGAGACTATGCTCCATAGTGACAAATGATGGTATCGAACCATAAACTTATGAGTTTTACCTGGACACTTGCCATAGTTTTACTTAAAAGATTGCAAAAAAATAGCGATTAATCTTAATATTGAATATTATTATTACCATATTTTTTAAATTAAATACTTGTTCCCCGATATGTCCAATTTCCTGAAACAGCTTAATACTTGATTTTCCGAATCGGTAACTTTAACTTTCTAATTGAAATATAGGATTTCTCCATAGGTTCGTCAAGTTACAAGAAGCATGTAATCAAATGACGTAAAAGCCCCTATATCTTCTATCTTTTAATGTTGGAAATGTTGATTTATTTAAGTTTTATTTCTGATAAAAAGATATGCGGATTCCGATTGTTTTTCATCCGTATTGATTAAAAACTTTAGAAGTTTTATATGGTTAAATTTATGATTATCAGAATATTTTCGTATATTAGTATAGTGATGATGATTATAAACAAAGGTAAAACAAATAAATCCTATGATTATGGCAAGAACATTTACTATTACCAGTTATGGCAAGACTAAGGAATATCCAGAGAGCCAGCGTAAGAAAATGATTAAGGAGTTTGAGACGGCTATGCTTTGCTGTGATGGCAGTGAAGCTGAACGTTACAGGAATATATATGGTGACCTGGTTGCCGGTGAGAAGGAGTGTATGGACACAGAACGTCCATTGAGTCCAGAGCTTGAAGCAATGATTGAGCGAATGTTTACTACTCAAAAGTAATATTCTACAATTGCAGATTTTTATGTTGCATACCTGTTTCTGATACGCCCAATCTTCTGAAGCAGTTTCATTCTAAGTTTTCCGGAAAAGTAATCTCCACCTTATCACCAAGAGCCAGGATTTCATCCACCAGTTCATCTGTCACAAGAAGTGTAATCAAATGACGTGAAACTCCCCATATCATTCCTTTCCACCTGCGAATGGTGGAAAGGATGTTTTCTCAGATAATCGGCAAATGAACCATAAGCCCTTAGTGTAACCTCTTCCGGCTGTGTCCGGTCGGAGCCACAACACCAATGGAGTCTGAAAGACGAGTCGCCAGCGAAAATTTGCAGTCAGTCTGAAACCTGTTTCCGCTGAGATAGATTCTTGTCAGTGCATCAAGAGGAACAGCACAGAATCTGATCCGTTCCTGTACCCAAGCAAATACCAGCGGTTATGGAAGAGCCTCAAACCTTCCGGTCGGAAACGGCCTTCCACTTCATTGCCCTTGTCATTGGTGTAGAATATGTACAATTCATGCCCATCGCTGATACATTCCGATATATCCGGCAGGTATTCAATACCACTTGATATGTCAGGCAGTACGACACGATGGAACAGACACGGACTGCTTTTCTAAGAGCCACATCAATGATACGGCTGTTGAACAGCCAGTTCCGGCAGCTGTCACCGAGTATTTCATCCAGATTCTGGATGTAGTATGTATAGTCCTTTCTGTTACACGCAATAATTATGTCTAAGTTGTCCTCAATCATCTTTCTGTGATGGTGGAATGTACGCAGACTCAGCGGCTTTCCATTGTACAGGAAATGGTGCTTCCAAATATCACAAAGCCTTTCAAAAGTGACCTTTCTTTCCTGGTAGACTGTATGCAGCAGCCAAATGTACCGGGTTGTAGATGTTATTCATAAAACTACCCCTTATAACTCGTTTAACTATCTAAATATAAGCATTATAAATGAGATGTGCAAGAAATTTGCATATCTGTTTTTGTACAATATTTTCACTATAATCCGGGCAGGTTTTCAGTACAGATTGATTATATCAATACATCTTTTTTCCTTGCCTCCCTGTAGGTATAGAATGTCCCGCCATAAGGTTTGCCGTCATAAAATGCTATCACGCCACATGAATGCTCCAGCATGAAGTCATTGCGCCTTAGAAGACACCCGTGAAAATAGTGTTCACTCAATATGATAACTTGGTCAGCCTGGGAAATTATTTTCTGATAACGTTCCTTTTCAATTGGAGGCCACCGGCAGCTCTGTCTTCTGAAAGGTACAACGGCAATGAGCCGTATATCCGGATACCTTCCCTTCAGTGACAATACAGTTTCAGCGGCCATCAGGTCGAACCCCATGGCCATGCCTGAGAAGAAGCATGTTATACCCGATTTGCAGGCGACGGACACGGCTTCAACGAGCCGTGCCCTTATTTCATTCTGCCTTTCTATAGGAATAGTTCTGTGTCCCGTGAAAGCCAGTGATTTTGATTTGTCTGATAATATTCTGTCCATAATTCTATACTTTATAATGAGTCCTTGCAAGGAAGATACCTTCAATGACATTCGCTCCGAAACTCTCCAACTGATTCGCATACATACCGAAACTTATTCCACGTGTTATCACATCATCGAAGACTATAACCGTCTTGTCCTTAAACCACTCTTCATCAAACTCGATGATGCTCACCTTTCTGATTTCCTTTTCAGCCTTGCGGTTCTCATGAACTGCGAGCCTTTCTCCGCATACCCTTACATGGTCATATCCGTTTATAGCTCCTGTGAGTTCACATACCCTTCTGCAGAAGTCCATGTACCGGATTTCATTCTTTCTTACCGATGATGCCGGAACCGGAATGAATACCAACTGTGAGCATCTGCTGCCGTGTTCCTCAATCATTCTTGCTGCCGTCATCTGTGCCACCGCTTCATGAGACCTTCCGTCCTTGAAGTCATAAACCAACTGTCTGTCGGCGATTTCCTTCTCGCCCACATTCTGAATACGTTTGGGAAAATACTTGCAGAACCATGTCTGAGGCTTTTCCAACTGCTTTCTAATGCTTTCGTCCATCTGTACCATACGCTCTGATTTTTTCCCTTCTGTCTGCAAGTTTTTCAGCTTGCCCGAAGGATATTTTTTGCAGTTCTCAGAAGCGCAGGCATTCAATAAGGCAAACTTCAAGGAAAGCTGAAAATACGCTCAACTCCGTTTGAGGAAGATTTTCAGCTCTGTGTTTGACGTTTGCAATGCCGGAGATACCTTTGCAAAAAAATATCTGCAGAGGCATGCTGAACAAACCTGTGGCTGTAATGGTACATTAGGATAACCATGTATCCCTTTCGCATCATATGTTTTCAGATAATAAAATGCACCCGTTTCAAGGGTGACAGTGTTGACAGAGAGTATCTGTCAGTGTATCAGATACTTCATGAAGAAATCATGCGTTGACAAACGTTGACAAGTGTAGCCATAATTTTCAGTCCGCTAAAAATCCATAGCCAAACGTTGACACATTATAATACTCTATTCTTTTTAAGAAAAATCAGAAAGAATATAATATACTGTATTACAGCAACTTCCTAGATAGACTTTATAACGAATTTTCATTGGATTTGCTGTCAACGCTGTCAACCATCAAATATATGCCTTCCTGATTTTCATAAAACAGATTCGTTATCAATCGCCTTACCCCAGCCGTATTGAATATGACAGGTAACACATAATCCATACAAATCCCACAATCTCCGGAATAATCCCATATTTGACGTATTGACAGCAAATAATCAGTTATTTACATTTGCTGTATCCCATAATCGAAAAGATTAACCAGCATGAGAAATAATGAAAGTTGTTCCGGAAAAGACATATTCAGTAAAGGAGGCAGCACGCTACCTGGGTGTTCATCGCTGCACCATCTATGCCTATATCCGTTATATGGAAAAGCCGCTGGCTTTCCTGAAGATACCTGACAAGGCAAAAAGAGTGTTCAGAGGAATTGACCTGATAGCCTACAAGGAAACCGGTCTGCCCAAACGTGGCCGCAAGCGTAAGAAACACCGTTAGTTCAGTCTGTCCCATGGAATGGTATCCAGGACATTATATCTGACATTCATAGCTGCAAGTTCAAGAGCCAGCAGCCTTGCCCTTAGCCTGACATCCTCCATGTCAGCCACGGCCTGAAGGAGCTCCGACGCTTCCATTGCTCGTGACTGAATCATCCACTCCCTTGCACATTGTTCAGGAACAACGGCACTGACGAAAGAGAATATTTCTTTTGCTATGCAGCCGGCTGTACCGTCACCGGCTTCAATGGTAAAGCAGAACGGCACACCGCTCGAAGTTTTCTGTTTGAAATTGAGAAACCGGATTCCATCCATATTTTCCATAGAAACGCTCCACCCATGCCGGGCAGCGATATTAAAAATAATACGACGATTTTCCATTTACCATACAATTATAGTTTTGTTTTCATTTACCTGCTATAATAAGCAGCCGGTCTTGTCCGTGACGGATAGGACCGGCCACTTCTGTTTATCTACAACTTATTCAAACCTTGCAAGAAAATTCTGTAGTTTTTGGTCTTGAATTTGTTTTAGAGGAACTGGTTTGAAGTTCTGCAGTTGTTGAACTTTGAATTTGCCCCCAAACCTTCTTTGGTCATGTCAAGTTCTACATTTGATAGTTCATTCAGTGAGATGTATCCATATTCATCTTCCATAAGTCCAATAACTATACCAAAAAGGATTACATCATCGTCCTTCTTGATTCCTTCAAGGATGAACCAACGAATCGAACCAATAAAAAACAGCACGGCAAATAGCTTCATTACCCTTTTCCATCCTGGAATACAGTGGATACCCTTCCAGAGCTTTCCATTAATTGTGTTGTCATTAATCTGCACATATCATAAAAACTTAAAAATTGTTTGATAGGTTGTTTAATAATGATTTTGAATCTCATTTTTTTTCCCTCCGTAAAAGGCTCATTGAGCTTCATGGCCGGGAAAACCGTTTTATGTGCATTAATAACTGCGGACCAAATAGAGAATAAGACAAGTGGGAAGTCAGAGAATGCAGACGGAATACCCAAATTTTTGAAGTATGAGAAAATTTGCGGAAGGCTGCCGTCAAGTTCTCCGACTGAAAGCATAAGCGTCACTTGGCGTTTCTCTGGTCCTCAGTATCTTTGCACATAAGAAACGGTTCCGGCTATGATGCTCCAATGTTTTTCTTATATAGAGAGATTCGAAGAGCACTGTATCCGTATTTAGGCGAGCTACCAATAATCAGTTACCAATGTTAGAGTCTTTAAAGTGAAGCACAGCGCAACCTTAAAGAGTCTATCTTTGGTAACTGCCCTGATTTATCAGTCCGATAGGGAAGAGTATGACGAGTGAACTTGCCTGGTATCATAGATACGAAGCAAGTCGGTCGGTCAGTTTCCGTATCATAAGGTATGTTGTTCCGGCATCGCATGAAATACGAACAGTCGGAACAGCCTTTGCCTGTCATTGAATATAAGCATTCAAGAATATTGGCTGTTCCTGCAATGCAAAGCTTTTAGCCTGCATCATCTGGACGGCCTGTAAGTCTTCGTATTTAGGGCGAGCTACCAATAATCAGTTACCAATGTTAGAGTCTTTAAAGTGAAGCACAGCGCAACCTTAAAGAGTCTATCTTTGGTAACTGCCCTGATTTATCAGTCCGATAGGAAAGAGTATGACGAGTGAACTTTGCCTGGTATCGTAGATACGAAGCAAGTCGGTCGGTCAGTTTCCGTATCATAAGGTATGTTGTTCCGGCATCGCATGAAATACGAACAGTCGGAACAGCTTGCCTGTCATTGAATATAAGCATTCAAGAATATTGGCTGTTCCTGCAATGCAAAAGTTTTTTAGCCTGCATCATCATCTGGACGGCCTGTAAGTCTTCGTATTTAGGCGAGCTACCAATAACCAGTTACCAATGTTAGAGACTTTAAAGTGAAGCACAGCGCAACCTTAAAAGACTCTATCTTTGGTAACTGCCCTGATTTATCAGCCCGATAGGAAGAGTATGACGAGTGAACTTGCCTGGTATCGTAGATACGAAGCAAGTCGGTCGGTCAGTTTCCGTATCATGAGGTATGTTGTTCCGGCATCGCATGAAATACGAACAGTCGGAACAGCTTGCCTGTCATTGAATATAAGTATTCAAGAATATTGGCTGTTCCTGCAATGCAAGCTTTAGCCTGCATCATCTGGACGGCCTGTAAGCCTTCGTATTTAGGTGAGCGATCAATAACCAGTAGTTAATGTTAGGGACTTTGAAGTGAATTACAGCTCAACTTTAAAGTCTTTGTCTTTGGTAATTGTCTGATTTATATGCTTGATTGATTGGATGGTCATTATACTGAAATTGTTTAGTATATATAGATGCTAAGTAAGCCAACTTGTGTTTTCGTAGTCAAGTCAGTTGCATAAAACAAATTAGCAGAATATTATCTAATTCTTTTTTAAACTTAGGTATTATTATTATCTTTGCGTATAACGCAAAGAAATTGAGAATACGATGGCTGATATTAATAGATTAAAAGTTGTTTTAGTAGAAAAAAAGAAAACAAGTAAGTGGCTTGCTTCTGAGTTGAAAAAAGATCCTACTACGGTATCTAAATGGTGTACGAATACTTCACAGCCAGATTTACAGACTCTGACTAAGATTGCTTTTTTATTAGGTGTTGAAGTTCGAGATTTAATTAATAAGAACGAGGATATTTATGAGAACACCGAAGCAATTCAATAATATAACCGAACGTGTTATAGATGATTTGAAACAAGTATTGTCTTCGGGTAATAGTCAAATCTCTATAGCGGCAGCCAGTTTTTCGATCTATGCTTATGAAGTATTGAAAGAAGAATTGGAAAAAGGTGGACTGTGTAAACTTTAATTTTTTACTTCACCTACATTCTATACGGATAAGTCTGAAAAGCAAAAAAAGAGAGTTCTATATTCTAAATTAAATCGGGAAAGGAGTCTTTTCGGATCAGATTTTGAAATAAGGCTTCGAAACCAGCTTTTACACAACGAGCTATTGCGAGAGAATGTGCAGACTGGATTCGCAGAAAAGCACGTTTCAAGACAAATATAACTCATGGTTCCATGAATACCTTTCTCAATATAAAGGAAGGTGAAGAAACCTATACTTATATGCCTTTCAATGAGTTTACTACTACCGAACTCGGGCTTGATAGAGGAAATAATATCTGTCCAATGGTTGTAGGTATGCCTGGGCATAGTTCTACAGATATGTTTCTGAAGAATTTTACAGAATTATGGAAAGATAAAGAGAAATTTCAGGATGTGACAGATAATGTCATAGAAAATATCGAAACCGTTTATAAGGAGAATGCCCCGGCTTTTTATCTATTTTATTACGTTATACAATATCTTCAATGAGTTTTTAGAAGATATCAGTGAGGATGTATTGCCTAATGAAGCTACGGATTCAAAAAGTAGTGTTATATGGAATAAGGCCTGTATAATTTCCAGCGTGATGCATCATTGGCAATCATAAACAAACTGGAAAAAAATACAACGGGTGTATTCTTGCTGATAGTGTGGGATTGGGAAAAACATTTACGGCTCTTTCGGTTATCAAGTATTACGAAAACCGTAACAGAAATGTATTGGTTCTTTGTCCCAAAAAGTTGAACGACAACTGGCAAACATTCCGCTCCAACTATAAGAACAACCCAGTATTGGCAGACCGTTTGCGCTATGACATTTTTTATTTCATTCTGACCTGTCAAGGGATAAAGGTTTGAGTAACGGACTTGATTTGGAACGGGTGAACTGGGGAAATTATGATTTGATTGTAATAGATGAAAAGCCATAATTTCCGCAATGGTGGTCGGTTTGACAATGAGGATGAAGATGATGATTTCAAGGAAAACCGTTATGCCCGGCTGATGAATAAAGTTATACGCAGTGGTGTGAAGACAAAGGTTCTTATGCTTTCCGCTACACCGGTAAACAACCGTTTCAGTGATTTGAAAAATCAACTGCAATTAGCGTATGAAGGAAAGGCCGAGAATATAAACGATTTGCTTGATGCAGGAAAAAGAATATAGATAGCATTTTCAGAGATGCGCAGACTGTTTATTCTAAATGGGCTAAATTGCCTCCGGAAAAGAGAGAACAACAGAGAAACTGGTAGATTCATTAAGTTATGATTTCTTCCAGTTGCTTGATGCAGTTACCATAGCCAGAAGCCGAAGCCATATCATTAAGTATTACAATACGAATGATGTGGGCAAATTCCCTAAACGCTTGTCGCCTATATCGCGTAGACCTAAACTTACGGATTTGAACGATGCTATTACCTTTGCAGATATAGCAGAAATGCTTAACAGATTAAATCTTTCCATATATACACCTTCTCTGTTTATTTTTGAGAGTGAAAAAGGCAACTACGGAATAGATTTTGAAGGCGAGGGACTCACCGTAGATGGTCGTGAAAAAGGTATTCGAAAATTGATGGCTATCAACTTGCTGAAGCGTCTGGAAAGTAGCGTGAACTCTTTCCGTTTGACTTTGACAAGAATACGTGATTTTATAAAAAGATTCTATTACGGCTATTGATAAATTCCAGGTAAGCGGTGCAAGTACAATAGATGTAACTGATTTTTCAGAGGATTTTGATACTGAAGATAATGAAAATGATCCGTTTGTAGGTCGTAAAGCAAAAAAATCAATCTCCGGTGCGGGCGATGATCCAGATGAAGCCCGCCGATGCTACCGCCGTGCTGACGACGATGCGCAGCAGCGTATGGAGCGCACCGTGGGTCCACGAAAGGGCCTCCAGCGAAAAGAATACGGCGTGATGCACGAGCGTCAGCGCCACGAGGTAGGTGATGAACTTTCGTTCGCCCAGGCGCGCCGACGAGGGATGCCCCTTCGCGGACGTTGTCGCGGCCGCAGATCATGCCGGCGAGGGTCGGGCGCAGGAAGGCGATCAGCAGCGTGGCGATCGTGTTGATCCCGCCGCGCCCATGGCGAAGTCCATCGTGACGCCCCAGCGCCAGTCCGGCGCCCAGAACTGCCGCGGGCGGCGTGTCGAGCGGCAGCAGGGCGATGAAGACGATGTATACGAGCGGGTTGAGGTAGATGCTGATGGTCAGGTTGTCGAACAGGAAAACCTGAAGCAGCGCCGCCGCCGCGAAAAAGTCCGGAGATATGGTAGTGTGTGCGGCATTTAGTCGTTCCGGGTGTGTTGTTCGATTTGTTCGCTTTGCTGCAGGTTGCGGATTTCGTAGAAGTCGCGGTTGCCGACCAGCACGACTTCGTTCAGCCGCGACATTCCGGCCGCGAGCCGCACCCGTACCGTGTAGGCCGTGCGGGTCTCGTTGAGCGACGCGCTCTCGACCCATCCGATCAGCACGTCGGCCGGAAAATACTGGAGAATCCCGTCGTCACGACCTCCTGCCCGGGCTGCGTCGGCGTATTTCGAGGATCACCACGTTCTGGTCCGTCCCAATAGATCGAGCCTATTCGGCGTCGGCGAGCTTGCCGCTGGCCCGGAACGAGGTGTTCAGCACCGACATCGCCACGGCGTAGCGTTCCGTGCAGTCGACGACGTAACCCGCCATCGCGCCGTCGGGCGAGAGGACGGCCATCTCTTCGACCACGCCGTCCTGACGTCCGCGGTTGAGCGTGATGAGATTCCGGGCCCGGTTGACCGTGTTGGCCACGACCGAGGCGGTGGCGAAACGGTATTTCGACTCGCCGATGTCCTGCATATAGCTGTCCAGCCGCGCGTTGGTTTCGGCCTCCTCGTACTGGGCGAGCCGCTCTTCGAGCTGTGCGACGCGGCCCAGCAGCAGCCGGTTTTCGTGTCCGAGGCTGAAGTAACGCCTTATGCCCGCGAAAAATCCGTGCACGCCTCCCGCCACCTGGTTCGACCGTGCGAGCAGCCGGGCCTGGGTGTAGTGGGTGGAGTGGGCGTAGTAGCTGATGGCCGCGACCTCCAACGCCACGAACAGCACCACGACGTAGATGCTTCGTATGAACTCGAACAGTTTGCGCAAAGCAGTTCCTTAATTTAAGATTGCGGACCAAGGCCCGCAATCCGTATTTGTCAATTTATCCGATTCTTGTCGGAACGAACCGTATTTCGGGCTTCGCGAAGTCGGCGGTGCAGGGGCATACTCGGGTATGTGACTGCACCGGAGGGCGAACGACGTGCGGAAGACGGCCGTTATCGCAAGAATCACTTCATCAGGAACGAGAACCGGTTGATATTCTTCAGCGCGATTCCGTTCCGCGGGCGATGGCCCGCAGCGGGTCTTCGGCGATGGGAACGGAATGCCGGTCTTTTCGTTCAGCCGCCGGTCGAGTCCCTTGATCAGCGCGCCGCCGCCGGCGAGGTAGATGCCGTTCTTCACGATGTCGGCGTACAGCTCGGGCGGCATGGATTCGAGCACCTTCATCAGCGCCGCGTCGATCTTCGTGAGCGACTTTTCCAGCGCGTAGGCGATTTCGCTGTACGACAGCGACACGGTCTGCGGCAGGGCCGTCAGCATGTTGGGACCCGTCACGACGAAGTCCTCGGGCTCCCTGCCCAGGTCCGAAACGGCGGCGCCGATCGAACATTTGATCGCCTCGGCCGTGCGTTCGCCGATGCGGATGTTGTGCTGCTGGCGGACGTAGCTCTGGATGTCGTTGGTGAAGACGTCGCCCGCGGTGTTGATCGACTCCGAGCAGACGATGCCGCCCAGCGAGATGCAGGCGATCTCCCGACGTACCGCCGCCGATGTCGATGACCATGTTGCCTTCGGGGGCCTCCACGTCGAGACCCGCGCCGAGCGCCGCGGCCATCGGTTCGTAAGATCATGTAGACTTCGCGTCCTCCGGCGTGTTCGGCCGAGTCGCGCACGGCGCGTATTTCGACGTTGGTCGAACCCGGAGGGAATGCAGATCACCATGCGCAGCGAGGGTGCGAAGAGCTGCCCGAGGTCTTGACCTTCTTGATCATGCCGCGCAGCATCAGCTCCGTGGCGTTGAAGTCGGCGATCACGCCGTCTTTGAGCGGACGGATGGTTTTGATGTTCGGGTTGGTCTTCTCGTGCATCTGGCGGGCCTGCTGGCCGATGGCCACGAGTTTTGCCCGGACGTCCAGCGCCACGATCGAAGGTTCGTCGACGACGACCTTCCGTTGTAAATTATCAGCGTGTTGGCCGTTCCGAGGTCGATGGCCAACTCCTGTGTCAGTGAAAAAAATTCCCATATTCCTACACCCAACTGTTCTGTTTCGTGAAATGCTTTATTCTCAATCCGATACGCACCCGCAACGTCGCTTCGGGCTTCGGCGGATGACATATCCCCGATAAAGGTAGCAAAAAAGCCCCCGGAACTTTTGTATTTTATTCTGATTTTTTTAATTACATTTGTGCTGGAAAAACTGAATCTCCGCATGGAATACAAAATCGGAACCGATGCCCGCTGTGCGGTCATCGGCTATGGAAGCTGGGCGACGGCCATCGTCGGACTGCTTGCAGCCAACGGCCGGCGCGTAGGGTGGTATGTCCGGCAATCCCGAGGTGCTCGAATCGCTGTGCTCGGACGGCCGCAACCCCCGCTATCTGAACGATCTGGAGTTCGACCGCAACAGCATCGCCCCCTCTTCCGACCTCGACGCCGTGGTGCGCGACGCCGACATCGTGATCCTCGCCACGCCTTCGGCCTACCTCAAGGATTTCCTCGCCCCGCTGACCGTTCCGCTCCGTGACAAATTCGTTGTTTCGGCCATCAAAGGGCATCGTCCCGGGCGACTACCAGACCAATGTCGTGGGAGTACATCCACGACCATTACGGGCTGTCGTATAGCCAAGGCAGATCGGGCTGGTGACCGGGCCTTCGCACGCCGAGGAGGTCTCGCGTGGCAAGCTTTCGTACCTCACGGTCGTCTGCGCCGATCCCGAAAACGCGCGGCGCATCGGCGAACGCTTTGCCGGGGAGAACATTCGCCTCAGCTATTCCGCGGATCCTCTATGGCGTCGAATACGCCGCAATTCTCAAGAATATCTACGCCCTTTCGGTCGGCACATCGCCGTGGGGCTGGAGCTACGGCGACAATTTTTTTCTGGCCGTGCTGATCGCCAATGCGGCGGGCGAGATGACGCGTTTCCTGGAGGAGAGTTATCCCGACGCGCGCAATACGCAAGTCTCGGCTTATCTGGGCGACCTGCTGGTGACCTGCTATTCGACTTACAGCCGCAACCGCCGGCTGGGGCTGCTCATCGGCCACGGCTGTACCGTCAAAGAGCGCCATGAACGAGATGACGATGGTCGCCGAGGGCTACCGCCGCCGACTGCATCCGTCACATCAACTTCCGCCACCGGGTCGACATGCCCATCGCCGACATGGTTTACCGGGTGCTTCTACGAGGGCGCCTCGGCGCGCAGGTGCATGCAGGAACTGACAACCACATTAATTTAGTTAGCGATATGATGAAAAAATGTGAAATTGGCACATTGCCAAGACGGGCATTGAAATTTCCGCCGACATCGAGGCCAAAGCGCAGGCCGCCAATGCCCTGCTGCATTCGGGTAACGGCGCCGGCAACGATTTTTCTGGGTTGGGTGCACCTCCCCTCCTCGATTTCGGAGAACGAGATCGACGCCATCCGGAAGGAGGCTGCGAAACTGCGCTCGAAGGCCGACGTGGTCGTCTGCATCGGCATCGGCGGCTCGTACCTCGGCGCCAAGGCCGTGCTCGAAGCCATGAGCGATCCCTTCAAACTCCTGCACAAGGAGCAGAAGCACCCCACCGTACTCTTCGCCGGACAGAACATCTCGGAGGACTACACCGCCGAACTGCTCGACGCCGTGAAAGAGCACTCGATCGCCGCCATCGTGATCTCCAAGTCGGGCACGACGACCGAGCCGGCCATCCCGTTCCCCCTCATAAAAGGCCGAGATCGAGAAGCGTTACGGCAAGAAGGAGGCTGCGGAGCGCATCGTGGCCATCACCGACAAGGCGCGCGGAGCGTTGAAGACGCTCGCCACGCAGGAGGGATATCCGACGTTCGTCATTCCCGACGACGTGGGCGGACGTTTCTCGGTGCTGACCCCCGTGGGACTGCTGCCGCTGGCCGTCGCCGGCGTGGACATCGCGGCGCTCGTCCACGGCGCGCAGGAGATGGAGAAGGCCACGGCCGAAGGCGTTGCTTTCAACGGAGAATCCGGCGGCCGTCTACGCCGCCGTGCGCAACATCCTCTACGACGGAGGCAAGAAGATCGAGATTCTGGGTTCCTACGAACCTAAACTGCAATATATCAACGAGTGGTGGAAACAGCTCTACGGCGAGAGCGAGGGCAAGGCAGCAGGGCAAGGGCATCTTCCCGGCGAGCGTCACGCTGACGGCCGACCTGCACTCGATGGGACAGTACATTCAGGACGGCGAGCGCACCCTGTTCGAGACGATCATTTCGGTGGCCAAACCCGCCGCCGAAGTGCTGATCGAGGCTGACAAGGGGGAGAACCTCGACGGGCTGAACTTCCTGGCCGGGAAGCGCATTTCGGAGGTCAACCGCATGGCCGAGCTGGGCGTTCAGCTGGCCCACGTGGACGGCGGCGTGCCGAACATCCGCATCGAGATTCCCGAAATCTCGGAGCGCGTGATCGGCGGCCTGCTGTACTTCTTCGAGAGGCCTGCGGCATCGCGGCTATATGCTGGGCGTGAATCCCGTTCGACCAGCCGGGCGTCGAGGCCTACAAGAAGAACATGTTCGCCCTGCTGGACAAACCCGGCTACGAGGAGGCTTCGAAAGCTATCAAGGCCCGGCTCTGACAGACCGTCGCCACGAAGAGGCACCGCGAGCCCGGAACAATCGAGACTGCGCGAGGAGGAGGCACTTCCGAAAAACCGCACGCCGGAGGACAAAAGCCCCCGGACAGAGGCTCTTTTGCCCAAAAAATTATAACTTTGTCTCCGAATGCCGCGACACGGCCCGAAAGCGCATGAGAACCCCACGCACATCCCGCATCCGACGCATGTTCCGGCAGGCCTGCAGCCTGGCGCTGGTGGGGCTCGCCCTGCTGACGGGCTGCCAACGCAACGAAGACCGGACGCTCGCCGACGAACTCGACCGGATCATCGAACAGCGACAGACGTTCAACGACAAGAAGGAGGAACGGATCGGCGAACTGAAACGGATGCTCGACGTCACGGAACTCGCCCACGCAGGAGTACGATATCAACGCCCGCCTCTGCGACCAGTACTGGAAATACAACCTCGACTCGGCCATCCGCTACGCGGGAGCGCAACCTGCGGCTTGCGCGGCAAATACACGACGATGAGGCAGCCCGCACCAAGCCTGCGCCTCACGCAACTCTACTCCTTCTCGGGCAAGAGCATCGAAGCCAAACGGATCCTCGACACCACGAGGCGGGCCTGCGTCTCTGCGGCACAGCTGCCTCTCTACTACGAAACCTTTACGCGCTATTTCGAGCACTACGCCGTCATCAGCAACCAGGACAAATACCGCCTTCTGCGCGACCGCTACAACGACTCGCTGCTGCGGGTACTCACACCGGGATCCTACCGCTACAAGGCCAGCAGCGGCAGCCTGCTCATCGCCCAGAACCGAACCGAAAGAGGCCGAGGCGCTGCTGCTCGGCCTGCTCGAAGAGTGGGAGAGAATACCCCCCAATATGCCGAGGTGGCCTACGAACTGGGCGGTCTCTACACCCGCACGGGAGACGCCCCCGCAGGCCCGCAAGTACTACCTGCTGTCGGCCATTGCCGACGTGCGGAACGCCACCAAGGAGAATGCCGCCTTCCATACCCTCGCCCAGCTGTATTACGCCGAGGGCGACCTGGCCCGCCCTCACGCTACACGCAGGCGGCCATCGAGGATGCCCTGTTCAGCAACGTGCAGTTCCGCTCGGCACAGGTGACGAAATTCTATGCCGACATCAATGCCGCCTACCAGGCCAAGGAGACGCAGACGAAGGCCGAACTGCAGCACTACCTGCTGTTGATCAGTGTGCTGTCGGTCGTACTGATCCTGCTTTTCATCTACGTCTACAAGCAGATGCAGCGCCTCTACCGGATCCAGCAGGGCTTTCGCAGGCCAACGCCCGACTGACGCAACTCAACGACGAGCTCAACGACAAGAACGCCCTGCTCTCCGACTCGAACCGGCTCAAGGAGCAATACATCGCCCGGTTCTTCGACCTTTGTTCGCTCTACATCGACAAGATGGACGGCTACCGGAAAACCCTCGACAAACTGGCCCAAAGCCGGCAGTTGGACGAACTCTTCAAACGTCTGCGCTCGACCTCGATGATGGAAAGCGAACTCGACGAGCTTTCTACGCGAACTTCGACGCCATCTTCCTGAACCTCTATCCGACCTTCGTGGCGGAGTTCAACGCACTGCTGCTGCCCGACGAGCGCATCGAACTCCGACCGGGCGACCTGCTCAACAAGGAACTGCGCATCTATGCGCTGCTGCGTCTGGGCATCTCCGACAGCGCGAAGATCGCCGCCTTCCTGCGCTGCTCGCTCAGCACGGTCTATAACTACCGGACCAGAATGCGCAACAAGGCAGCCGGAGCGCGCGACGAATTCGAGAAACAGGTCATGCAGATCGGAGAATCGCACGAAATTTCCACCTGACGCATTTTATGTAATCTACATTTTTATCCCATATAATCACAATAACACGCTTTTAATCATAATATTAACAAAATACAATCTCTACATTTTAAGCTCAGTTTTTTCGAAATTATTCCATATTCGGATTAAATTTGTAAAGGACGATCCGCCAAAGGCAGACGGACCGTCCGTAAGCAAACAATCGGAAACTGCCTTGTAAAATGAACCCTATCCAAAAATCGGCCTACGATCGGTTTCGGCCGGATGGGCGGATTCTATCTTGACGAGATGCTGAAAAGCGGCAGAGTGGGAGATCGCCTATGTCTGCGACCTTTCGCCCGAATCGCGGCTTTCCGCCCGCAGGCTCGTACCCGGGCACCGGTCGTGTCCGACGAGCAGATCATTTTCGACGACGCCCCGAAGTACGGGCGGTCCGAGACTCTTCGCCCGCAACCGACTCACGGGAAGCAGCAGATGCGCCGTGGCCTGCAAAACCCCATCGCCAGCATCGGGTAGCGAGCCGTCGAACTGGCCACGAAAAAAGCGGCGCAATACTCGACGGTTGTCTCTACCTGCGCAATTCATTGGTACCACAAAACCATCAAAACTTCATCGAGCACTTGAGGAGAATCGGCAGCTTGGCATTATCCGATCTGGTCAGCGTTCCACGACACGGCATGCACTATGGCAGACATCGCCCGCTGGTACGCCGGATCG
>VOFK01002667.1_pt1 | contig 25159 bp, 38 predicted proteins | sample 5384121 | NCBI WGS metagenome assembly VOFK01 (sample SAMN12384730, study PRJNA508395) | human gut metagenome | isolation source: healthy gut J | host: Homo sapiens | reverse complement strand
CTCGGTATGCTTCGTTCGATTACGTACTCATTCTTCAAGAAAGCATAAGCGGCATCTCTGCAAGATTCACCATTTCCCATGGGTCTTCATTCAAGTTGAAAAGCTGTTCTTTCTTCTCTCCCTTAATATTATAAAATGATGTATTTCCAACCGTCTTTCTCACAAGACCGCTGAATGCTGTTGTAGGCAAGAAAGAGATGGTCACGATGCGTATTTTCTTCTTTTTTCATCACCGGCAATGATTTTCCTGTTACGGAAGAAGACGGACGGATGCCTATAAATCACATAGGGTAGGATATACATCCGATAGATAACAATATACATTTCGTTGCGTCCCTTTTCTCCATTCGGTGCGGAAATAATCAAAGGAATACGAACACTGTGATCATATAAATTCTGCTTGCCTAACAAACCGTGTTGACCTACCGCCAAACCATTGTCAGAAGCAAATACCAGAATCGTATTGTCAAGTTGTCCGCTTTTCTTGCAGTGCCTGTAATACAACGACCGATCTGAGTATCTACTTCACTAATCATACCGTAATAATCTGCTATCTCTCCTTTTTTATGGCTTCTTCAGTACGCGGTACAGGTCTTAATATCTCATCCCTCACATTCATATCTCCCGTATCAAAAGGATGACGCGGCAGAAAGTTGATAGGCAATGTAATGGTATCCGCTTCATAATGTTTACCGTAGTCAGGATGTTTCAATCGAGGATCATGAGGAGAAGTAAAGGCTACGTAAGCAAAAAACGGTTGTTTGCCGTTCTTCTGTTTTTTAGGAAAGCAATAGCTGCATCAGCAAACATTTCAGAGGAAAATTTTATCTCCGGTAAACTTTTCTCGATATTTTCCACTAGAATCATAATGATTCAGGCGAGGCTCTCATGGCCGTTTGTTTCCTAAGTGTGCATTCCTCCGGAAGAATATATTTTCCCCGTTAGAAAAAGAGGTTGAAGGATGCGAAATCCGAGTGCCATTTTCCGGTTTCGAAAGTAATATATCCATGTTGACGCAGCAGTTCGGGTAATGTAACGTGTTGCTCAGGAATCACTTGTCCGTCCTTTACTATCTGAAAAACTCCTCTACCGGTCATAATCATGGCACGACTAGGCATAGAAAGCGCGCCTCCCAACGAGCCATTGGTGTAAGTAGAATGAAATGAGATACCATTTTGATAAATACGATCAATGTTGGGTGTACTTACTTGTTCACAACCATTGTGATGAATGCAAGTCCGCTGCATATCATCCACTAAAAGAAATAGAATATTGGGTAACTCCTTTTCGATGTTCCCATGCAGGTAACAGTATATAATAATGTTCCTATGGAAAATAATAACTTTCTCATAGATATTAGTTTTCTTAGTATTTATAGTTTAACAAAATCGGTATTTCTTTATTTTTCTTTGATAATTATCATTAACGAATTAGAACGGTAGGATAATAGTCCTGAATAGCATCTAAAATGGCTTTAACATTAACATTATGTCCTTTAATCTCAAAAAAAATTATGATAAATTTTATCCTCAGAATATCTTACTATAATAGATCTTATTTCTTCATTCTTTGACATTTTTCTCTCTATTTCTGTGATATTAGCCAATGGGAATTTCCTTGTTTTTCCCAATCCGGGTTATATATAAAACAGTTTGGCGTAATAGTGTAAGTAAAATGACCGGCCAAGAATGTAATGATAGCATAAATCAGCCATATAATTCCTAATTCATACTTTTTTGTCATACCTACATATATTATTGCAAATATAAGGATGAAAGCTATCGGTATCCATACCCACAAAGGTTGCTTGGTTCTGAATTCGTATTTTTCCATTTTATTTCGTATTTGATTTAAGCAAAAAATAGGGAGATTAGGTTAAATAACCAAACTTCCCCATAGAAATTATTTACACCTCGTAAAGGTTATGATAATTAATAGTACTACATAACAGCATTAAGTGATAATATTTCTTTATTTACTATTCAAACAGTAATCATTTAAAATATTTAAATATCAGCTGAAATATACGAATCATTTTGCTATTTCAAATAAAACTTCTAACTTCGTGTTCGATAACAGTTGATAACTTTAAATAAACGTTCTTGTATATCTTTTCAAATACCACGCTTGGATACATGTTAAAATAGACAACAATTATATAGATATTAAAAAAGACTACTTATGAAAAACTTTATGGATGAAAACTTTTTGCTTCAGACAGAAACAGCACAGAAATTATATCACGAACATGCAGCTAAAATGCCCATTATTGATTATCACTGTCATCTTATTCCTCAAATGGTAGCCGATGATTATCAGTTCAAGTCACTGACCGAAATCTGGCTGGGAGGTGATCACTATAAGTGGCGTGCCATGCGTACCAACGGAGTGGACGAACGTTATTGTACCGGTAAAGAGACCTCTGATTGGGAGAAATTTGAGAAATGGGCTGAAACAGTTCCATATACTTTTCGCAATCCACTGTATCATTGGACCCATTTGGAATTAAAAACAGCTTTTGGTATTGATAAAATATTAAATCCGAAAACTGCCCGCGAAATTTATGAGGAATGTAATGAGAAACTGCAACAACCAGAATACTCTGCACGTGGTATGATGCGCCGTTATCATGTAGAAACGGTTTGTACAACTGATGATCCTGTTGACTCTTTGGAATATCATATTAAAACACGTGAAAGTGGTTTCGAAATAAAAATGCTTCCTACATGGCGTCCTGACAAAACTATGGCAGTAGAGGTTCCTAGTGATTTTCGCACATATATGGAAAAGCTATCGGCAGTGAGCGGTGTTACTATTTCTTCTTTTGATGATATGGTCTCGGCCTTGCACAAACGCCATGATTTCTTTGCAGAACAAGGCTGCAAATTATCTGACCATGGCATTGAAGAATTCTATGCTGAAAATTATACCGATGCTGAAATTAAAACTATTTTTAATAAAGTATATAGCGGACAGGTGTTGACAAAAGAAGAAATATTGAAATTCAAATCTGCCATGTTAGTTATATTGGGCGAAATGGATTGGGAGAAAGGTTGGACTCAGCAGTTTCATTATGGTGCTATCCGTAACAATAACACCAAGATGTTCAAGCTCCTCGGTCCTGATACCGGTTTTGACTCGATCGGTGAATTTACTACGGCTAAGGCAATGGCAAAATTTCTTGATCGCCTGAACATGGAAGGAAAAACTGACTAAGACTATTCTTTATAATTTGAATCCTTGTGCTAATGAAGTTATTGCTACTATGGTAGGGAATTTCCAAGATGGAACTATTCCGGGCAAAATTCAGTTTGGTTCAGGATGGTGGTTCTAGACCAGAAAGATGGTATGGAAAAGCAGATAAATGCATTATCATTATTAGGACTATTAAGTCGTTTTGTAGGTATGTTGACAGATTCACGTTCTTTCCTATCCTACCCTCGTCATGAATATTTCCGTCGCACTTTGTGTAACTTATTAGGCAATGATATAGAAAACGGTGAAATACCCGTATGCGAAATGGAACGCGTTAATCAGATGGTAGAAGACATTGCATATAACAACGCAAAGAATTTTTTTCAATTTTAATAAAAGCAACCTTTGATGAGTCACTGATGGTTACTGTTGCCATCAGTGACTTTTTTAGTTTTATAGGAAATCACTCCACACTTGATATGTGGAATTATTCTACAATTTTGTAGAGCTAAAATCATTTTTCCACACTTCCTTCAAAAGTATACATATAATTAAACACCTTATTATCAATATATTATTAATATCTTCAAAACTTTGGCACGCAACTTGCTTATATATCGACAACAAATTAATTTAAAAACGAGAAATAATGAAAAAGGTATTAGTTTTATTAGCAGTGGTATTAGGATTAGGCACGTCAGTTGTATTCGCAGAAGGTGTAAAAGATGCAAAGAAGGAACAAACTGTAAAGAAATCTCCCGATTTTATTGAAATCTATATGAATGATGTTCCCGAAACGATCATGGATACTTTGGCATGTGAAGGTGCCATGATAAAACAGGCATTTTTATCCTATGGTGCTGATGGAAGCAGAATCTATAAAGTGATTATCTTGACTAGTAGTTTGGAAGAAACTACTAGATACTTCAGTGAAGATGGAAAAGTGATAAGATAATTTTTTTTAGTTAGTATGTAGAATGATGATGGTTCCGGCTTGTGATAAGTCGGAACCTTTCTTATAATATATACATATCAATTATATAGCATTATATATCCATTCAGATATGTGGCAAGTAGTAGCCACAATATATAAGGAATAAATAATAAGGAGCTCATCTTCTTTATTGAATAACTTTTCATCATATAATATATGACAAAATATATCAAGAAGTAGTATATCTATAAATCCCAGAAACGGATTTTGAAAGTAGAAAAAAAGTAAATACTCCATGTAAAATTAAGTAATAGTTGAAAACTAAAAAGCCATCTCAATATTTTCCTTTTTCTATGTTTAGTATTCCATATTAGTCCTATCGATATCCCCATACAAAAATAAAGTATGCTCCACACAATAGGAAATATAAAATTAGGAGGAGTTAATGATGGTTTATTTAAGAATGGATACCATGTTTGAATAGCATCAACCTGGAAATATGAAGCCATGACTCCCACACTAAAACAAATTATTACCGCTACAAGTACTGGTATTATTTTATTCATTATTGATTATTTTGTTTTATGCAATAACAAATAAAATTCTGTTTTGCTTAATAAAGACAGATAAGATTTTTGTAAAAGGGACTTATCATCTCTATCAATAACACTACTAAATGAGAAATGATGAAATCTAAAAGAAAATAATGTTAAATTATAACGTCATTTAAATGAAATTTATATATAAAATTTAGCTTTTTACATGATAAAATGCTATTTTCACGACAAATAACTAAGCATTCTATTATTAACCTATTTAATGAAAGTTCAAAATGAATAAGAATTTAATTGGCTTAAATGCCGGAAAAGTTTGGCAGCTTCTAAATAATAATAAACGATGGAGCTATTCTGAATTGAAGGAGGCGGTCGGATTGTCTGATAGAGATTTAAATGCCGCCATTGGCTGGTTAGCTCGTGAAGATAAAATTGATTTTGAAACCGAAGGTGGGAACGATCGATTGTTTTTATGTGTAAATGTGTATATCGGATAATAAAGTAAAGAGAATGGATCATAGATTATGGTACCATTCTCTGTTTAATCTCAATTTAAATTCTTAATAACTTTAGCCGGATTACCTACGGCAATAGAATCATCCGGGATATCTTTTGTAACAACACTACCGGCTCAATAATGCATCGGTTTCCAATAGTTACCCCGGACAGATAATAGCTCCTCCTCCTATCCAACAGTCTTCACCGATTGTTATAGGATAAGCATATTCTTTGGTTTCTCTTCTTGCAATATAATCAATAGGATGGTGTGGAGTATATAATTGTACGTTGGGGCCGATAAGGGTGTGGGGCACCGATAGTTATATATCCTCCATCCAAAAAGTACAATTAGAATTGACAAATACATGTTCTCCCAATTTGATACCGGTGCCATGGTCACAATAAAAAGGCGGACAAATGATGGAAGTAATAGGGATATTCGGCACCAATTCTTCTAATATTTGACGAAAATCTTCATCATAAATAGTCATTGTTCTCATCTTGGCCAATAACTTTTTGGCATGGATAAAACTAGCTTGTATTTCTGGCTTTTCCATATCAGCCAATTCACTTTTACGCATTTTATCTATTTCATTCATATACTTTGGATTTTGTACTAAATGTAAAGGATATTTTTCTTTCTGCCAAATATACGCCACATAATATAAGGAAACAACCGGATAATGCTATTACAGTAATCTTCTCATTTATAATTATGGCTGAGGTAAGTAATGTTACCAGTGGAACGATATAAATGTAGCTAGTACTTTGTACCGCACCCAGTTCTTTTACACAAGCATTCCAAGAGATAAAAACAAAACATGGAAGCAATGATACCCAAGAAGAATAGATTACCCCAAACGACAGGTTGTAGCATCAAGGAAATATCCCAATGCAATGGACGAAATAAAAAAACAGGCAATATTGTCATTATTCCATAAAAAAAGACTTTTCGAGTAATAAATGCTGTAGAATACCGACTATCTAACTGTTTAAGAATAAGGCAGTAGAAAGCCCACATTAGAGCTGCTATTAATGATAGGAAATCTCCCAATGGATTTATCTTGAGAATAAAACTACCATTGAAAACTACCAGTCCTACTCCTATTAATGCCATAAATGAGCCATAAAATAAATGTCGCGTAAAGGATTCATTTCTTTTAAAAAGATATGATAAGAAAGCTGTCAGGATGGGTGACGTGCAAACAATTAATGATACATTGGAAGCAAGTGTGATACCAGTGCTGTATTTTCAGTAAGAAAATATATAGTTCCTCCACACAGTCCGGCTAAAAGTAATAAAAACTCATCCTTAATACTATTGGCAAAAAACTTCTTGCGGGAGATGCTCCACATACAGATATAAGCCAAAACAAAACGGTAAAAGAATATCTCTGAAGGAGTCAAGCCATTTTGAATGAGAATCTTAGTGGAAACAAAAGTCGTTCCCCAGATAATTACAGTTACGATAGCTATAAGATGAAAAATCAATCTCGATTTAGTTGCATTCATGTTTCATATCATATTTTATAATAATGCAAAGATAGAGATAAAAACAATTCGTTCTAATGTAGATTGCATAAAAAAATATTCTTGCTATTATTTAAAATAAAGGTATCTGGTATCTCTCCGAAAAAAAGAATTAATTTGGTATCCAGGAATCTACCAAACTTTGATGTTCTTTTACCCACTTTTCTACCCCTTCTTTCTCATTATATTCATTTTGCGAGACATCATTCAGCAGACTACTGATTTCATCTGTGGTCATGTGCATATTACCTATTAACTCTGCCACAAACGGATGCTGTTTGCCAAAGCCTTTTCGGGCAATGGCAGTAATTATTTCCACCTTTCCGAAAATACCTTTCGGATCTTCCAGAAATTTAAGTTTAAAACGGGTAAACATCCAGTGAGGAGTCCATCCGGTCACTACGATCCATTGGTGCTCATCAATGGCACGCTTCAGGACGGCAGTCATGGCAGGACCGCTTGATTCTAACAATTTATAGTTGAGCTTATACTTCTCTATCGCCAAATCGGTGGCATGCATAATACCTGCCCCTGCATCAATGCCGATAATCTCCCCTTTAAATTTCTCACGGTTGGCATTCAATTGCTCAATGGAATTCATGGATACATAATCCGGTACTACCAATCCGATGCGGGCATTCCGATAAATCTCGCCAAGGATTTCCAGATTCTTGCCATACTGTTTCATATAATCTGCTTGTGTGGCAGGCAACCACGCATCCATCAGCAAATCCACTTTTCCGCGGGCCATGGTAGCATAGATGGGTGCAGGGTCGGCATTCTTCAGTATCACCCGATAACCCTGCTGTTCCAAAATCACTTCCACCAAATGGGTCAGAGCAATACCATCATCCCAGTTTATGTATCCTATGCTGATTGTTTTATTATCCTTCTTTCCGCTGCACGATGTGAGCAGCAAAAGGAAAGATAAAAAATAAAAGATTCTTTTCATGTTTATTTTCCTTTCTTTTGTTTTCCAAATCCTTGTGTAATGCGGTCTAGAATAATGGCAAGAATAACCACTGCTATCCCCCCTTCAAATCCTAGACCGATTTTCATTTGTGTGATGCCTTTCAATACGATTTCTCCCAAACCGCCAGCCGCAATCATGGCTGCAATTACCACCATCGAGAAAGTGACATCAGGATGGTTTGATTGATACCTGTCATGATGGTGGGTAATGCTAAAGGCAATTGTACTTTGAACAATAGCTGTGTGGGAGTTGCTCCGAAAGAACGGGATGCCTCGACTACGTTTTTGGGGACTTGCTTAATGCCCAAACTAGTTAAACGTACCACCGGAGGCGTAGCAAAGATGATAGTTGCAAATGCTCCAGGCACAGTGCCCAATCCAAAAAAGAGGACAGAGGGAATCAGGTAAACAAAAGCAGGCATTGTCTGCATCAAGTCGAGAATAGGATGCAGAATTTTATCGCATCGTTGACTATTGGCACTCCAAATTCCGAGAGGAAGCCCAATAATCAGAGCAATAATGGTGGACGACAATACCAATGCCAGTGTCTGCATCGTTTCATTCCAAAATCCCATACTCCAAATAAGTAATAACCCGAAGACGGTAAACACCCCTACTCCTTTCCCCCCGATTTATACCAAGCAAGAAGAGTCAGCAGCACAATAGTTATATAAAAAAGGAATCCACATCAATACATTTTGAAATCCGTCAATGAACCCGCCTATCCCGACATTAATTGCATCAAAAAAAAGTGTAAAGTTTTCGGTCAACCAATTGATTGCCATTTCTATATATTTTCCGATATTTATCATAATTCGATTGCGTTTTGAATAAGTTCGTTAATTTCGTTTTTATCTTTTCCGGTCATCTCTACTACAATGGATGAGAGAGGAACCAATCCTTTTAATTCACGTTCTTCATTAACCACATAGATGGGGGAATTGGTTTTGGTAATCAATGGAAGTAAGTCTTCTATTTTAGTATCTTCTGTAACGGAATGTACTTCACTCAGTACAGCAGTTTGGATGGATTTTATCCCTTTTATGTCGGAGAATAGCAGTGTCTTCCAATGTGATTTCTCCAATCAATTTATCATTTTCATCTATCACCGGAAGTACGGTAATATCTCTTTCTTTCATTTTCCGAATCAAAACTTCAGGTCCTTCTTTACGCAGACGAGCGACTGCCGGATGAGTTATCATAATGCTTCCTGCCGTGATAATCTTACTTCGGTCTACATTTTCAACAAAACGTGCTACATAATCATTAGCAGGTTCAGTCAGAATTTCTTCAGAAGTTCCCACTTGCACTATTTCCCCATCCTTCATGATAGCAATACGGTCTCCCCAATTTAATGGCTTCATTCAAATCGTGAGTAATAAAAATAATCGTTTTTTTCATCTTAGACTGTATGGTTAGCATTTCATCCTGCATCTGCACGCGGATTAGGGGGTCGAGTGCGGAAAAAGCTTCGTCCATAAGTAATACTTCAGGATTATTTGCTAATGCACGTGCTAGTCCCACCCGTTGCTGCATACCTCCCGACAATTGTCCCACCATTTGATTCTGGTAACCTTTCAGTCCGACGATTTCCATGCTTTTCATTGCTTGCTTTTTCACGTTCCTGTTTGGAAACACCTTGCAACTCCAATCCGAAGGCTATGTTGCTCAACACACTGCGATGAGGAAGCAAGCCAAAGTTTTGAAACACCATAGAAATCTCGCATGCGCCGCATATCCAACAATTCTTTTATCAGACATTGTGGTAATATTCTTGCCATTGATAAGGATTTGTCCTTTCGTGGGCTTTATCAACCGATTGATGCAACGAAGCAGTGTTGATTTTCCACTGCCCGACAATCCCATGATAACAAAGAACTCGCCTTCATGGATATCTAAATTTGCGTCTTTTACAGCGATGGTGCAATCAGTAGTTTTTAATATTTCATTTTTACTTTTTCCTTCTTTCAACATCCGAAGGGCTTTTTGTTTTTCCGAACCGAAAATAAGATATAAGTTTTTAATTTCTATTTTATTCATTGTTTATATAGAGTTTAAATTAATAAGAATAGGGCAGGTGAAGAGGTATAAAGAAGTAGCTTCCGTTTTATTTAACGAAAGAATATATAAAATTGTTCATCGGACATTTTTTTTTAATCTTTTGTGAGACGCTATTTTGTTCTATCTTTGTGAAACAAATAAAATGGAAATGGATAGTATTTTGATAATTGACGACGAACCACAGATACGAAAACTCCTTTCACGGATGATGGAACTAGAAGGCTATGAGGTCTTTCAAGCAACTGATTGCCAATCGACTTTAAAACAATTGAAACTGCACACTCCTCAAGTGGCATTGTGTGATGTCTTTTTGCCTGATGGTCACGGAGTCGATTTGGTTCTTACTATGAAAAAGCTCTATCCCGAGCTGGAAATCATTTTATTAACAGCTCACGGAAACATTCCTGATGGAGTGCAGGCGATTAAGAACGGGGCTTTCGACTATATCACCAAGGGAGACGATAACAATAAGATTATTCCTGTCGTTAGTCGCGCCATGGAGCAAGCTAAAAAGAATATAGGAGAAAAAGCAAAACCGGAAGAAGCGCATACCTATTCTTTTTGAAACCATTAAAGGTAAGTCGAACTGCATGCAACAAACTGTCGCTTTAGCCCAGAAAGTGGCAGCGACTGATGTCACAGTATTGCTTACCGGAGAAACCGGAACAGGAAAAGAAGTCTTCGCGCAAGCTATCCATCGTAATAGCCTTCGTAAAGAGAATGCTTTTTGGCGATAAATTGTTCCGCCTTTAGTAAAGATTTGCTTGAAAGCGAGATATTCGGCCATAAAGCCGGTTCATTTACCGGAGCGATGAAAGATAAGAAAGGTTTATTTGAAGTTGCTAATAATGGCACTATCTTTCTAGATGAAATAGGTGAAATGGCATTTGAATTGCAAGCTAAATTACTCCGTGTGCTTGAATCAGGAGAATATATAAAAATAGGAGACACGAAGCCCACGAAAGTAAATGTTCGTATTATCTCCGCCACTAATCGTGATTTGAAAAAAGAAATAGAACAAGGTAATTTCCGTGAAGACCTTTATTATCGCCTTTCCGTTTTTCAGATACATCTTCCTCCTCTCCGTGAACGTAAAGAAGATATCGAAATCTTAGCGAGAACTTTTATCCGGCTTTTTTCAAATAAACTGGGAAAACAAGTGGAAGGAATGACTCGGAGTTCTTGACAGCTTTGAAAGCAGCTGATTGGAGAGGGAATATTCGTGAGTTGCGTAATGTGATAGAGCGCAGTATGATTATTTGTGATAAACAATTAACTTTGCAAGACCTTCCCATTGAAATACAAAAACAGCCAGCAAGAAGAGCTTACTAGCAAAAATTATTCAGAATTTGAACTGGCTGCTATGGAAAAACATCACATCACTAAAGTTCTGCAATATACTAAAGGAAATAAGACTGAAGCCTCGCGTTTATTGAAAATAGGTCTGACCACGCTTTATCGTAAGATAGAAGAATACGGTATAAGCCTTTAATGAAAAACACTTAAAACTATTATGATATGAAATTATTCAGTTACACTCTAGGCCTGATGGCAAGTGCATTTTCGCCAACGGTTGCGATGACTGCAAACTTACAGCCCCAACAAGAACAGAAGGATAAACACCCCAATGTTATTTTGATAGTTGCCGATGATTTGGGATATGGTGACTTAAGCTGTTATGGTGCTCATCGCCTCCAAACTCCCGGAATGGATCGCATTGCCAATGAAGGCATTCGCTTCACACAAGGATTTTGGTACAGCAGCAACTTCTACCCCAGTCGTTATTCGGTAATGACCGGTAAATATCCTTGGAGCAATGTCGATGCTAAAATCCTTCCCGGAAATGCAGCCTTAATTATTGATACTCAAAAAAAAAATAACCTTTCCTAAACTGATGAAGCAGGCAGGTTATGTTACAGGTTCGGTCGGTAAATGGCATATCGGATTGGGAGACGGAAATGTAGATTGGAATAAAGAGGTCAGTCCCGCGCAGCAGAAATCGGATATGACTATTCCTTTATTCAAGCAGCTACCAATGACCGCGTGCCCTGTGTTTTTCTTGAAAATGGAAAAGTCGTAGGGCTAGATCCTAATGATCCTCTTTATGTAAATTATCGGAAGAATTTTCCTGGTGAACCCACTGGAAAGAATAACCCTGAGCTACTTCGTATGCATCCTAGTGTAGGTCATGCAGGGTCTATTGTAAATGGAGTGCCTCGCATCGGTTTTCAGAAGGGAGGAAAAGCTGCTCAGTGGAAAGACGAAGAGATGGCAGAATTGTTCTTGAATAAAGCCAAGCAATTTGTAAATATCAACAAAGAGAAATCATTCTTTTTATATTATGGACTTCATCAACCACACGTGCCTCGTGTTCCAAACGAACGTTTTGTAGGGAAATCGGGTATGGGGCCCTCGTGGAGATGCTATTTTGAAGCAGACTGGTGTGTAAGTGAGTTTTTTGAAAGAATTAGATAAGTTGGGATTAACGGAAAATACTATCGTGATTTTTACTAGCGATAATGGTCCGGTACTTGATGACGGATACAAAGATCAAGCAGAAGAACTGGTAGGTGACCCCACAAGATTGCAGGTCCGTTACGTGGTGGTAAAACCAGTATGTTTGATGGCGGAACACGAATTCCGTTTATGCTACGTTGGCCGGCTCAGGTAAAACCGCAGGTTTCCGATGCCTTTATTTGTCAAATGGATTTGTTAGCATCATTCGCCGCATTATTGGGGCAGACTTATCCTGATCAATTGACAGCGAAAATACATTAGATGCTTTTTTGGGTAAGAGTCAAGAAGGGCGTAAAGAATTGGTTATTGAAGGAATGTTTAATTATGCATACCGCCAAGGTGATTGGGCATTGATTCCTCCTTATTATAATCCATACAGTAAAGAAGATGGTGAATTTATCGGTTTAGGATACGGATATAAATTGTATAATCTGAAAGAAGATATTAGCCAGCAAAATAATTTAGCAGAGAAATACCCTGAATTATTAGGAAAATTAATCAACCGCTTTGAATATTTGAAAGGACATACAGATAAAGTGACTCGTTATTAAATTCTCTTTCTTATTAAAAAAAAATGCCCCCCCGAAAGTTTTTTTATCTGACTTTCGGGGGCATTTCATTTTGGCACACCTTCATCTTTTTATTCAATATCTTCCTGTTTTGATATTGATCTCTTTTCATTTTGAAAAGGTATACTCCTCTCCTTTTTACTTCCTGATTTATTGCATTATTCTGTTTTACAAGTATATACATTACATGTTTTTTCTTTTGGCACACTATTGGCATATAACGTGGCAGTTAACAATAGTATTAATTAAAAAAAGGAATTATGGATTTATTTTCAATCGGATTTGTGGTTTGTACCTTGAGCGGCATAGCTTGCTTTTGGCTTTTCTTTAAATGCATAGACTGGTTCGAGAAGATCTAAAAAAAGAAAGGAGAAACAAGTTATGTACACAGCATTATTTGTAGTTAGTTTGATTATGTTCGGCTATATGATGTATGTTCTCATCAAGCCGGAGAAGTTTTAAAAAGTAAGTTAAGAAATAAAGAGTTATGAATACTGAAGTTTTAGGTGTTATAGCGCAAATTGTCTTAATGGTAGTGCTCAGCTATCCTTTGGGCAAATATATCGCTAAAGTTTATAAAGGTGAAAAGACTTGGTCGGATTTTATGAAGCCCGTTGAACGGGTTATGTTCAAACTGAGTGGCATCAATCCCAATGAGGAGATGAACTGGAAACAGTTTTTGAGAGCCTTGCTGGTGGTAAATCTATTTTGGTTCCTTTGGGGGATGGTACTGTTGGTTACACAAGGTGTGCTGCCGCTTAACCCGGATGGAAATGTCGGTCAGACTGCGCATCAGGCATTCAATACTTGTATCAGTTTCATGGTGAACTGTAACTTGCAACATTATAGCGGTGAAAGTGGGCTGACTTATTTTACTCAGCTATTCGTCATCATGCTCTTTCAGTTTATTACTGCCGCTACCGGTATGGCTGCCATGGCAGGTATAATGAAAGCGCTGGCTGCAAAGACTACTCAGACTATTGGCAATTTCTGGAACTATTTGGTATTAAGTTGTACCCGTGTCCTGTTGCCTCTTTCATTGGTCGTAGGCTTTATCCTGATTGTGCAAGGAACTCCGATGGGCTTTGACGGAAAAATGAAAGTGACCACCATGGAAGGAGCTACACAATATGTATCACAAGGCCCTACGGCGGCTATTGTCCCTATCAAACAATTGGGTACTAATGGTGGTGGTTATTTTGGTGTAAACTCTTCTCATCCATTGGAGAACCCTACCTATTTTGCCAATATGGTGGAATGTTGGTCTATCCTTATCATACCTATGGCGATGGCATTTGCATTCGGTTTCTATCTGAAACGTAAAAAATTGGGTTATAGTATATATGGTGTCATGCTGTTTGCCTATCTGGTAGGAGTTTGTATCAATGTGAGTCAGGAGATGGGTGGTAATCCACGTATTGACGAAATGGGGATAGCGCAGGATAATGGCGCGATGGAAGGTAAAGAAATACGTTTGGGCTCGGCCGGCCACTGCTTTGTGGAGTATTACTACTACGGTTACTTCCAATGGTTCTGTCAATGGTATGCACGATTCAACAATGCCGCTTTCGGGTATGATGGAAATGCTGAACATGCAGATCAACACATGGTTTGGCGGTGTAGGTGTGGGATGGATGAACTACTTTACATTTATTATTATCGCCGTGTTCATCAGTGGGTTGATGGTAGGCCGTACACCGGAGTTCCTTGGTCATAAAGTAGAAGCACGTGAAATGAAGATTGCTTCCATTGTGGCACTACTTCATCCGTTTATCATTTTAGTTGGTACGGCATTGGCTGCTTATCTGTTTGTTCATGCGCCTGCATTTGTGGAAAGTGAAGGTGGCTGGCTGAACAATCCCGGATATCATGGTCTGAGCGAAATGCTTTATGAATACACCTCGTGTGCCGCCAATAATGGTTCCGGTTTTGAAGGACTGGGTGATAACACATGGTTTTGGAACTACTCTTGTGGTATTGTGCTGATATTAGGACGTTTTGTCCCGATTGTAGGTCAAGTGGCCATAGCAGGTATTCTGGCTAAGAAAAAATTTATTCCCGAAAGCGCCGGCACATTGCAAACCGATACAGTGACATTCGGTGTGATGACATTTGCGGTTATTTTTATTGTTGCCGCACTATCATTCTTCCCGGTACATGCATTAAGCACTATTGCCGAGCACTTGAGTTTATAATTCTGATAACAGACAACGATATTAATAGAAGATATGAAAGATAATAAATCAGCTTTTTATTTCAGAAGGAGCAAGTTATTGACAGCATAAAACAATCATTCGTGAAGTTGAATCCGCGAGTGATGATTAAGAATCCGATTATGTTCACGGTAGAGGTTTGTACAGCTATTATGTTCTTGGTGATGCTCTACTCTATCGTTAATGATTCACAAGGCTCATTTATTTATAATTTATGGGTTTTCGTAATCCTGTTCATCACCTTGTTATTTGCTAATTTTGCTGAAGCTAGCTATTGCCGAAGCGCGCGGAAAAGCACAAGCCGATAGCCTGAGGAAGACTCGTGAGGAAACCCCTGCCAAATTGATTGTGAACGGGACTTTGAAAACTGTCAGTAGTTCCCGGTTAAAGAAAGGTGATATTTTTGTATGCGAGGCAGGAGATGTAATTCCTGCCGATGGCGAGATCATCGAAGGACTGGCGTCTATTGACGAAAGTGCCATCACAGGCGAATCCGCTCCTGTAATCCGTGAAGCAGGCGGTGACAAGAGTTCAGTAACAGGAGGTACAAAAGTATTGTCCGATCAGATAAAAGTAATGGTAAGCACCCAGCCGGGTGAAAGTTTCCTGGATAAGATGATTGCATTGGTGGAAGGCGCATCCCGCCAGAAAACACCGAATGAAATTGCATTGACTATCCTGTTGGCAGCATTTACATTGGTCTTTGTCATTGTGTGTATCACCCTTAAACCGTTTGCCGATTATACGGGAACTGTCATTACCATTGCTTCTTTTCTGTCCTTGTTTGTCTGCCTCATTCCTACCACTATCGGAGGATTGCTTTCGGCTATCGGTATCGCCGGGATGGATCGTGCTTTGCGTGCCAATGTCATAACCAAATCGGGTAAAGCAGTGGAAACAGCCGGAGATATAGATACTTTGCTTCTTGATAAAACAGGAACAATAACTATAGGAAACCGTAAAGCTACCCGTTTTTATCCGGCTCAGGGAGTGGATGAACATGCTTTCATCGAAGCCTGCCTGCTCTCATCTGTATCTGATGATACTCCGGAAGGCAAATCTATTATTGAACTGGGACGTGAATCGGGTTTACGGATGCGTAATTTGAATACCGATGGTGCTCATATGATAAAATTTACCGCCGAAACCAAATGCTCGGGTATTAACTTGAAGGATGGAACAGAAATCCGTAAAGGTGCATTTGATGCGATCCGCAAGATAGCTTTGTCTGCCGGAAACCCTTTCCCAAAAGAAACGGAAGATATCATTCCCAAACCATTACAAGTAATGGAGGTACTCCATTGGTGGTAAGTGTCAATAAGAAAATTGCCGGAGTAATAGAATTGCAGGATATCATAAAACCGGGTATTCAGGAACGTTTTGAACGTTTACGCAAGATGGGGGTAAAAACAGTCATGGTGACGGGAGATAACCCATTGACCGCCAAATATATTGCAGAGAAAGCCGGAGTAGATGACTTCATAGCCGAAGCTAAACCGGAGGATAAGATGGAGTATATCAAGAAAGAGCAGGCTGCCGGCAAACTGGTTGCCATGATGGGTGACGGAACAAATGATGCTCCTGCCCTTGCCCAAGCTAATGTGGGGGTTGCCATGAATAGCGGTACACAGGCTGCCAAGGAAGCAGGGAATATGGTGGATTTGGATAATGATCCTACCAAGCTGATAGAGATTGTCGAGATAGGTAAACAATTGCTGATGACACGTGGTACACTGACCACTTTCTCCATAGCCAATGATGTGGCCAAATATTTTGCCATTGTTCCTGCATTGTTCATGCTTTCCATTCCGGAACTGGCTGCATTGAATATTATGGGGCTGCATAGCCCTGAGAGTGCTATCTTGTCTGCGGTTATATTCAATGCCATCATTATTCCTATTCTGATTCCGCTGGCATTGAAAGGAGTTCAGTACAAACCGATAGGAGCTTCCGCCTTGCTTCGTCGTAATCTTTTGATATATGGCATAGGTGGTGTTATTGCTCCTTTTGTGGGTATTAAATTAATAGATTTAGTAGTAGGATTATTCTTTTAACAAGTAAACGACAATGAAAAATTTTATAAAGTCATTCAGACTTACCTTAGTCTTTTGTGTGTTTTTCTCAGTATGCTATATACTAGTCTTATGGATTTTCGCTCAATTTGCCGGACCTAATTCCGGCAATGCCGAGGTGGTGGAACTTAACGGAAAAGTGGTAGGTGCCGCCAATGTGGGACAATCATTTACGGAAGATATCTATTTCTGGGGACGTCCTTCGTGTGCCGGTGAAGGTTATGATGCAACCAGTTCGGCCGGTAGCAATAAAGGCCCTACCAATGCAGAATACTTGGCTGAAGTAGAAGCACGGATTGATACATTTTTAAAGCATCATCCTTACTTGAGCCGTAAGGAAGTACCTGCCGAAATGGTCACAGCCAGCGGTTCCGGGCTGGATCCTGACATCACTCCGGCCTGCGCATACGTGCAGGTACAACGTGTGGCTAAAGCTCGCGGAATGAGTGAGGAAACTGTAAAAGCTATTGTAGATAAAGCTGTGGAAAAACCGTTTATGGGCATATTCGGAACAGAGAAGGTGAATGTATTAAAACTGAATGCTGCTTTAGAAAAGGCAAAATAATAAAAAATATATAGTCATTAAATTAGGAAGATGTGCGTCATGAAAAAGAGAAGTTTCCTGGATACCGAGAGCCTGTCGGCTCTAGAAGCTGTGGCTATCATTGTATTGTTCTTTGCTTTGATAACATGGATTCTTGATCTTTGACGTGCATCACCCTATTGAATGATGCATCTTGATTCAGAAAAACTCAAAATGGATATTTCCTTTCAGACAATAAGAAGGAAATAGTATAAATATGTAAAACACGAATATTGATTAGTTTAATTTTTTAAGATGAAAAAGAATTTGAAAAAAGTGGTCTTGGTGCTGGCTCTACTGTTGCCTGGAGTGATAAAAGCACAAGAATTTAACGTAACGGCTAAGGCGGATTTTGTAAGTGATTACATTTGGCGTGGCGCTTACCAGAATTCAGGATTTTCTGTACAGCCTACATTAGGATTATCTTACGGCAATCTTTCTTTGTCTGCTTGGGGGAGTCAGAGCCTGACCAAGACAGACGGTGCACAAGAGTTTGACATCAATTTGAGTTATACCATTGGCGGTTTAGGTATTACAGTGACCGACTATTGGTGGAATGGCATCACCATGCCCTACGGGGATTATAAACATGATCATCATTTTGAAGGAACATTAGCTTATAATTTCGGCGAGAACTTTCCTCTGACCTTGAGCTGGTCTACCATGTTTGCGGGAGGAGACGATAACAAAGACGGTGATCGTGCTTATTCCACTTATATCAATGCTTCTTATAATATTGCTTGCCCGGCAGAAATTACGCTCACTCCTTCCGTTGGTTTCACTCCCTGGAAAGGAATGTATGATGCTGATGGTGCTGCTTTTACAGATATTGCTTTAAAAGCTTCCAAGAACATTAATATTACAGATCATTTTTCTTTGCCTTTGTTTGTACAGGCTATTGTTTCGCCCTCATTTGACAAAACTTATCTGATAGCCGGATTAAGTATTGGGTTTTAAATGTGTATAAAAGGAAGTGTCAAAACGAAACCGGACTATCCAATCGTTAACTGTAGGGGCAGGGTTTGCCTGCCCGAAGACACAAAGCAAACTGTTTTCGGGCGAGCGAACCTCGCCCCTACGAACGAAACGACAGCATTATCCACGTTTTGACAACCCTTTTTTGTTGTATAGAGTGACTTATCCTTTTTTGAGTCTTGCCGGACGTGGTATTTTTGTTCAAAGAGTTACCACGTGGAGAATGGAGTATGGCACAAACTAAAGATAGTTTTGTATCTCTTTAATGTTATTCAACTTAATAAAGTGGGAGTGCGTTACTTCTCCTTCGTATTGTTCGTGTGCCCAAGTGACATGATGAGGTACATAGGCTGCATAACCTCCGAGTTCCAATATGGGAATAATATCCGACTTTATCGAGTTACCTATCATCAGTAAATTTTCTGCCTTACACCCTAAATTATCAAGCAATCTTTTATAATCCGCATTTTTCTTGTCGCTCATTATTTCTATGTGGCAAAAGTATTCTTGTAGTCCGGACGCAGAAATCTTTCTTTTTTGATCGAACAAATCACCTTTGGTGGCCAATACTAATTTATAATTTTCGTGCAAGGCTGATATGACTTCTTGCACACCGTCCAATAATGTGATTGGTCTTTGCAGAAGTTCCTGACCTGATCGGAGGATTTCTTTTACGAGATTGAGGTCTCCTTCTCCATTAGTAACTTTGCAAATGGTTTCAATCATGCAAAGCAGCATTCCTTTCAGTCCATAACCATAGATATGCAGATTCTTTATTTCTGTCTTGAACAATTCTTCTGATACGGAAGGAGCCGGTGAATATTTCCTCAGAAGATGACAAAATTTGTGTTCCAACTCTTGAAAATAAAGTTCATTTTCCCAAAGAGTGTCATCGGCATCAAAAGCGATAAATTCTATTTTATTTTTCATGTTTTATTATTAGAATAGGAAGAGGGAGCAAATCATATCATAATGTATTGTTTTGTCCGTCTTTTACGTTCTGTATAAATTCGGCAACATTTCGTCCATCCACCAAGCCATGGTGGACACTGATGGATATAGGAAGCAAAAGTTTCTTTTTTTCTTGTATCAGCTTACCTGTGGAAATTTTGGGTATAGAATCTCCTGTTTGAATTGAACCGGCATGTTTCATCTCGGAAAAGGCAAACCAGGGCAGAGCCGAATAACGGATGACATCCGCTCTTGCTGTGTCCTTGGAAAAAGAAAGTCCGGTACTGTTTTTTACTCTATGTATTTCCTTTTCTGCATTTTCAATAAATAAGGAAAGATCTGTGTCATACTCAAAAAATCCAAAGCCAAAAGTTCCGTCCTCTCTTCCGATAGTGGGCGAAATATTGATTTTATCATATTCTACTACTTCTCCGTTTTCTATACGTAATTTGAATGCAGTAGTCGCATTGATACATTTCAATAGGAAGTGCACAGAATAAAGAAAAAAAGAAACTTCCATATTTTTACTTTGTTGATATATGCTTGTGAAATCAACAGTCGTGGTAATTCCCCAAAAAGGGTCATCGAGAGCCGAGAAGAATTTAAAATGCTCTTTTCTATTCCAATTGTCCAGGTTAATAACTCGCTTCATTTTCTATTTACTCTGTTTTTCTTTTATGTGTATTATTTCTGTTACAACTATTTTAACGATAAAACGTATTGTTGCAAATATACAAAAAGTATTTTAACAGAGATGTTCTTTGTTTGCTTTAAATCCATTTTATTATCTCCTGTTCTGTATTAAAGTTAAGAATGGATAACAGCAACTATTTTAAAAGGTTATTCAGGACTGGTAATCAACTATATGTCTGTTTTGTTTATAAGGGAAAGAATTATTTAATCAAAAACAATGTAAGAATTGGCAACAAATACCTGTCGGGCGAATTTGTTGCTTCTGTTTATTCAGGAAGGTCACATGACAAAAAAGAGTCTTGTAATTGAGTTTGTTTTATTACATCAAATTTTTCTGATGGAATATCCAGAAAGGCTTTGCAGAGTGTCATTAATGCCTTTTCTCTATCTTGTTCCCGTACCAGCACTGAAAGATTGTGAGTACTGCTGCCGTATGAAATCATACATACCGGCATCTCTTTCAGCGCTTCTATAATTCTGGCTTCCAACCCTGTATGCTTTTTCCCAATTTAGATCGCCAATAACGCTGACCACAGACATTTCTGTTTCCATTCCTATTTCCGCATACTTATGTAATTCACGATATATCAGGCGTAATGTGTCGTTGCTACATTTCACAGCCAATGAAACACTCACATTAGAGGAAGTCGCTAAATAGACAGGAACCTTATATTTCTCGAACACATCAAATACTTTGCCAATAAATAGATAAGAAGTAAGAACCCCCCAACGAACGAAGTTTGACAAAGACCACACCTCTGCGTGAAACAGCAGCTTTACTTTTGTTCCTGTTTTTTCTGATGATATCCGTAATGTATCTTCCGGTGTTTTTATCAAGACAATGGCCATACCGACGGTGCGCGCCAGCGGAATACATTCCGGATGAAGCAATGCAATGCCGCTATCAATAAAATTCTCGGCTTCACCGTATGTAAGAGTCCGAGTATGTTCCATACCTCGGAAACAAATTTCATCAGAACGTAAGGATGTCATAATTTCATCCGCATGGAATACAGCCCCGATAACAGTGGCATAATACTCATTTCCTATTTGTGGGAAGAAATCCACTTCATCATATGCATTTTTACACAAACGGCTTTGGGTAATAAGAATGGGGACATCGGGACAGTCTTTCATCAGTTCTTCTACATTTTTTTTTCACATACTTTATATCCGGTTTCCGATCAAGCCCCTAGTCGCATGAAATGACATGAGTTCAAGATGAAGTTCTTTTTTCGTACATTCTTCTAAATAATGTGACAGAATAAGAGGGATATCATTGCTCCGTGAGCCATAATCTCATGATCGTCAATGATGTTCGGATTTTCATTACATAAACGGGAAATTTGATCGATGTGTACTTTTATTTCTTTGGCAGCTTCTGCTTTCTGAATTTCGGAGGAAAGAAGATTGTCCAACCAATTTCCACAATCATTCTCGAAATCCTGCAATTGATTCATAACCTTTTCGATATCGAGATGGAATAAAGAAATAGAAACAGCTTGCAGCTTTTTTTTGGGGCAATGCCGGTAAAAGTGTCGAGCACTATAATAGAACGTTCGTTCATGCTAATTACTTCAGTCCGATGTTTCAGTTCGGTGGCAGATTTAATATTTTCTAAATTATATACTTTCATTTTTGTATTGCATTTTATTCTTTTGGAGTTTCTTTTTCATTTTAACAGGCAAATTTCCATATTGGAAAGCTATATTCTTACTAGTTTCATCTTTATTAATTTGTTAATCAGTTGTTTCTTATTGTTTGCTCGCTACCTTTTCTATAAGTTGATAGCGTTATACTCTGTATAAATCAAAATCGATGCCATTACAAAAATTGCACTTTTATCTTTCGGCTATTTCATTTCCCATTTTAGAAAAAAGGCTTTCATATTGAAAAAGTATAAACTAATTGACAAGTATATACCATATTGATAATAAGATATTTAAGTTGGTGGTATGACTTTTGTCATCTAACTGAAAAAAAAATTATATAAAAAATGAAATTGTATATCATATCAAACAGACTGCCCGTGAAGGCTGTCGCAGAACAAGATACCTTTGTTTTCTCACGTAGTGAAGGAGGTCTGACAACGGGACTAAATTCCCTACAGGCAATTACGAGAAACATTGGGTGGGGTGGCCCGGAATCTGTATAGACAAAGAGGAAGAAAAACAGGATATCTGTCACCGGTTGGAGGAAATGAATCTCCATCCCATATTTTTATCCCATGAGCAATATAAGAACTATTATGAGGGATACAGTAACAGTACCCTGTGGCCTTTATGCCACTATTTCTTTTGCCTATACATTATATAGAAAGAGTTTCTGGCAATCTTACCAAGAGGTTAACGCTTTGTTTTGTCGGGAAATCATCCGCCTTTTTGTGGAACCGGATGATTGGGTCTGGGTACAAGATTATCAGTTGATGTTACTTCCGGAAATGCTCCGCCAAGAGCTTCCCCGGTTGCATATCGGCTATTTCCATCACATTCCGTTTCCATCTTATGAGTTATTCCGAATTCTGCCTGAACGTGCCGAAATACTGAAAGGATTGTTAGGAGCCGATTTTATCGCATTTCATACACATGACTATATGCGTCATTTCATCAGCGCGGCCGAACGGGTACTCCATATGGATTTCAGTTTGGATGAAACCCGGATAGGCAGTCGCATTGTGCGCGTTGATGCACTTCCGATGGGGATAAATTATGACCTTTACCACAATGTGTCACAACAAAAAAATGTTTGGAAAGCTATAGAACGAACCCGTCTCTTGTTTGGCAAACATAAACTTATCCTATCGGTAGACCGTTTGGATTATAGTAAAGGTATTTTTTGCACCGTCTTTATGGATTTGCCTCTTTTTTTTGGAACACCATCCCGAAATATCATGGCAAGGTAACACTGGCTATGGTCATAGTTCCTTCACGTGATCATGTAGGCAGTTATGCCGAATTGAAAACCCGGATTGACGAGGAAATAGGTTCTATCAACGGACGATATTCTACAATGAACTGGACTCCGGTCTGCTATTTTTATCATGGTTTCTCATTCGAAGAATTGGCTGCCATGTATTTTATAGCTGATATTGCATTAGTCACTCCTTTGCGTGACGGAATGAACCTGGTTGCCAAAGAGTATGTTGCTGTCAAGCAAGACAATCCCGGTGTATTGGTCTTAAGTGAAATGGCCGGTGCCGCTGTGGAACTGACCGACGCCTTGCTGGTTAATCCCAATGATACGGAGCAGATAGAAAATGCCATTTGCCGGGCATTGGAAATGCCGTTTGAAGAACAGAAAGAACGGATGCACCGTATGCAGTCTATTGTATCCGTACAGACTGTCAATAAATGGGCTGCCGATTTTGTAAATGAATGGCAGGAAGTGGCACACAAAAACAAAACCATGCTTCTTAAGAAGATAGGATCACAGAATATGCAGGAAATTCAGCATCAATACTTACATGCTAAAAAGCGTTTGATTTTATTGGATTATGACGGGACGCTGGTCCCTTTTCAGAAAAGGCCGGAAGATGCCTCTCCTACTCCGCAATTGCTGGATACATTGCAGAAACTGGCTGCCGACCCCTTGAATCATGTGGTAATAAACAGCGGACGTGACCATTTTACTTTAGAGAAATGGTTGGGTGCACTACCTCTTTCCTTTGCAGCCGAACATGGGGCCTTTTATAAAGAGAATGGTGTATGGCACAAGAATGTACACGCGCAGGAATGGAGCCCCGGATTACTTTCTATATTAAAATTATTTGTCAGCAAGACTCCTCGCTCCCATCTTGAAGTCAAAGAAACGGCACTTGCCTGGCATTATCGTGAGACCGATGCATGGTTGGGCAGATTACGTGCGCAACAGTTGGTCAATTCCTTGATATCTATTTGCTTGAAACAGAATTTGCAAATCATGCAAGGTAATAAGGTGGTAGAAATAAAATCTCCCGAATTTACCAAAGGTTCAGAAGTAAACAGGCTTTTGCTTGCCACCCGATATGATTTTATCCTGGCAATGGGAGATGATACCACGGATGATGATATGTTTAAAGCCCTGCCTGTTACTGCTGTGACTGTAAAGATTGGTACAGCATCCGAGAGTGCACGTTACAATCTGCCCGTACAGACAGATACCTTGCCGTTTTTACAACGGATGACAGATAAAAAGCGTGGTGAAAGCAGTCTTGAAAAGTGGTTTGAAAGGGCAGCTATCATCGGCTATAGATTTTTTAAAACGGATAATAAACCACTAACATTACAAAAAAATAACCATGGACAATTTGAATTACGGTGTAATCGGTAATTGCTGCACAGCCGCACTGATTTCCGAAAAAGGAAGTATTGAATGGCTATGTTTTCCAAATTTTGATTCACCTTCTATTTTTGCAGCTCTTCTGGATCGTGAAAAAGGCGGGACTTTTGGTTTTGAAGTTTCAGAAGACTATCACACCATCCAATCGTATGTTCCCCATACCAATATTCTTTCCACTACTTTTGTGTCAGAGCAAGACGAATTTGCGGTAGTCGACTTTATGCCTTGTTATGAGTTATATGATAATAAGGAATATTATCGTCCGGCTGAGGTCTATCGTTATATTCACTGGATTAAAGGTCGTCCCCGCATTAAAGTCAATTACCATCCGGCTCCCGACTATGCTCGTGGAAAAGCATTTTTTAATGTAACTTCCCGGTATATTGAAACCTATTCTTCTTCTAACAACAAGGACAGACAATATCTGTATTCCTCTTTGCCGTTGCAGGGTATTGTAGACCATCAGGAATTTATATTAGAGCAAGATGAATTTTTTTCTTCTGTCATACAATGAAAAAGGTGATT
>VOFK01004182.1_pt1 | contig 25209 bp, 39 predicted proteins | sample 5384121 | NCBI WGS metagenome assembly VOFK01 (sample SAMN12384730, study PRJNA508395) | human gut metagenome | isolation source: healthy gut J | host: Homo sapiens | reverse complement strand
TATTACGTATTAAGCTTAGGACTGCAAGCAGCAGCAGTCCGGTTCTGTAAAGTTTCATAACTGTAAAGATCATAAAAAAGTCGGGCCGATGCAAAACCGCACCGCCGTGCGGCGGCGACGGACGCCGCGACAGATAAAAGGGGCGTTACGACCCCAAAGATACAAAAAAGGGGCGCACCGAGAAAGCACGCCCCCTGTGAACAGATTTATTTCACGACGGCACCGATCACCGTCTTGCCCGTGCGCGAAGCGCCGGTCTGGTCGATGGCGCCCGCCTCGCCGAAGGCCGGATCGAGGTCTCGCCCAGGATCTTCAGCTCCGAAGCGGACATGCCGTACTGGCGCGCCGGATTCGCGTCGCCGAGCAGCACGCAGGTCTTCGTCGCACCGCCGTTGTCGCCCAGCGGGCTGAGCATCGAGGCAGGATCGAACGCCTCGCCTGCGACAACCATACCGTCGGCATTGTAGACCGTGCCTCCGATAATGGAGTTGGCGACCTTGTAGCTGGCGTCCTTGAACCAGGCGACATCGTCGGCCGCGCCGTCCGTCGTATTGCCCGAGATCAGCGTATTGTGCCAGACCTCGATAGCCCCTCCGACGGCAGCCTGCTGCAATCCCGCGCCGTTTCCGACCGTCACCGTCGTGTTGCCGGCAATCGTACAGCTGACGATCACCGCCTTTGCTCGGCTTTGGCCGCCTTGCCGTAGACCGCGATACCGCCGCCCTTTCCGGAATGGTTGCCGCAGACCGTCGAATTGACGATCACCAGGTTGCCGTTTTCGCGGACGTAGATACCGCCGCCGTTTAGGGTCGCATGCGCGGGATTGACGCTGTTGCCCGAAATCGTGGTGTTGCTGATCAGCACATTGGTCTTGCCGCCCGTGTCGCCGGGAAGCGTAGATACAGGGAGCTACGCCCGACGCCTTGTTGTTGCTGAACGTACAGTTGTTGATCCGCAGCAGTTTGGCTCCGTCGGCCCACAGGCCGCCGCAGTTGTACGTCGTCGTCGACTTGGTCGCATTGTCGGCAACCACGCAGTTGTCGAACAACGCCTCGGCTCCGGCGTCGACACGGATGGCGCCCATGCGGATGTCCGTATTGTCGACGATCTTGCAGTTGAGGCTGTCCACCGTCGCGTTGCCGATGAAAATGCCCGCGCCGTAACCTGGTAGAAACTTCACGCCGCCCTATCGTCGTGCTGCCCACCGAGCTGAACTGCGACGAACCGTTCTTGATCGTGAATCCGTCGAGCGAAGCCTTCATGCCGTTCATCTTGGCCGCCGTCACCGCAACCACGTGGCATACGGCGTGGTCGCCGTCCAGAATCGTCTGCCGTTCGCCACGGGATCAGCCACGGCGCCCGGCCGCATCGGCCGGATAGCCGCCGATCATCGAGAAGTTGCTGTGGATTTCGAACGTGTTGTCCAGCGCGGTCTTCATGCCCGTCAGCGGAACCGAAGGCACGTAGGAACCCGCAGCCACATGGATCACATCGCCGTTCATCGCCTGGTCGATCGCGTTGGCCAGCGTGGTCGCCGTCTCCCATGTCAGGCCGTCCTTGTCGGCCGAGCCGTCGGTCTTGACATAGTAGTGCGTCGCCAGGTCCGGAAGCGCTCGCAGCGGCCTGCGTCACGGCAGCGTGACGTTCTCGCCCTTGATGACATAGGCCGAGATCGTCGCCGTGCGTTCGTCGAGCGTACGGTTTGCGGCCACGGTCACCGTGATCGTGGCGTCGCCCTGTCCGTACGACGGATCGAACGACACCCAGTCCTTGTCGCATTCGATGCGCCACGGAAGGTTCGATTTGATCGAAAGTTCGTAGTCCTTGGTGGCCTTCTCCGCGGTGATGCTCGTCTCCACGAACGACAGTTCGGGCGTCTCGGGAGTAAAGGCCGTATCGTCGCTAAAATCCCTGGCAGGCTCCCAGCGCCGCGCATGCGGCCGTCAGGAGCAGGTATTGAAATATCGTTTTTCATCGGTTCCGTCTTTTATTGTTCAACAATCGCCAATCCGGTCGCCACCTTTGCGCATGACCCCGCCCCTGGTCGGTCGGCCAGTTCAGCAGTTTGAGTTCGCCCTCCGCGCCGTCGCGAGCGATGAAGGTCGACGAGCCGCCGCCGTCGAGGTTGAGCGCGTCGCAGGCTCCGCAGGCCGACATCAGGTTCATCAGGTCCAGCAGGTCGGCGCCGTTCGAATAGTAGAAGTTACGGCCGTCGACCACCATCAGGTAGACCTCCTTGCCGTCCTGCGACACGCCGATCGCCGTACGCGGTTCCATGTTCGCCACCGGCATCGTGTTTGCCGCTCTGGTCCAGCTGCTCGCCGTTCTTGAGCAGCAGCGTGCCGAGGCCGCAGACTGCTTCGCGGACGATGTCCTTGTGAAGAGCGTACTCCCTCCTCCGTGAAGCAGCAGGCCTCGTTGTCCTTCGTGATCACGAAGACGTTGCAGTCCGTACGGCTGAACGAAGTCTTCACCGCCACGCCGTCGCGGTAACATACGCCGTAGGGGATGTAGGTCGTATTGAAGAAATCGGCGTTCGTGCCGCCCAAGACCTTCTTCCCGTTCTTCTGCATCGCTTCGAGCTGCTTCATAATCGTCTGGCCGGTGCCCACCTGGTTCTTGTCGTCGGCGAGCGTCGTGCGCAGGGTGATTTTGTCGCTCAGGGCGATCTTGAACAGGAACAGCTGCATGGCCAGTCCGTCGTCGGCCAGAAATGCCATCTCCCAGCACGTCCACGCCGTCGGCCAGGTTGTAGGTCCTGTCGCTCTTCACGTGAGCCACATACCCGTTCGATCCGTCGACGATGCTCTGTCCCCAGGCCGTCTGGGCGGTCGTGTCGAACTTGGCGTATTCGTCGAAAGCATTCGAATTGTCGCACGCAGCAAGCAGCCACACGCACAACAGCATTCCGATCATATATCTGTATGTTTTCATCGTTTTATCGTTTTATGCATATTGGACAATCCCGCTAATAACCCGGATTATTCGGTTTGAGGTTCGGATTGTAAAGCAACTCCCGGCTCGGAAGCGGCATCAGGCACTGGTAGTCCTTCGTGCCGAGCGTCTGCGTAGCCTTCCGGTCCGCACGAGGTCGTACCAGCGGAAACCCTCGGCGAGGAACTCCAGACGGCGCTCCTGAAGCACCGCGTCGAGAAAATCGGCTTCGTTCCCCGGACTCACCCCTGTCGAGGCCGCGCTTTTCCCGCAGTTCGTTGAGACGATCCAGACCTCCGTTCAGCCCCCCTGCGCCTCGGCGCTGATCAGGTACATTTCGGCCAGACGCGAAATCACCACGGGTCCGACCCGGTCTGCCCGCTGGGGTATTTGTTGACGAAGTTCAGGTTGTCGAGCGTGGTGATCGACACCTCCTTGCGCAGGTCGTTGTCGGCGTACATCGTCATCACGTCGCCCGCGGGACGGTAGTTGTAACTGCCCTTGTTGGGTGGTTGTAGGAGTAGAACTGGTTGGAAATCTTGATCGACGAACCGTCCTCGGTCAGGCACGAGAAGGCGAAGATCACCTCCTTGTTGGCCTTCGAGCGGAAAATCTTGTCGAAGTCGTCGAGTGCGTAGTTCGGATTGGCGATCAGGCTCTCGGCCAGCTCCTGGCCTCTCCCTTCTTGCCCAGATAGAGTTTCACGCGCGCTTTCAGGCCGTCACGGCGGCGGGCGACACGTAGTAGAAACTGTCGGCGCTCAACCCGTTCAGGAAGCCTCGAAGCCGCGTCGGAGGTCCTCCTCGACCAGTTCCCAGGCCATCGAGCCGGGTCGCGCGAAACCTTGGCCTGCGTTTCTGCCGCAGGACGGCACGTCGCCGAAGCGGGTCACCAGACAGGTAAATATACGCCCGGAAATAGCGGCACTCGCCCAGCACCCGGTTCCGCGTGGGGCTGTCGGCCAGCCCTCGGCGATCGACATGACGTTGTTCACCTGCAAAAGCGCCTTGTAGTAGCCGTTCCACTGGCTGCTGACAAACGTATGCAGCGCATTGAAAGCGAGTTGATCAGGTCGATCGGGCGGCCCGTGGGTCATCAGCTCACCGCCGAAGAGGCTCGAACGCGATGTAGGAGTAGTAGGTAGGTCCTCCTGAACCTTATTACATTCCGATGCGCAGCGCCTCGATGTCGTCGGAGCGACCACCGTCGGGGGGGAGACCGCCGAATGCGGCTCGATGTCGAGCATGCCGCTGCAAGCACCCATCAGGGGCAGCAGGGCAAACAAGATGATTTTTATGCAACGATTTCATGATTGTCAGATTTAGAAAGTGATGTTTACGCCTAACTTGAAGATGCGCGGCTGGGGAACGCCATCGTTATCCTCGCCGTAGAAGCGCGGATCGAGATTGACGCTCGTCTCGGGTCCCAGCCGGGATAGCGCGAGGCAGAGGAAGACGTTGTCGCCCTGGGCATAGACCCGGAGTCCCTTGAGGTGGATTTTTCGAAACCAGCCGCTGCGGAAGGTGTATCCCAGCGTCACCGAGCGCAGGGCGGATGAACGAAATCCGTCGGTCAGGTACATCGTCGAGTTCTTTTAGCCGTTCCAGCCGCTGTACGAGTAGATCGCGCGCGGGTATTTGTCCGGACGTGCCGGGTCCCGTCCTGCGGTTGTCGGCATAGGGCTTTCAGCAGCCAGCGGGTATGGCCGGGCTTGGAGCCGGGGATCATCCACGACGCATACACGTCGTTTCCGTAGCTGTACGTAAAGAAGAGGCTCAATTCCAGCCCTTTTGTACTTGAAGGTGTTGTTCCAGCCGCCCGAGAATTTGGGGTTGGGGTTGCCCGTGACGATACGGTCGTCGTCCGTGATGTTCCCGTCGCCGTTGCGGTCCCAGTACTTGACGTCGCCGGCGCGCACGCCCTTGTCGTAAGAGCGCCTGCGGCACCTCACCGTCGTACTGGTAGATGCCGTCCGTGCGGAAGATGTACCACGAACCCACCGTCCGGCCGAGTTTCAGCGCGCGGTTGGCGCCGATCGACAGCAGGTCGTCTTCGAGCAGCGACGTCAGCTTGTTGACATTGCGGGCGATGTTGAACGACGAACTCCACAGCACCTTGCCCAGATTGAGGTGGGTGTTGATCGTGAACTCGACACCCTTTGTTGCGCATCGACCCGATGTTGCTCAAGATCGAGGTCTCGCCCGTCGTGGCGTGCACGGGCTTCGAGTAGAGCAGGTTGTTCGTGTTCTTCAGGTAAACGTCGGCGATCATGTTGATCTTGCCGCCCAGGAAGCTTCAGGTCGAATCCGGCGTTGTACTGGTCGGCGGTCTCCCACGTCAGACGGTCGTTGCCGCTCGACGAAATGGCAATGCCGCTCTGGCCGCCGTAGTTGACGCCGCCGCTGATCAGGGCCTGCCAGCCGTAGTTGCTGATTCCGTCCTGGTTACCCGTGCGGCCGTAGCTGGCGCGGATCTTCAGGTCGGTCTTCTCGGCGTTCCAGAACGACTCGTTCGAGACGTTCCAGCCGACCGACACCGAGGGAACCAGCCCCAGCGGCAGTCGGGCGCGAAGCGCGACGAACCGTCGGTACGGATCGTGGCATTGACCACGTAACGGTCCTTGTAGGCGAGGCTCAAACGGGCGAAATAGGATTCGATGGCATATTCCGACAGTCCGGCGCTGGCATCGACGATGTTGGCGGCCACGCTCGCCACGTCGAACGCCGGCGAGGATAGTTCTGCGCATCAATGTACGACGTGCGGCTCTTTGGTCTTGAGGAACGAGTGACCCACCATGGCCCCGAGTTCGAAAAATCTTCGCCGATCTTGCGGTTATAGTTGGCGTAGAGGTCGATCGTGTTGGTCATCACGAACCGGTTCCGGTCCAGGATGCGGCCCTTGTCGGCGGCATAGGGGTGGTTCTGATTGTAATAGATGTAGTCGTAGGTGTAGGCCGAGTCGTTGTTGTACGACGCCCTGACCGTCAGGCCCTTGATGATCTGCGCCTCGGCCCAGAACGAACCGATGAAGCGGTAGTTGTCCGTATAGGAGGTCTCCTCGGAGAGAATCTGCACGGCATTGTGCAGCAGCAGTTCGTCGGTTCCGCCCGTGTAATAGCCGCCGTTGGGTTTGTAGAGGACGGTCGAAGGGACGCTGCTGCACGGCGCGTCCGATGATCGTCGATCCGAGATTGGCTCCCGGGATACGGTTGTTGTGCAGGTAGTTGCCGCTGATGTTGGCGCCCACCTTCAGCCATTTGAACATTTCGTGGTTGATGTTCGACTTGAGGTTGACCTTTCGAGATGTCGTTCGTCTTGATGACGCCCTCCCTGGTAGTGTAGCGCCCGAAAGGTAGTATTTGGTCTTGGCGTTGCCGCCCGAAAACGACAGGTCGAGGTAGTGCGACTGCCCGGAGCCGGGGTGATCAGGTCGAGCCAGTCGGTGTCGGGCATGTCTCCGTAGGGATTGCGGATGGGCTTGACATATCCCGAGCTGTTGACCGTGAAGCCGTTCTGGCGGTTGTAGTTGTCGACGCCCTCGTTGAAGACCTCGACGTACTGCTTCCTGAACCGACGTATTCGCGGCGCCCGGTGTTGGGAAACTGCGTGATGCTGAAGCCGTAGTTGACCTTGACCTCCGATTTTTGCCCTCGCGGGCCCTGCTTGGTGGTGATCAGCACGACGCCGTTGGTGGCGCGCGAGCGGTAGACGCGGCCGACGCGGCGTCCTTCAGCACCTCGATCGACTCGATGTCCGTGAGGTTGAGGCGTCGCCAGCGAACTCATGTTCTCGCCGAACTGAATAGAGCGACGCCGAAAGTTGTTCTCGACAGCGGAATGCCGTCGACACGTAAAGCGGCTCGTTGCTGGCGCTGAGCGACGACGAACCGCGGATGCTCATCTTCTCGGCCGAGCCGAGGTTACCCGAACTGGTCGAGATCGACACGCCGGCGATGCGGCCCTGAAGGAGTTCCGAGGGCGACATCACGCTGCGCATGTTCTCCTCGGTGGGCTTGAACTGGCTGATGGCGTTGGTCACCAGGCTGCGGCGCTGCGTGCCGTAACCGACCACGACCACCGTCGAGCCATGTTGTCGTTTTCGAGCCGGACCTCATAGAACCGTGCCGGATCGTCCACCGCAACCCTCCGGTCTTCAGGCCGAGGGGAGACGATCAGGCGGACATCCGTGCGCGCCCCGATCCGTACGGAGAACGAGCCGTCGAGGTCGGTGGTGGCGCCCGATCGTCGTGCCGTCGACGATCACCGTGGCGCCGGTGATCGGATTCCCGGCGTGTCTTTCACGACGCCCCTTCACGACGGCATTGGCCGAAGCGCGGGCCGCGGCGTCCCGCTTCGCGGGGGGCGGACATGATGGCGATCATCTTGCCCTCGACGCTGCTCACGACGTTCTGTCCGGCGAACATCTTCCCGACGACCGCGCCGATCTCCTCGTTTTTGACATCGAGGGTGATCTTCTTGTTCCACATCGGCATCCTTCGTCTTGATGACGAACGAGTAGCCGTAATCCTTTTGCAGGCGTTCGATCGCCGCCTTGACGGTCGCATTGCGGACCGACAGGCTCACCTTCTGGGCCGAGGCCGCGGAGGCCTGGAACAGGAAGCACAGAAGTGCGGCAAAAGCGTGATCAAACTTTTGACGGAAGGTAAAAGTTTATTCATTACGTTAAGATTTGAAGTTTTGAGAAATAGGTCATTAAAGATTCCGTTCGTTCTGTGTACTACATGATATGGTTATTTTAGGGTGGCGATATGTAATATACCTCGGCTTCCCTGCGCACCCCGAAAAAGGCGGTCCTTTTGAGCGCATCGAGGATTTCGTCGAGCGACTCCTCGTTGACGAACGAGGCGTAGTAGGTCTCGTCGCACAGCGATTTGTCCGTGACGACGATCTCGACGGCGAAGTGGCGGCGCAGGTCGGCGACGATGTCGCCCAGGGTCTGCCCACGAAGAAGAAGTTGTTGTTGTCGATCCAGTTCGCATAGGAATCGGGATCGAAATTGAGGAAGTCGATGTGATTGTTGGTCTTGTTGAAACGGAGGATGTCTCCGGGCGCGAGGGTGAGTTTCCCGTTCATCTTCGACGCCTTGATGCCTACCGACACCTTGCCGCGCACCAGACTCACCTCCGACTTGGCGTCCTCCTGATAGATTTGAGGTTGAACTGCGTGCCGAGCACCTTCACCTCCAGCCGGTCGGCGGAGACGATGAACGGCGGTCCTCGTCGCGGCGGGACGTCGGCGAACATCTCGCCCGACAGGTAGACCTGCCTCATCGAGCGGTTGAACTGCTTGGGATAGATGAGTTTCGTACCGGCGTTGAGCCACACGTGCGTGCTGTCGGGCAGCACGATCTCGCGCGCTCGCCCATGCCGGCATAAACCTCCACCCACTCGCGCGGGGTGTTGGCCGGATGCCTGTAATGGAGCGCCAGAACGACGGCGGCAACGGCGGCGGCGTATTCGATTATACGGAGGACCACCGCCACCGCCGGAGGTTACCGCTGCGGGGGGAATTCGGGCGGGCATGCCACGAGGATCGAGTCCAGCTACGCCGCACGCGCGCTCCTTGCCCTCGGGATCGTACTCGGTCTCGGTAGCGTCCAGCAGGTCGCTGAACAGCTGGTCCAGCCCCGGGTCCTTCAGCCGCTCCCGCAGCCACATGCGCACCTGCTGCGCCTCGGCTTCCGTGCAGTTGTCCCGCATGTAGGGCAAGCAGCTGTTCACGCGACATATTTTTCTTGGTATCCATAGGTTTCGTCTTGTTTTCAGAAGAACAGCACAAAAAAGAGCGTCACGACGGAGATCGTCTTGCGGATCTGCTTGATCGCCAGGTCGACGTGCTTTCGACCGTGCGGATCGAGAGGTTCAGCGCCCGGGCGATCTCGGCATTGGTCATGTTGCGGTCGTAGCGCATGGCGAATATCTCGCGCCGCTTGTCGGGCATCGAACGCATCACCGAGTCGATGAACCCGACCCGTTCGCGCACGTCCACGTAGTCGTAAATGTCCGTATCGCCGTCAGCGACGTTGAGCATCGCATCGTTGATGTCGCTGCGCAGCATGTTGTACCGCAGCCGCATGTAGTCGAAAAGTTCGTTGCGCGTGGCGACCAGCAGGTAGTTGCGCACCGACAGTTCGGGATTGACCTGCTCCTTGCGCATCCACATTTTGACGAAGACGTTCTGGATGATGTCCTCCGCCACGGAAGAGTCATGACGATATGCCTGGCGAAGGTGTGCAGCAGGTCGTAGTAGCGGTCGAAAAAGCACTCCGGAAGGCTGCCTTGTCGCCGCCGCGCATCATCACGACAAGCTCCGAATCCCGTAAACGATTCTGCATGCCCGTCAGTATTTGCTCATGTCCGTAACCGCATAGGGCGTCCGGCAGGCTCCAGCGCCGCCCGGATCGCCACCGGGGCGTTGGCGTCGGTAACCGGCGTCGAATAACCCGTCGTCGAGGTGCTGGAGGTCGAATAGCGGTAGCCGTTTCCCTCGACGCTGACGCCCGTGCAGGGCGTGACGAGCGTCCGGAACACCGTCGCGGCGGCCGCGTAACGGCTGATTCCGTAGTCCATATGGTAGGAGTCGCGCGTGAGGTCCATCCGTTGTCCCTGTTCAGCGACGAGGTCCGCAGGTTCTGGAGCGACGTTCCCGAGGGATCACGATGTCGATGCAGGTCTGGGCGGTGATCTTCCGCACCTGGGCCACGATCGCCTCGAACATCGCCTGCTGGTTGGCGAAATACTTCGGATAATGGGAGTGGTAGGCTCCGTAGGCCTGGGCCATGATGTAGCCCGATCGTGGGCCGGTCGAGGGCTGCGCCTGCTGGATGTAGTCACAAAGTCCGGAAATCGCGCCCGCTCGGTCTCGTCCCACTCCCACGCATAGTACGAACCGGTGTGCTCCTGCAACGTCACGATGTCCCACGTATCCGACTCGACGATGCTCTTGAGCGAACGGTTCAGCGTCCCTTCGTTCTCCCACTTCGTCGCTCCCGGCTCGCAGTAATAATAGGTGCAGATGTCCGGCGCGGCATAGTTCTCGAAAAATTCGGGCAGCTTATAGCCGCCGTGATAGGCCCGCACCATCCGGACATGGGTGATTCCGGCGCTTTTCAACATGCCCGGCAGATGCTCCGTGGCATCGACCGTAAAACTGTTGCCGATAAAGAGTATCTTGAGGTTGCCTTTCCCGCCGGCAGCGGCGGGTTGAACGAAACCGTTGAGCTCGCTCCCGATCCGGATCACCTCGCCGTCGGCGAAGACGAAGCAGAACGTATTTCCCCGTGTCGAGCACGCAGCGCAGCGCAACGGCTCCGTCCGCAGGAGCGGCCGTGCCCGTGTCGGCCCGTCGAAAGCGATCGTTCCGCCGGCCGTCAGCGTCACCGCGGGCGACGCCCCGCCCCGCAGGGCCTCCGCGTCGGCTTTCACCGGCGTCGCAACGCCGTCGGCCGCCCAGTAACCGCCGCCGTTCACCGTAAAGAGGAATCGCCTCTTTCCGAACGCCCCGCGTCGCGGCGCCCCTTTGAAGCCGAACTTCAGCACCCCTCCGGCGGTCGTCGTCACCGACTCGGCGTAATTGCAGGCTTCAACGCGCGCTTTCAGGTAGGCTTTCATCTCGTCGGTCGAGCCGAACAGGTCGACCGACTCCTCCCCGAGACCTTTTTGGGTGACGGGCGACGGCGGCCGGTTCCGCACCGCCGTATGCGATCGTCAGCGACGAGGTGCGCTGCTGCGCCAAAGGATTCGCCTGCGCGGTGATTCCGACCTTCGCACTCCCCGTGCCTTCCGCCGGAACGGCTTCCCCAGCCACTCGTCGTCGTCGCACACGATCGTCCAATGCCCCGTCGTCGAGATGCTCAACTGCAAGGTCGTTTTTCCCGGCCTCGAAATTCAGCGAAGCCGGAAACCGCATAGAAATCTGACATCGGGATTTCCGTCGTCGTCCTTGCCGGAAGAGCAGCCGGCGGCGGCCGCAAACAAGGTGAAAATCAGCAGGTGAAAAGAAGTTTCTTCTTCATAAGTTCATCAGGTCGGTTATAATAAGTACGAATGAGGCGAACCCTCTACGTAACCGAAAATGCAATTTCACGGAAATGAAACACGGCCCCCGGAACCGGAGCGGTGAATAAGGCGAAATAAAACTCGGACGGGAACCGAGGCCTGCTTTCAGCCCCGGTTCCCGTCCGATCGCTCCGTAAGGTCACCCTGAATCGGATTATGGATTCAATCGGTTTATCCGTTTCCGGACATTCCGGCAAGCTGCCAGTGATTTCGGCCACCCGCCGGGCCGCCATTTCGGGCGTAACGGCTTTCAGGCAGCGGTAGTCGCCGTAGCGGCAGGGCTTGTTGCCGAAGACGAGCAGGGACGGCACGCCATGTCGGCCTGCAAAACGTTCCCGGACGAAGCCCCGTAGCCCAGAAAACCCAGCCCGGATGCGTCGCGCCCCATACCGACACCACGGGCGTCGCGAGCGACGCCAGGTGCATCACCAGCGAATCCATCGTCACCACGCAGTCCAGGTTGGCGATGAGGTCCATCTCCCCGGCGAAACGGACCTTGCCGTACAAGGCGTGACGTTGGGATACGTGCGTTCCATCTCCTCGGCGAACGCCTGTTCGGCCCGCCTCCGTGGATGAAAACCCGCCCGTAACGCTCGAGCATCCGCACGAGTTCGCGGCTCTGCTCCTCGGGATAGGTCTTGCCCCCTGGTGTGCGGAGAAGGGTGCAAAGCCCACCCACACGCCGTGTTTCTCCCCGAAGGGATTGGGGCGGTCCCGGCGCACGGCGGGCGCGGGTCGTCCAGCACGAATCCCAGCCTCCGGAAAACGTCGCAGTAGCGCAGCACCGTGTGGCGCAAGCGGCTCCATGCCGCGGCCACCGCAGCGGATGAACGCCCGTTTCCCGGCGCGCCCTTGTCGATATGCGCCGCCGGAACGCCGTGCAGACGCATCGCGAGGCGGAACGCCTTCGAGCGCAGCACGTCGTGCACGTCGGCCACGGCGTCCACGCCCAGCCTCCGGGCCTGGGCGGCCAGCCGCCACATTCCCGCCAGGGAGTGATGGGCGCCTTTTACATCGACGTCGAGAAACCCGACATCCAGCCCCGCGAAAAAGGGCCTGAACATGGCCTGCGTGGCCACCGTGACCCGCAGATCGGGATAAGCGGCCGTCAGCGCACGGAGCGCATGCGGCAGCATCGCCACGTCGCCCATCGCCGAGGTGCGCATCACCAGCAGGTGACGCGGGAACCGGCGCGCCGCTCCGGCCGCCGCACCGCCCGCCCGTTCCCCGTTCGGGAGGCTGTTCGCCGTCCCCACGCTATTTTTTCTGCCCATAGAGCACCGGATTCAGCGCCGGGTCGTTGTACATTTTCATCTGCTTGTAGGTCTTCATGTACTTGCGGCCCGCCTCGATGTCCTCGATCAGCTCTTCGATGGCCTGCGAAAGGTCGACCTGCTGCGCGAGCAGCACGTCCAGCTTCTTCCGGCAGGCCGCGCGGTGCGCGTCGTCCACGTCCGTACGCTCCGCCTCGCGCGCCATGTGGTAAATCTTCAGGGCGAGGATCGACAGGCGGTCGATGGCCCACGCCGGGGTCTTCGGTGTTGAGCCGGGCCCTTCGGCGGGCGTTACCGTCCTTGTATTTGTCCAGCAGGTAGGAGTCCACATACTCCACCATGTCCGTACGGTCCTGATTCGATTTGTCGATGCGGCGCTTGATGAGAAGCGCCTCCGCGGGGTCGATGGCCGGGTCGCGGATAATGTCCTCCAAGTGCCACTGCACCGTGTCGATCCAGTTCTTGTGGTAGAGCAAATGGTCGATCGTGCCCGGCGCGTAGGGATTGTCGATGGGATGGTCCACATCGTCCCAGCGGTGATACTCCTCGATGGACCGGTTGAAAATACGGTTCGCGTTTTCGGTAAACATAGCTTGCGGTTTTATAGTATTATTGGATTTTTCACCGGAAAATCATACCTTTGTCGGTAACGATTAAACAAAGATAATGACTTTTTCCAAAAAAGCAATATCCTCTCCGAATCCTCCTCTGCATCTCCGTGCAGCTCGGGGCGCAGGTGCGCCAGACGCGCGAAGAGTACATCAGCCGTTACATGCCCATCGCCATCGCCCACATGGAGCGCTATGGAATCCCCGCGAGCATCACCATGGCGCAGGGAATCCTCGAATCCGACTGCGGCAACAGCCTGCTGTCGATGAAGTCGAACAACCACTTCGGCATCAAGTGCAAGCGCAACTGGACGGGCGACAAGGTCTACCACGACGACGACGACGCCAAGGGCGAATGCTTCCGCTGCCTACCCCTCGGTCGAGGCGTCGTACCGGGACCACGCCGAATTCCTCGACTCGCAGCCCCGCTACGACTCGCTGTTCGCCTACTCCTCCGACGACTACAAGAGCTGGGCGCGGGGTCTCAAGGCCGCGGGCTACGCCACGGCCCCCGACTACGCGCAGCGGCTCATCCGCATCATCGAGGAGAACCAGCTCTACCTGCTCGACCGTCCCGACGGCATGCGCCTCTACGCCACGCGCTACGGCCTGAAACGCGACCCCGAGGAGTGGTTCGTCGCAGAGCAGCGTGGAGGAACTGGCCCGGACCGAGGGGCCGTCGACCCGGACAACTACCGCGTGACGATCAACGCCCACAAGGGCTACAACGTCTACGTCACCAACGGCGTGCACTACGTCACGGCCAAGGAGAACGACACGTTCGAGAACATCGGCCGCAAATTCCGCATTTCGCCGCGCAACCTGCGCAAGTTCAACGATCTGAAAGACAAGCAGGCGCAGCCCGTGCCGGGCGAGGCGGTCTACATCGAACGCAAGCGGAAACGCTGGGAGGGCAACTCCCGGCACCACATCTGCCGCCAGGGCGAAACGGCCTACTCCGTGGGCCAGTCCTACGCCATCCGCACGCGGTCGATCGAGAAACTCAACAAGCTCCGCAAGGACGGGAGCTGGCCGCAGGGACGCGAAATACGCATAAAATAAAACCTACATACATGGAAACAACCCCGCTGAGAGCACAGATTCTCGACACCATCATCCGCAAGTCGACACTCAAACAACGGGTTTTCGACAACACCTTCGGAGCGTTCAACTCCCTGAAGGAGACGCTGCTGGAGATGGCCTCGGAGATGGACGACGAACTGGACGGCAAACTCGACCGCCGCGTGCGCCTCGAATACCGCGACCGCGGCAAGTTCGAAGCCCAGCTGCAAGTCGCCAACGACATCCTGATCTTCCAGATGCACACCGACGTCTTCGAGTTCGGCTCCGACCACCTCATCTGGCAAAACCCCTACGTCCAGGCCGACCGCGACAACTCCTACTGCGGACTTATCAACATCTACAACTTCCTGTCCGACTCGTTCAAATTCAACCGCAACGCCGACGAAGGCTATCCTGATCGGCCGCATCTTCATCAACTGCGAACGCCGCTACTTCGCCGAAGGCAAGCAGCAGACCTCGATGCGGGCGATGGATTTCGGCAAGTCGGAGATCGGCCAGGAGGCGCTGGTCGCGATTCTCGAATCGGCGATCGGCTTCGCGCTGAACTTCGACCTGCTGATGCCGCCCTACGAGGAGAACAAACGCGTGACGGTGGACCAGTTCAACACCAAGATGGACAACTCGAAGTTCGTGACGGGCAAACGCCTCGGCTACGACTTCGACGTAGAGGACATTTAACGGGCCGAACACGGGAGGGGGCTTCCGATTTTCACCGGGTCCCGCGTGCCGCAACCGCCGTTGCGGCACATGATCGCCGCTTTAGCGGCACGCCGTAAATCCGGCCCTTCCCCGAACCCCTCCTCCGGAGGGAACTTGCCGTACCGCGCCCCACGCATCGAACACAACTTTCAACACGTCATTTTCTCTTGAAAACCATTCTTTTCCCGCTAATAACCGCAGCGGCGCTCCTGACGGGCAGCGTCCGCGCCCAGAACGAATACGCCGAAATCGCCCGGCTGCGGGGCTGAACGAATCGGTGCGCGGCATCCGCTCGATGGCCGACGGCGAACACTACACCACGCTCGAATCGAACGACATCGTCCGTTACAGCTACGCCTCCGCGGCTCCCGGCGAGAGCATGCTCCCGCGCCCGCGCCGAACCTCGTCATCACCGACTACGCCTTCTCGCCCGACGAGCGGTCGATCCTCATTGCCTCGGGCCGCAAGCCGATCTACCGCCATTCGTACACCACCAGCTATTCACTCGTGCGCGACAACGCCGTGCGCCCCGTCCTGCGCGACGCCGAAGCGCCGCGCGACGCCTCCTTCTCGCCCGACGGGCAGAAGATCGCCTACTCGACCGCAACGATCTCTACGTCTACGACATCGCCTCCCAGACCACGCGCCGCATCACCGACGACGGGGCGTGGAACGAGGTGATCAACGGCACGACCGACTGGGTCTACGAGGAGGAGTTCGGCGCAACGCGGGCCTACGCCTTCTCGCCCGACAGCCGCCGCATCGCCTACCTGCGTTTCGACTAGAGCGAAGTGCCGCTGATGGAGATGATGCGCTTCGACGGCAAACTCTACAACAGGGCCTATTCATTCAAATACCCCAAGGCCGGGGAGCGCAACCGTGGTCCAGCTCTGGATCGCCGACCTCGAGACCGGCGCCAGGGAGCGCATCGACACGGGCCCCGAAACCGACCAGTACATCCCCCGCATCGGGTGGACGCCCGACGGACGGCCCTGGTACTTTTACCGCTCAACCGCCGCGTCAGAACACCTTTCGAAATGATAGTCTGCGAACCCCCACGGAGCGCAGCGCGCACGGTCTACGAGGAGCGGCGCAGCAATACGAGCGCGTGGACGACGGACCGTGACCTTTCGTCGACCGCGACCGTTTCCCCTCGTGCGGCAGGAGAGCCACGGGCTTCATGCCCTCTACCTGTACAGCCTCCGCCGGGGGCATCCTCGAACAGGTGACCAAAGGCCCGTGGGGAGGTGACCCAGCTCGTGGGAACCGACGGCAGGCGCGTGTGGTTCCTTCTCGACCGAGACCTCGCCGCTGCGCCGCAACCTGTACAGCGTGCGCCTCGACGGCAGGACAAACAGCGTCTCACCACGGGCGAGGGGGCTACTACACCGCAGCCCCGAGCGCCGGGATGAAATACTTCATCACCACCTTCTCCAACGCCGCGACGCCCAACCTCACGGAGGTTGCGACGCCGCCGGGAAACCCGTCCGCACGCTGGCCGACAGTCGCCGCCTGCGCGAAGAACTGGCGCCGCCGACCGCCCCGTGAAGGAGTTCTTCACCTTTCACGACCGAGCGCGGCGACACGCTCAACGCCTATATGGTCAAGCCCCGCGGCTTCGATCCCTCGCAGCGTTACCCCGTATTGCTGACCCAGTATTCGGGTCCCGGCTCGCAGTCCGTGCGCGACCGCTGGTCGCTGGACTGGGAGGACGCCCTCGCCGACAAAGGCTATCATCGTGGTCTGCGCCGACGGCCGCGGCACGGGATTCCGGGGCGAGAAAGTTCAAGAAACTCACCTACGGACGCCTGGGAGCCCTCGAAACCGAGGATCAGATCTCGACGGCCCGCTACATGGCGTCGCAGCCCTGGGTGGACCCCGCGCGCATCGGCATCTACGGCTGGTCCTACGGCGGATTCATGGCCCTGAGCTGTGCGATGAAGGGCCTCGGGCTGTTCAAAATGGCCATCGCCGTGGCTCCCGTCACCTCGTGGCGTTATTACGACACGATCTACACCGAGATCTACAAACAACCTTCCGCAGTACAACGCCGCAGGCTACGACGACAATTCGCCGATCAATTTCGCGCGGATGCTCGACGACCGGCGCACGCGGCTGCTGATCATCCACGGCACGGCCGACGATAACGTCCATTTCCAGAACACCGTCGAGATGACCCGGGCGCTCAACCGCGCCGGCAAACAGTACGACATGATGGTGTACCCCGACCAGAACCATTCGATGTTGCCCGACGCAACGGCACACATAAGACAAAAGATGATCGACTACACTCTGAAGAATTTATGACGTACACTAATATTGCAACACGAAACGCCCGTCGGCCCCGTGACGATCACGGCTACGGGCGAGGCTGTGACGCAGATCCGTTTCGGCACGACAGTTCCGGAAGGCCCGCGGCCGTCCCCGAAACCGCCGCCGCCACCCCCTGCTGCTGAAGGCGGCGGCGCAGCGGAGTAGCTTTCGCCGGCTACGCGCCGCGACTTCTCGCTGCCGCTCGCACCCGCCGGAAATCGCCCTTCCAGCAATCTGTCGGCAGGCGTTGCAAACCATCCCTACGGCGAAACCCGCACCTACGGACATATCGCCATGCAGATCGGCCACACAAATCGGCGCCGTCGGCATGGCCAACAACCGCAACCCCATCGTCATCGGAATGCCACCGCGTCCCAAACGACGGCAAGCCGGGCGCCGGAGGGCTCGATTCTGAAAGCGGCTGCTCGCCCTGAAAAGGGCGATAACGCACCCCGGCGGCAGGCCCGCAAACCCCAATCGCACCCGCACGAAAAAATGCGGGGCACGGTCTCCGCGCCCCGCATCTTATCCGCCGGGTCAAAGCCCGAACGCAAAGGCGTTGATGCCGTCGTAAACCGCGCTGACGATGCCCAGCAGCAGGACGCCTGCCATGCAGAGCGCGAGGCTGACGCGCGTAACGGTCGCTGCGGAACGCCGCGATCGGCGCGTGTCGCCGGCATAATGTACATCGCCTTGACGATCAACAGGTAGTAATAGAGCGACACGACCGTGTTGACCAGCGCGATGAAGACCAGCAGGTGGAATCCGCCACTGAAAGCCGCGGCGAAGACGAAGAATTTCGAGAAGAACCCGGCGAAGGGCGGGATTCCCGCCAGCGAGAACAACGCCAGGGTCATCAGCAGCGCCAGCCGGGGATTGGTCTTGTAGAACCCGTTGTAGTCCTCCAGCCCCACCCTGCCGCCGGTCTGCTGCTCGACGGCCGACAGGACACCGAACACCGCGAGGTTCGCGGCCATGTAGACCAGCACATAGAAGACCAGCGAGGTCATGCCGATGGCGCTGCCGCCGATGACGGCCAGCATGATGTATCCGGCCTGCGAGATGGACGAGAAGGCCATGAAACGCTTGAGGTCCTTCTGCCGGATGGCGAAGAGGTTCGCAACGGTGATGCTCACACCGTCACGATCCAGAGCAGCGTCTGCCACTGTTCGGTCATCGGGCGAACACCTTCACGAGCACCGTCAGCAGCACGAACGCCGCAGCGCCCTTCGAGACCACCGAAAGATAGGGCAGTCACGTGTCGTCGGCGCGCCCTGGTAGGCGTCCGCCGTCCAGAGGTGGAACGGCACGAGCGAGATCTTGAAGCCGAGCCCCGAGAGGAAGAAGACCAATGCCATCACCTGCAAGGGCGAACCGTCGATGCGGGCGCCATGTCGCCGAAATAGAGCGTCCCGGTCGTTCCGTAGAGGAACGAGATGCCGTAGAGCATCAGTCCGCTCGAGAACAGCGCGCAGAGGATGTACTTTGGCCCCCGCCTCGGCCGAATAGCGTTTGTATTTGTCGAAGGCCACCAGACAGGCCATCGGGACCGAGGCCAGCTCCAGACCGATGAAGAAGAGCAGGAAATTGCCCGCGCCGATCATAAAATACATGCCCAGCAGCGTCGAGAGGGTCAGGATGTAGAATTCGCCCTGCTTGTGGCGCGTGTCCTCGCGGCGCAGCCACGTGTCGGACTGCAGGAAGACGATGAGTGCGCCGACGGTCAGGACGCCTTCACGATGCCGTGCCATCGGCGTAGCAGAACATCCGCCGAAGAGCACGCCCCGCCTCGCCGGGCAGAAGCGCAACGACGGCCTCGACGGCCAGCAGGATGCACACGACGGCCGAAAAGCGGCGGGCCGCGTTCCCGGCGAAGAGGTCGTAGAGGAAGAGCAGGACGATCAGCAGCGCGAGCGTCACCTCGGCCCGCATGAAACGAATAGATCCGTATAATTCATGGCTCGTCTAATTCAAAAGGTGAGTAATGACCGTCCCGACACCGCCGCGCACCAGGTCGCTCACCCACAGCGGGGCCAGACCCATGCCGGCAATGGCGACGACGAGGCAGATGACCGAAAGCGTTCGTCCCACGTGGCATCCGAGAGCTTCAGGTGCTCGGGGTTGGTGCAGGTGCCGTAGAGGATGCGACCCACGACGCGCAGGATGTAGACCGCCGTGATGGCGATCGACGTGCAGGCGATGACCGTCACCACGCGGTGGAACGTGTCGGCGTGCATGAAGGCACCGTTGAAGATGGTCATCTCGGCCACGAAGCCGCTCAGGCCCGGCAGTCCGAGGTTGGCGAGACCCGCTATGACGTAGCCCACGGCGAGGAAGGGCATGACCTTCATCAGACCGGCGAGCTGGCGGACGTCACGCGTATGGGTGCGGCCGTAGATCATGCCGATCAGGGCGAAGAAGAGCGCCGTCATCAGTCCGTGGCTCAGCATCTGCAGCACGGCACCCGTGGCGGCCGTCTCGTTCATCATCAGGATGGCGAAGAGCACCAGTCCGCAGTGCGATACCGAGGAGTAGGCGTTGATGTACTTCAGGTCGGTCTGCACGCAGGCCGAGAGGGCCCCGTAGACCACCGATACGGTCGTCAGCAGGATGAAGATCCAGCTCAGTTCGTGCGCCGCCTCGGGCAGCAGGAACATCGCCACGCGGAAGCATCCGTAGCCGCCGAGCTTCATCAGCACGCCGGCATGGAGCATCGACACAGCCGTCGGGGCCGAGGCGTGGCCGTCGGGACTCCACGTGTGGAAGGGGAAAAGGGCTCCCAGGACGCCGAAGCCGATGAAGACGAGCGGGAACCAGATGCGCTGCTCGGCAAGGGGGATGTTGTGCAGCGCGGCGATCTCCAGTACGTTCATCGTCTGGGCCCCCGAGCCGAAGTAGATGCCCAGGATGCCGATCAGCAGGAAGGCCGAGCCGCCCATGAGCATCAGCGTGAGTTTCATGGCCGAATACTCCTTGCGGCCGCTGCCCCAGACACCGATAAGCAGGTACATCGGGATGAGCGCCACCTCGTAGAACATGAACATCGTGAAGAGGTCCACCGAGATGAAGAATCCGAAGACCCCGACACTCAGCAGGCAGAACCAGAGGAAGTACTCCTTGACGTCGGTCTTCATCTGCCACGAGGCGAATGTGCCCGTAAAGACGATGATGGCCGACAGGAGCAGCATCGCCACCGAGATGCCGTCCACGCCCATGGCGTAGTGGATGTTGAGCGGGGCGTACCATACATGGCTGTCGGTCAGCAGCATCGCGGCCGTCTCGCCCGCCTCGCGCAGGCCGAGGAACCGGAAGACCAGCACGACGGCCAGTACCAGCAGCAGCGACGAGCCGGCGACCATCACGGCATGGATCTGCCGCGTCGATTTCGAAATCCAAAGCCCCAGCATCATCACCAGCGGGATGAGGGGGAACAGGGATAGCATATTCATAATAACAGCGTCGAATTAGCGGATGAGAAGAATCAGGATCGTAAGGCCCAGCGCACCGCCCAGCATCCAGATGCAGTAGCGCTGCACGCTGCCGCTCTGCATGAACCGGATGGCCTCCGCCGCGCCGTGGGTCGCCGTGGCCAGCAGGTTCATGAAGCCGTCCACGACGTGGCGGTCGAACCACGCTACCGGGGCCGAGATGCAGCGGAAGATCACCCGGTGGGTAATGAACTGGTACACCTCGTCGATGTAGAATCGGTGGTAGGCCGCCTTATGCAGTCCCCTGGGAAGCGCGCGCTGCCAGACGGTTGGCCGCGGTCTGCCGGTCGCGCAGGTACATCCACGTCGCCAACGCGATAGCCGCGGCAGCCACACAGAGGCTCACGCCCGCCACACTGCGGTCGATATGGATCGTGTAGGGCCGCCGTCGCTGCTGACCAGCTTCCCGAAAGGAATGAACCCCGCCACGCAGGTCACTGCCGCCAGAACACCAGCGGCAGGGTCATCGTCAGCGGAGCCTCGTGCGGCTTGTGCGCCGCATGCAGTTCGCGGTTCTCCGCGCCCCAGAAAATACCGTAGTAGAGCCGGAACATGTAGAAGGCCGTAAGGCCGCGATCCCGGTCATCACCCACCCCATCACGGGGCTGAAGGCGAAGCACGCCGTCAGGATCTCGTCCTTCGAGAAGAAACCGCTCAGGGGCCAGATCCCCGCGATGGCGAGGCACGCCACGAGGAACGTCAAGTGGGTCAGCGGCATGTAGCGGCGCAGGCCGCCCATGGCCGACATCTCGTTGGAGTGCACGGCATGGATGATGCACCCGCGCCGAGGAACAGCAGGGCCTTGAACATGGCGTGCGTGAAGAGGTGGAACATCGAGGCCATGTAACCCAGCCCGCCCGTATGGGGATCAGCCGAGGTGCAGACGCCCAGCGCCACGATCATGAAGCCGATCTGCGAAATGGTACTGAACGCCAGCACACGCTTGATGTCGCTCTGCACGCAGGCCACGACAGCGGCGTACAACGCCGTGAAGGCCCCGACATAAGCCGTCCAATGCAGCACTTCGGGCGCATAGCCGACAAAGAGCGGAACATCCGCGCCACGAGGTAGACGCCCGCCACGACCATCGTCGCGGCATGGATCAGCGCCGACACGGGCGTCGGGCCCTCCATGGCGTCGGGCAGCCAGATATGCAGCGGGAACATCGCGCTCTTGCCCGCGCCGCCGATGAACATCAGCCCCAGCGCCAGCGGGATCATCGCACCGGCGGCAGCCAGCAGCTGCATCGTCGGGCGTGAAGGGAGAACGTCCCGGCATAGTACCCGTAGAAGAGGATGCCGACGAGGAACCCCAGGTCGGCGAAGCGCGTCACGATAAACGCCTTCTTCGAGGCCGCGACGGCCTCCTTCTTCGTGTAATAGAAACCGATGAGCAGGTAGGAGCTTTACGCCCACCAATTCCCATGAAAAGGTACATCTGGAAGATGTTGGTAGCCACCACCAGCCCCATCATAATGCTCATCGTGAACAACGACAGGAAGGCATAGTAACGCTGAAACCCCCGCTCGCCCTTCATGTAGCCCAGCGAGTAGACGTGTACCATCAGCGAAACGGTCGAGATCACCACGAGCATCATCACCGAAATCGGGTCGAGTAGGATACCCAGGTCGATATGCAGCGTCCGGCTGATCGGCAGCCATACCGTGTTCCACGGCACGAGCGTGGGGGAACACCCCCGAGGCGTCGCGCCCCTGCGGAAAAAAATACTCGAACGCCGTACAATAGCTCAGCAACGCCACTACAGCCAGCACCGCCGTGCCTATGGCGCCCGCGACGACGGGGCTTGAGCCATGCCGGCCAGCCCCAGGAAGAGGAAGCTCAGCAGCGGCAGCAGCAGGATAAGGATCGTATATTCCATAACAATCGTTTTTTCAGAATCGTTACCACTTCATCTCCCGCAGGCTCTTCACCCCGATGTTGCGCAGGTTCCGGTAGATGTTGATGATGATGGCGATTGCGACGGCCGTTTCGGCGGCGCTGATGCCGATGGCGAATAGCGTGAAGAAGAATCCCTCCAGCTGTTCGGGGAACAGGAAGCGGTTGAATACGACGAAATTGATGTCGACCGAATTGAGGATCAGCTCGACGGAGATCAGCATCGCGAGCAGGTTGCGGCGCGTCACGAACCCGTAGATTCCCACAAACATCATGATCGTGGAGAGGACGAGGTAATATTCCATGTGTATCATAGTCGTACTCTTTTTAGCGTTTGCGCGCGATGAGGATGCCGCCGACGATGCAGGCCAGCAACAGGATGCTGATGACCTCGAACGGCAGCACGTAGCCATATTTTCCGCTGCTCATCAGCGCGTGGCCGATGGTCCGCACGTGCAGTTCGCCGTGCTCGAAATGCGAGGGCAGGAAGTCGTGGCGGAGCGTCACGTAGAGGCATACCCCGAGGCTCAGCAGCGTCGCGGCCAGCCCCACGAAGAGCTTGTAGCCCTTCAGTGTCCTCGGCCTTGTCGCCCTGGCTCGACGTCAGGAGGATCGAGAAGACGTAGAGCACCGTGATGCCGCCGGCGTAGATCAGCAGCTGCACCGCCCCGAGGAAACGAGTAGTTGAGCTGGAAGTAGATACCCGCCGTGCCGAAGAGCACGAACAGCAGATAGGTCGCGGCGCGCAGGATGCGCTTGGGTCGTCACGGCCAGCACGGCACTTCGCCGGCCGAACAGACCGCCAGACACGTGAAAGACGATCAATTCGAGTGTTATTTCCATGACTTACTGTTTATTGAGTTGTTTTGACGAGCTTTTTCGCGCGTGTAGACGGCGTGCTCGAAATCGGTCGAGAAGCGGATCGCGCCGGTCGGGCAGGCGTTGACGCACAGGTGGCAGAACATGCACGACCCCAGGTCGTACTCGTAGCGCACCAGCCGTTTTTTGGTCTTGCCCGTCCCGGGGGTCGGCGACCGTCTCGGTCGTGAGGTGTATCGTGCCGTTGGGGCAGGCCGCCTGGCACAGCCCGCAGGCGATGCAGCGGTTGCTGTCCCTCGGCGTCGTGCGGCATCGTGAGAGAGCCGCGGTAGCGGTCGAACATCTTCAGCGTGGCCCGGTTTTCGGGATACTGCCTCGGTGATCTTTCTTGGTGAAGAACTCGCGCCCCGTCACTTTAAGTCCGGTCAAAAGGGTTCCCAGTCCGTGGAAAAGGCCTTGATATAGCTACTCATAACTAAAAATGCAGTTTAAAGACGACGACAATGACCATCAGCAGCAGGTTCTGCCAGCCCGATGGGAACGAGGTATTTCCATTCGAGCGTCAGGATCTGGTCGATGCGCAGGCGCGGAAAGGTCCACTTGATCCACATGAGCAGCCATCCCCACCACGAAAAACGCCTTGCCGAAGAACCAGACGAAGCCGGGGATGCAGTCCATGGCGGCATTGAAGCCCCTCCCAGCCCGCGACGTGCAACGGCATCCAGCCCCGAGGAAGATAGTGGCGGCGACGCCCGCGACGATGAACAGGTTGACGAACTCGGCGACGTAGAACAGCCCGAAGTGCATGCCCGAATACTCGGTGTGGTAGCCCGCCGTCAGCTCCGACTCGGCCTCCGGGAGGTCGAACGGGCCGCGGTTGACCTCGGCGTTGCCGGCGATGAGGTAGATCACGAAGGCGACCACGCCGGGACATGGCCCTTTGAAGATGAACCATCCGTCGGCCTGGCGGGCGACGATCTCGGAGAACTGCATGGTGTCGGTCAGCACGATGATCGTAAGGATCGAGAGGCCGATGGAAAGCTCGTAGGAGATCATCTGCGCACCGCTGCGCATGGCGCCGATGAGCGAATACTTGCTGTTGAGCTCCACCCCGCCAGCAGGGATGCCGACCACGCCGATGGACGAGGCGGCCATCATGAAAGAAGATCCCCACGTTGAAATCCAGCACCTCCAGCCCCTTGTTGACCGGCAGACAGGCGAAGGCCAGCACCGACGCGAGGATGACGATATAGGGCGCGAGGTTGTAGAGGAACCTGTCCGAGCGGCGGATGGTGATGATCTCCTTTGGTGAGCATCTTCAAGCACGTCGCAGGGCACCTGCAACGTACCCCCAGAAACCCACGCGCACCGGCCCAGGCGACATTGGAAAGCCGCGCAGACCTTGCGTTCCAAGGAGATCATCAGCGATGGCGATCACGGTGTACATCAGCAGGCAGAGGCCGACCACGACGCATTCCGGACGAAGACGCCAGTCCCCAGGGGCATCAGCGATGTCAGCATCCCGTGAACCCAGCTTGTAATTATTGAAAAAGTCGAACATAGTGTCTTTTTTATCTGTCAATATCCGGAACCACATCCGGCTACCTGTAGTCCAACGACGCCAGTACCGCCGATGGCGATCGGGTCGGCGATCTTCGTCCCCGGGCGATGGTTTCCAGGCACGAGACGAGCGGGCCCGTCGAACGGAACTTCATGCGTAGGGGAACTTGTCGCCCCGGCTCTCGATGAAGACCCCGAACTCGCCGCGGCTCCCTCGACGGCGGCGTAGTAGCTGCCCTCGGGAATGCGGATCACGGGCTTCTTCAACTGGTATTCGCCTTCGGGAATGTTGTCGATCAACTGTTCGATGATGTTCATGCTTCTGATCTTCACGTGACGGACTTATGTAGCGGGCGAAGCAGTCGCCCTCAGTGAAGAGCACCTCCTCGAAATCCACCTGCCGTAAGGCGGGGATGGCGCTGCGCACGTAGCAATACGTAACCGGAACGCGGCCAAATGA
>VOFK01001924.1_pt1 | contig 25210 bp, 36 predicted proteins | sample 5384121 | NCBI WGS metagenome assembly VOFK01 (sample SAMN12384730, study PRJNA508395) | human gut metagenome | isolation source: healthy gut J | host: Homo sapiens | reverse complement strand
TAATTGTTCGTACGCCTTTAATTCCAACAATGACTGCTTCTTTTGAGAATATTTCTTCTATTTCAGAGTTTCTAGTTTCTTGTTATGAAGATGTTCATTATGAAATCTTGAATTATAATCCTCTAGCTCAATCTAAATATGCGTATTTAGATATGGAGTATTATTTTAAAGAGAATCCAAAAATGTATTCTAGTGAAAAGATGCAGGAGTTCTATGATTGTGCAAAAAACAAAATGGTATAAAGAATCTAGTTATCGATTAAGGAGCGTAGGCTCCTTTTTTAAATTAAATTATTTTGTTTATATATGAAAGTGGCCCAAAATTTTCTTTTTCTTTGAGAAAAATAAATGAAATGAATTGTCGTTGAATTTATTAATGTTGAGATAAAACATGTTGAATCGAATATCGATTCTTCCTTTATGTATAGTCTTTTATGTATTTCATGTTAATATTATATGACTTAAGCGTAAACATTGTGTTAATGATTTATTTAAATAAATTCACATGTTTTGAAAAAAAGTCAAAAAAACATTTGACGAAGAGGGAAGTATTTGGTAATATAGATGAGCACTGCTGAGGTGCACATGATCTTTGAAAACTGAACAGGAAATAAAATACAAACTAAAACGTCAATTTCGAAAAAAAACAAACAATTGTAAAGAAAGATGTCAGAGACATCTAAGAGCTAAATCAAATGGAGAGTTTGATCCTGGCTCAGGATGAACGCTGGCGGCATGCCTAATACATGCAAGTCGAACGAGAGGAAGGAAAGCTTGCTTTTCTGAATCTAGTGGCGAACGGGTGAGTAACACGTAGGTAACCTGCCCATGTGCCCGGATAACTTCTGAAACGGATGCTAAAACCGGATAGGTAGCAGACAAGCATTTGACTGCTATTAAAGTGGCTAAGGCCATGAACATGGATGGACCTGCGTTGTATTAGCTAGTTGGTGAGGTAACGGCTCACCAAGGCGACGATACATAGCCGACCTGAGAGGGCGGACGGACGGCCACATTGGGACTGAGACACGGCCCAAACTCCTACGGGAGGCAGCAGTAGGGAATTTTCGTCAATGGGGGGAACCCTGAACGAGCAATGCCGCGTGAGTGAGGAAGGTCTTCGGATCGTAAAGCTCTGTTGTAAGAGAAAAACGACATTCATAGGGAATGATGAGTGAGTGATGGTATCTTACCAGAAAGTCACGGCTAACTACGTGCCAGCAGCCGCGGTAATACGTAGGTGGCGAGCGTTATCCGGAATGATTGGGCGTAAAGGGGTGCGTAGGTGGCAGAACAAGTCTGGAGTAAAAGGTATGGGCTCAACCCGTACTGGCTCTGGAAACTGTTCAGCTAGAGAACAGAAGAGGACGGCGGAACTCCATGTGTAGCGGTAAAATGCGTAGATATATGGAAGAACACCGGTGGCGAAGGCGGCCGTCTGGTCTGTTGCTGACACTGAAGCACGAAAGCGTGGGGAGCAAATAGATTAGATACCCTAGTAGTCCACGCCGTAAACGATGAGAACTAGGTGTTGGGGGAATAACTCAGTGCCGCAGTTAACGCAATAAGTTCTCCGCCTGGGGAGTATGCACGCAAGTGTGAAACTCAAAGGAATTGACGGGGGGCCCGCACAAGCGGTGGAGTATGTGGTTTAATTCGAAGCAACGCGAAGAACCTTACCAGGCCTTGACATCCCTTGCAGAGGTATGGAGATATATCCGAGGTTATCAAGGAGACAGGTGGTGCATGGTTGTCGTCAGCTCGTGTCGTGAGATGTTGGGTTAAGTCCCGCAACGAGCGCAACCCTTGTGATATGTTACTAACATTGAGTTGAGGACTCATGCCAGACTGCCGGTGATAAACCGGAGGAAGGTGGGGATGACGTCAAATCATCATGCCCCTTATGGCCTGGGCTACACACGTACTACAATGGCGGCTACAAAGAGCGGCGAGCCTGTGAGGGCAAGCGAATCTCGGAAAGACCGTCTCAGTTCGGATTGAAGTCTGCAACTCGACTTCATGAAGTTGGAATCGCTAGTAATCGCGAATCAGCATGTCGCGGTGAATACGTTCTCGGGCCTTGTACACACCGCCCGTCAAACCATGGGAGTTGGTAATGCCCGAAGCCGGTGGCATAACCTTTCGAGGAGTGAGCCGTCGAAGGCAGGACCGATGACTGGGGTTAAGTCGTAACAAGGTATCCCTACGGGAACGTGGGGATGGATCACCTCCTTTCTAAGGAGAAAGAAGAAGAAGAGTGGAAATTGAAGGAAGTAGGGAGTATACCTGTTCAGTTTTGAGAGGGCAAGGACTTCTCAGAGTGATCGATCTTTGAAAACTGAGCAACTAAGAAGAAAAGACATAACAGAAAAGGTCTAAAACGTAAGTTGTAAGATAAACTGAGAAAACAGTAAAAAACAGTTCTTGAAAAAGAACATCTCGAAACACACGAGAACCACTGATTAAGTAAGGAAGGGCGTACGGCGAATGCCTGGCCACTCGAAACTGAAGAAGGACGCGCCAAACTGCGAAAAGCTCCGTGAAGCTGTAAGGAAGCGAAGAAGCGGAGGTTCCGAATTGGGGGAACCCGGCAGCAGACATGAGCTGTCATCTGCAGGTGAATACATGGCCTGCAAGAGAGGTACCCGGCGAACTGAAACATCTAAGTAGCCGGAGGAAAAGAAAACAACAGTGATTCCCTGAGTAGCGGCGAGCGAAAGGGGAGAAGCCCAAACCGGTCCAAGGACCGGGGTTGAAGGACCATGATATGGCAAGAGAGAGGATAGAAGAACGGGATCGAAAGCCCGGCCGAAGAAGGTGCAAGCCCTGTAATTGAAATCCGATCGAAGCCTAATGGGATCCTGAGTACGGCGAGACACGAGGAATCTTGTCGGAAGCAGGCGGGACCATCCGCCAAGGCTAAATATAAACGAGTGAGCGATAGTGAACCAGTACCGTGAGGGAAAGGTGAAAAAAAGAACCGCGGGAGCGGAGTGAAATAGAACCTGAAACCATATGCCTACAAGAAGTCAGAGCCCGTTAAAGGGTGATGGCGTGCCTTTTGTAGAATGAACCGGCGAGTTGCGACAGACTGCGAGGTTAAGGAGGAAAGACCGGAGCCGAAGCGAAAGCGAGTCTTAAGAGGGCGAAAGTAGGATGTTGCAGACCCGAAACCGGGTGATCTAGCCATGACCAGGTTGAAGTTCAGGTGAAACTGAATGGAGGACCGAACCGACCACCGTTGAAAAGTTGGCGGATGAGTTGTGGCTAGGGGAGAAATTCCAATCGAACCTGGAGATAGCTGGTTCTCCCCGAAATAGCTTTAGGGCTAGCGTCGGAAGGGTCCTGGAGGTAGAGCACTGAATGTACGATGGCCCCATCCCGGGGTACTGAATACAATCAAACTGCGAATGTCATTAAGGATGTCCGGCAGTCAGACTGTGAGTGATAAGGTCCATGGTCAAGAGGGAAACAGCCCAGACCGCCAGTTAAGGTCCCAAAATACAGGCTAAGTGGAAAAGGATGTGGGGATGCCCAGACAACTAGGAGGTTGGCTCAGAAGCAGCCATCCTTTAAAGAGTGCGTAACAGCTCACTAGTCGAGTGACCCTGCGCCGAAAATGTACCGGGGCTAAGCCTGATACCGAAACTGCGGATTGTAGGAAACTATAGTGGTAGGGGAGCGTTGTATACGAGTAGAAGCCGTACCGTGAGGAGCGGTGGATTGTATAGAAGTGAGAATGCCGGTGTGAGTAGCGAGATGTAGGTGAGAATCCTACACACCGAAAGCCCAAGGATTCCAGGGGAAGGTTCGTCCGCCCTGGGTAAGTCGGGACCTAACGCGAGGCCGAAAGGCGTAGTGGATGGAAAGCAGGCGAAAGATTCCTGCACCCGTATATGGAGCGAAGGAGTGACGGAGACGGATAGTGTGACCCTCTTAATGGATTGAGGGCGAAGCGAAGCGGCTGGTTACCAGGCAAATCCGGTAACCATAAGGCTAGAGCGTGATAGGTAAGCGAAATCTTAGGAAAGTAGCGAAGCACATGATGACGGCTTCCAGGAAAAGCTTCTGGCAATGCATATGCGGCCCGTACCAAAACCGACACAGGTGGGCAGGGAGAGAATCCCGAGGTGAGCGAGAGAACTGTTGCCAAGGAACTCGGCAAAATGACTCCGTAAGTTAGCGAGAAGGAGTGCTTAAGCAATTAAGCCGCAGTGAAGAGGCCCAAGCGACTGTTTAACTAAAACACAGCTCTCGCGAAGTCGCAAGACGAAGTATAGGGGTGACACCTGCCCGGTGCTGGAAGGTTAAGAGGATCTGTTAAGGAGCGATCTGAAGCAGTGATCCGAAGCCCCAGTGAACGGCGGCCGTAACTATAACGGTCCTAAGGTAGCGAAATTCCTTGTCAGGTAAGTTCTGACCCGCACGAAAGGTGTAACGATTTGGGCGCTGTCTCGGCGGAGACTCGGTGAAATCTTAGTACCTGTGAAAAATGCAGGTTACCCGCAACTAGACGGAAAGACCCCATGGAGCTTTACTGCAGCCTGATATTGAATTCTGGTCATACATGTACAGGATAGGTGGGAGACAAAGAGACGTGCACGCCAGTGTACGAGGAGTCGACGTTGGGATACCACTCTTGTGTGACCGGGGTTCTAACCTGGTATCGAAAACAGGTACGGGGAGAGTGTCAGGTGGGCAGTTTGACTGGGGCGGTCGCCTCCCAAAAGAGTAACGGAGGCGCCCAAAGGTACGCTCAGATTGGATGGAAACCAATCGACGAGTGCAATTGCAGAAGCGTGCTTGACTGTGAGACTTACAAGTCGGCCTAACAGGGACGAAAGTCGGGAATAGTGATCCGGCGGTGCCGAATGGAAGGGCCGTCGCTCAACGGATAAAAAGCTACCCTGGGGATAACAGGCTGATCTCGCCCAAGAGTTCACATCGACGGCGAGGTTTGGCACCTCGATGTCGGCTCATCGCATCCTGGAGCTGGATTCGGTTCCAAGGGTTGGGCTGTCCGCCCATTAAAGCGGTACGCGAGCTGGGTTCAGAACGTCGTGAGACAGTTCGGTCCCTATCTGTTGTGGGCGAAGGAGATCTGCGGAGAGCTGTCCTCAGTACGAGAGGACCGGGATGGACCTACCGCTGGTGCACCGGTTGTTCCGCCAGGGGCATAGCCGGGTAGCTAAGTAGGGAAAGGATAAGCGCTGAAAGCATCTAAGCACGAAGCCTACTCCAAGATGAGATCTCCCATTCGCAAGAAGTAAGACCCCTTAAAGACGATAAGGTAGATAGGCCAGAGATGGAAGTGCAGTGATGTACGGAGTTGACTGGTACTAATCGGTCGAGGACTTAATCAGAAATATGTAGTTTCTTCAGAAAAGTTGTTCGGTTTTGAGGAATCGAAAGAGAACTCAAGATCCGGTGGCGATAGCAAAGTGGACACACCTGAACTCATCCCGAACTCAGAAGTTAAGCACTTTCACGGCGACAATAGTTGGGCTTGCCCCTGCGAAGATAGCTAGCTGCCGGGTCCTTTTTTTTTGATTTTTATTGATTATTATATGTAAATTTGATATTTTTTTATCTAAGGGATATTGTATTGTGGCATTCAAGGAGGCCGTTCATGTATAAAGTGAGTATATTGATTCCAGTATATAATGTGGAAAAATATTTATCGAAATGTCTGGAATCTATTCTTTTACAGACATACAAAAATATTGAAATTATTATTATAAATGATGGAACAACCGATTCATCTTTAGAAATTGCGAATTTATATGCAAGTAAGTATGATTTCATTCATGTATATAGCTATGAAAATGCAGGTATTTCTACTACTCGAAATCGGGCATTAGAAAAGGCTACGGGTGACTACTATTTATTTGTGGATAGTGATGATTATTTAGATCCTAAAATGATAGAAAAAATGGTCGATCGAGCTATACAAACAAATAGTGACATCGTAACTTGCGGATATTGTATTGAATATAAAGGTTTATCCATACCAGTAAGTCCTATGCGAAAACAAACTATGGATTCTTTATCTGCACTAAGAGCATTGTCTCAAAATAAGGGGATTAATAATTACCCTTGGGGAAAATTATGTGCGGCTTCTTGTTTTAAAAATGTTCTATTTCCTGATGAAAAGAAAGGTTTTGAAGATACTTATACAGTGTTTAAGACAATCTATAATGCGAATCGCATATCTATCATGCCAAATTGTTACTATCATTATGTGAAACGTCCAGGATCTTTAACCGATCATATGGATATTGTGCAGGCTTATGAAATGCGTGCAGCCTATGAGTATCAAGAGCTTTGTTTGCATCAATGGTTTCCTGAAGAAAACTTTTATTACGATATTAACTTTTATAATAGTGATATGGTAATTTTATACACTTTGATTTTTTTTCTATTCGAGAAAAAGATCAACCTGTTTATGTACCAGCTGTAATTGATTGGTCAAAAATTAATATATTTTATAAAATAGGATATCGTGTATGGCGATTCATCGCGTGTATTAAGTTTGGGTGGTCTTTAAAATGGCAAGAGAATTAATTCGTAAGGCAACATTAGAAGATATGCCTATATTATTAGAAATATACGATAGAGCAAGAAAATTTATGGCTTCTTGTGGAAATGTAAATCAATGGACAAATGGATATCCATCAAAAGAAATATTGTCTGAAGATATCAAAAAAGGCGAAATGTATGTTTTAGAAGATGAGGATGGTATTCAGGCTAGTTTTGTATTTTACTGTGGAATTGATCCTTGTTACAACAAAATCTATGATGGTCAATGGTTAAATGATGAGCCATATGGTGTGATTCATCGAATTGCGACTCGTGGATTAAAAAAACATATGGCCAATATCATTTTAGAATATTGTTTTTCAAAAATTGATAATATTCGTATGGATACGCATACGGATAATAAACCGATGCAAAATTTTATGATTAAACATGGTTTTAAACATGTTGGTACTATTTATTTAAAAATGGACAAAGTCGTCTGGCATTCCATTGTAATTTAAATGAAAATTAGGTAAACTTAAAGAGTTTAGGGAGATAATTATTTATGGCATTTGAATCATTAAGTGAACGCTTAAATAAAGCATTTAAAAATATTTCAGGACAAGGGAAACTGACTGAAAAAAATATGAATGACATGTTAAAAGAAGTGCGCATGTCATTATTGGAAGCTGACGTTAATTACGATGTAGTTAAGAGCTTTGTTGAAAATGTAAAAAGAAAAAGCACTTGGACAAGAGGTCTTGGATTCATTAAATCCTGGTCAAATGGTTGTCAAAATTGTTCATGATGAATTACAAGTATTATTAGGTGAAGAAGATGCTCGTATTCACTTTAAGAAGCAAGGTATGACAACGGTTATGATGGTTGGTCTACAGGGTACTGGTAAAACGACAGCAAGTGCAAAAATTGCCAATTACTGTAAAAATAAATTAGTTCGTCGTGTTTTATTGGTTGCGTGTGATGTTGTTCGTCCTGCCGCAATCGAACAGTTACAAACTCTTGGAAAGAGTATAGATGTAGAAGTATTTACATGTGGACCAGAAACATCAGCTGTTGAAACAGCTAAACAAGCATTGACATATGCGAAAGATCGTCAAAAAGATTTAGTAATCTTTGATACGGCTGGTCGTTTACATATTGATGAAGCATTGATGCATGAGCTTCAACAAATGAAAGAACTTGTTGTTCCAGATGAAATCTTATTAACTGTGGATGCGATGACAGGTCAAGATATTGTTACCGTTGCCAAAGAATTTAATGAACAATTAGCAGTAACTGGTTTGATTGTTACAAAAATGGATGGCGATGCACGTGGTGGTGGATTGTTGTCAGTTCGATCTATCACAAATGTACCAGTATTGTTTGTATCCAATGGTGAAAAAGTGGATGATTTAGAAGAGTTCCACCCAGATCGTATGGCTGATCGTATTTTGGGAATGGGAGACATTGTCACTTTAGTTGAACAAGCTCAAGATAAATTGGATATTGAAGTTCAGAAAAAACAGCTGAACGAATGAAACAAGGTGTTTTTACATTCAATGATTTATTAGCACAGTTAGGCCAAGTTTCTAAAATGGGATCTATGCAAAAAATGATGAATATGATTCCAGGTATTAATAAGGTAGCTAAAAATTTAGATGATGAAAAAATGAATTCACAAATGAAAAAGAGTGAAGCCATTATTTTATCTATGACGGAGTATGAACGTGAAAATCCATCCTGTTTAAAAGCATCAAGAAAAAAATCGTATTGCCAAGGGTGCAGGTGTGAAAGTCATGGGATGTCAATCGTTTGATTAATCAATTAGAACAAATGCAGATGATGACTAAGATGATGAGTGGTAAGGTAAAACTTCCAGATATGGCTGGATTGCAGAATATGCAACGTGGCGGTGGAATGCCAGGTATGTCAAAGCATACTGGTAGTAAGAAACAGAAGGCTAAAAAGAAAAAGAAGAAAAAATAAAAAATATAAGGTGTAAAGTAAAAATACTTGACACCTTATATTATTCATGTTATTCTTTATGAGCTTTAATAAATTAGAAAAGGTAGGAATTTAAATATGGTTAAATTACGTTTAAAAAGAATGGGTAAAAAGGGTGCTCCTTTCTACCGTATAGTAGCAGCTGATTCACGTAGTCCTCGTGATGGTCGTTTCATCGAACAAATTGGTACATACAACCCAAGTAAAGCTGAAAACAAAGTTACTTTAGACAAAGAATTAACAAAGAAATGGTTAAGCAATGGTGCACAACCAACTGATACAGTTCGTTCAATTTTATCACACGAAGGTGTTTTAAAAGAAATGCACGAAGCTAAAAGTTCAAAATAATGATTGATTTAGAAAAAACATTATTAGACATTTGTTTACCACTTGTAGATGATCAAAAAGCATTATCTGTAAAAACAATGGCAACTACAAATGAAAATGAAATTTTATTGTATGTATATGCCAATAGTGAAGATGTTGCCCGTTTAATTGGTCGCAAAGGAATTATGGCTAGCAGTATTCGTCAGATGATGTCTATTGCGGCACGTGATGTACACAAAAGAATTTCAGTAAAATTTGAAGCGTATTAGGATGTGATTTCACATCCTGATTTTTTTAGGAGGATATATGATAAAAGTAGCTCAAATCATCAATACGCATGGACTTAAGGGTGAATGTAAATTATATCTTGTGACAGATGATCCCCAACATCGTTTTGAAAAAGGAAGAGTCTTACATTTAGAAGATGGGCGTACTTTAACTGTAGTGCGCTATCGCGAACAAAAAGGCTTTGGATATTGTTATTTTGAAGGAATTGATTCCATTGAAAAAGCAGAACAATTAAAGACAAAGAATCTATTCATCGCTCAAGATGATTTACCAGAACTTGAAGAAGGTCAATATTATTATCATGAATTGATGAATTGTACTGTATATAATGAGGAAAAAGAAAATCTTGGTGAAGTTGTAGATATATTAGAAACAGGTGCCAATTTAGTACTTCGTGTAAAATCAAAAAATACAAGTTTTTTATTACCTTTTGTACCAGCATTTATTGTAGATGTAAATAAAGATACGCATGAAATCATAATTCGTGAAATGGATGGCTTACGATGAAAATATCAGTATTAACATTATTCCCAGAATATTTTGAACCATTAATGACGACAAGTATTCTTAAGCGTGCCAAAGAAAAAGATTTGTTTGAATTTGAAACGATTGATTTTCGAAAGTTTACAAAAGAAAAACATGGTCATGTAGATGACACGCCTTATGGTGGTGGAGCCGGAATGGTTTTGATGTGCCAACCAATATTAGATGCATTAGAATCGATTCGTACAGAAAATAGTACGGTCATCTTATTAACACCTCAAGGCAAAACGTTTAATCAACAAATCGCAAAAGAATTATCCTTAAAGGAACATTTAATTTTTATATGTGGACATTATGAAGGCTTTGATGAAAGAATTCGTGATTATGTGGATATTCAAATGTCTTTAGGTGACTTTGTCTTAACCGGTGGAGAAAGTGCATGTATGGTTATGTGTGATTGCATATTACGTATCTTACCTGGTGTTATTAGACAGGATTCAAGTGATGATGATTCATTTTCAAATGGACTTTTAGAATATCCTCAATATACTCGTCCTGAAGTATATAATGGAAAAAGAGTTCCTGATGTATTATTGAGTGGTCATCATGCGAATATTAAAAAATATCGCCATGAAGAATCTTTTTGAAACGAACTGCCTTATATCGTCCGGATCTATTAGAAAATTTAGAATTAGATAAAGAAGATCAAAAAGTAGTTGATACCGTGTTAAAAAACAAAAATTAATCTTGCGTAAAATGGGTTGACATGATAATATAAATAGGCGTTTACGCATAGGTAGTTCCGCTGGCACATTGTGTGAATGAACTGATAACCAAATATTAGAAGAAAAGGAGAAAAGAAAATGAACTTAGCTTTAGTTAATGAAGTAACAAAATCACAATTAAAAACTGACATTCCAGCATTCCGTTCTGGTAGTACTGTTCGTGTTCACGTTAAAATCAAAGAAGGTGACAAGAGCCGTATCCAGGTATTCGAAGGTGTTGTAATTGAACGTGCAGGTGGAGGAATCTCTGAAACATTTACTGTTCGTAAGATTTCTAACCAAATTGGTGTTGAACGTAAATTCCCTTTACACTCACCAATCATTGACCACATTGAAGTAGTTCGTCACGGTAAAGTACGTCGTAACAAATTATCTTACTTACGTAACCGTTCAGGTAAAGCTGCTCGTCTTAAAGAAGTTCGTTAATTGTTTAAAAAAGTCTGATTTTCAGGCTTTTTTTTCTGAAAAGATTTATAATAGATTTATAGCAATTAGGGGGATAGAAAATTATGAAGAAAGCTAAAAAAAGTGAGTTAAGATATAACGAGGATGATGAACGTACATTACTCGAAGATATACTAGGGTTTATAAAAGTTTTTGTAGTAAGTGCTATCGTCATTTTATTATTTGTGAACTTTGTAGCACACCCAGTACGTGTTGATGGAAGAAGTATGTATCCAACATTAAAAGATGGAGAATTTGGCTTTACCAATGTTGGAGGTGTACTCTTAAATGGTGTCAAACGAGGAGATATCGTTGTCGTAACTATGGAAGAAAAAGGACAAAAAACACATTGGGTAAAACGTGTTATTGGTATGCCAGGAGATACTATAAGTTGCGTAAATGATATCGTATTTATTAATGGAAAAGTATTGGATGAGACGCAATATATTGATCCAGATTATCGCCAGTCATGTAGATCAATTTGGCTACTTCAACAAGGTACCAAATGCAGATAATACGGATGTTCAAGATTTTGAAGAAGTGAAACTAGGGGATGATGAATACTATGTGATGGGAGATAATAGACCCTATTCTAAAGATTCTAGATATGTAGGTCCTGTTAAAAAATCACAATTATTCGCAAAGAAAATGTTAGTCTTATTACCAATTTCAGATATAGGAGTGAAAGATTAGTGGCAAATGTACAATGGTTTCCAGGTCATATGACCAAAGCCAAAAGGCAAATGGAAGAAAATTTAAAAAGGTAGATTTTGTGATTGAGATTCGTGATGCAAGAATGCCAGATGCCAGCAAGAATCCAATGTTGGATCAATTGATTCAAAATAAGCCAAGATTGATTCTTTTATCGAAGAAAGATAAGGCAGATAAAGAACTTACGAAACAATGGGTAAATGCCTTAGAAACAGAGAATCAAAAAGTGTTAGCGTTGGATTTTATTCATGAAAATTTTTCAAAACAATTGATTAAGGCATCCAATGAATTATGTATAAATTTAATTGAAAAACAAAAGCGTAGAGGAATGAAACCTAGAGCATTACGAGCCATGGTATGTGGAATACCAAATGTTGGCAAAAGCACATTTATCAATACGTTTGCGAAAAGAAAGGCAGCTCAAACAGGAGACCGTCCAGGCGTGACAAAAAGTCTTCAATGGATCAAAGTAGGACAAACTCTAGAATTACTAGATACACCAGGAGTTTTGTGGCCTAAATTTGAGGATCAACAAGTAGGCTTGAAATTAGCCTTATTAGGTTCTATAAAAGATCAAGTTGTAAATATGGATGATTTAGCTTTATTTGCCTGTGAATATTTAATGAGCGAAAAACCAGAAATCTTTGATAGTGTATATCATGTAGAAATTGCGAATACACCTTATGAAACATTACAGAATATTGCCATAAAACGTGGTTATTTATTAAAGGGTGAAATCGATGAGAATCGTTTGATGTTAAGTTTTGTCAAAGATATTCGAGAAAATAAATGTGGCTTGATTACTTGGGAGAAACCACATGCTTGATAGACCTTTAGAACATGATTATTGGGATCAAAATCAAAGTGTTCTAGGAATGGATGAAGCAGGACGAGGACCTATTGCCGGTCCATTGATGGTTGCAGGTGTAATTTTTCCTAAGGGATATCATAATGAGTTGATTGACGATTCTAAGAAGTTGAGTGAGAAAAAACGTGAAGCGTTGTTTAAAACAATTATTCAAGATGCTTTGTATTATCAAATTTTAGTTGTGGATGAAAAGACAATCGACAAAAAGAATATCTATCGTGCCACACAAGAAGCGATGATGGAAATCGCAAATAAGGCACAATGTGATTTTGTGTTAAGTGATGCGATGCCATTACCTGATATTGATAAACCTTTTCAAGCTATCGTAAAGGGAGATCAAAAATCATTATCCATTGCGGCTGCAAGTATTTTAGCAAAAGTAACCAGAGATCGTTGGATGAAAAAACTAGATGAAATGTATCCACAGTATGGTTTAGCTAAACATAAAGGGTATCCTACAAAAAGCACATATTGAAGCATTAAATCAATATGGACTTCAAGATTTCTATCGTAGAAGCTATGGACCTGTAAAAAAACTTGAAGAAATTAGACTTTTTTAGACTTTCTTTAGAAAAAGTCTATTTTTTTTCGTATAAAGAGTATATGAAAATAAACAGGGAAGCTATTTTATGGTATGCCATCCAATATGATGGGGATTGGAAGAAAATTGGCAATGCTATAAAGGCACATGAAAACTATTCCATCATTCATTATCCATATGCGTATATTACAATTATGGATGATGCATATCCAGATGCATTTAAAAGACTTCGCTATCCACCATGGATTATTTTTTATCAAGGAGATATTAATTTATTAAAAGAAAAAGGCGTGGGTATTGTTGGAGCAAGAAATTGTTCAACGCAAGCTTTACAGAATACGGATAGAATTGTACAAAGACTACAATCCAAGTATGTGATCGTATCCGGTCTTGCCAAAGGTATTGATGCTAGAGCACATTATAATGCGACAAAAACAATTGGTGTACTTGGTGCGGTATTAATGTGATTTATCCTAAGGAAAACACATATTTATTTGAAAGGATGAAAAATAATGGATTGATCATTAGTGAATATCCAATGCACGTCAAACCTTTGGCGTATCACTTTCCATGGCGCAATCGTTTAATTGCCGCACTAAGTGACAGTTTAGTTGTGATAGAAGCAGCCTATAAAAGTGGTACGATGATTACGGTAAATGAATGCTTAGAATTAAGTGTACCAATCTATTGTGTACCAACTGCTTTTCAAGATGAAAAACATCAAGGGTGTAATTATCTTATTAGTAATGGTGCCAATATTTTGGTGGATATTAAAGATGTTGATGATATCTAGGATTGACAAAATGAAATTTTTTTAATGTTTTATATAGCGTGAATATGGGGTAATAAAATGAAAAAACATTTAGTTATAGTGGAATCGCCTTCAAAATCGAAGACGATTGAGAAATATTTAGGAAAAAGATTACAGAGTCGTTTCCAGCAAAGGCCATGTGTGTGATTTGGCGACAAGTGGAAAAGAAGGTCTAGGAATCGATGTAGAACATGATTTTGAACCTAAATATAAAATTAGTAAAGAAAAAAAAGAAGTCGTAAAAGAATTAAAAGAATATGCTTCTAAGGCAAAAGATATCTATCTAGCGAGTGACCCGGACCGTGAAGGAGAAGCAATTGCCTGGCATTTAGCTCGTGTTTTGAATTTAAATATTGAAGACAACAATCGTATTGTATTCCATGAAATCACAAAACCAGCTATTCTTGAGGCGATGAAAGAACCAAGACAAATTGATATGGACCTTGTGAAATCACAAGAAACACGTCGTATGTTAGATCGAATTATTGGATTTAAATTAAGTAAACTATTACAGAATAAGATTCAGTCTAAATCAGCAGGTCGTGTGCAATCCGTGGCATTGAAGTTGATTGTGGATCGTGAAAATGAAATCAAAGCATTTAAACAAGAAGAATATTGGACAATTCATGCAAAATGTAAAAAGCAGAATAAAAGCTTTTGAAGCTGATTTAGTTAAAGTAGAAGGTAAAAAGCCAAAAATTAAAAATGAAGAAGAGGCTAAGGCGTTATTAGAAAGATGTAATGGGGAGTATGTCGTTTCATCGATTTCTAAAAAACAAAAGAAAAAACAACCCAAACTTCCATTTACAACATCTACTATGCAACAGGAAGCTAGTACAAAATTAGGTTTTGGGGCAAAGAAAACAATGAGCGTTGCTCAAAAAATGTATGAAGGTATTGATCTTGGCGGAAATATGGAAGGTTTGATTACATATATGCGTTCAGATTCAACGCGTTTATCCGATATTTTTGTTTCAGACGCCAAAAGAATTTATCACAAATACATATGGTAAAGAATATGTTGGTCATGTTCATCAAAAAAATGGTAAGAATACGCAAGATGCACACGAAGCAATTCGTCCAACGAATATCCATCGTACGCCAGAATCAATCAAAGACCATTTAACGAATGATCAATATCGTTTGTATTCATTGATTTATGCTCGTACTCTGGCATCTTTAATGAAAGATGCAGTTTATGATGTAACAAGTATCAAAATCACAAACAATGATTTGGAATTTAGTGCAAGTGGACAAACAATGACTTTTGATGGTTATTATAAAGTCTATTCAAAATACGAAAAACAAAGTGATGCATTACTTCCAGCTTTAGAAGAAAATGAAGTATTAAAAAATGTAACACCAATTTCGAAACAGCACTTTACTGAACCACCTGCACGATATACAGAAGCAAAATTGATTAAGGATCTAGAAGAAAAATCCATTGGTAGACCAAGTACATATGCGACGATTATTGATACTTTACAAAAACGTGGCTATGCATCTTTGGATAAGGCGAGTGAAACTTCAAAGACAAAAGTATTTTTCCCTAGTGAACAAGGTATTTTGACAAATGAAAAACTACAACAATATTTTTCAAGTGTAATCAATGTTGAATATACAGCTGATATGGAGAAAACATTAGATGAAATCGCAGAAGGCAACGAAGATTCTATATCTTATATGCATAAGTTCTATGATAAATTTGCACCACTAGTCGAAGATGCTTATGAAAAAATGCCGAAAAAAGAATTGGAACGTGTAGGACGTACATGTCCTGAATGTGGTGGCGAACTTGTGTATCGTAATGGACGTTTTGGTAAGTTTATTTCATGCATCAACTTCCCAACATGTCGCTACACAGAAAATAATGAAGATCAACTTCCAGAAGAGGCAAAAGAAGAAAAGATTTGTCCAAACTGCGGAGCTAAAATGGTTATTAAAAAAGGTCGCTATGGTCAATTCTGGGCATGTTCGAATTATCCGGAATGTAAGACAATTGAATCTTTAAAAAAAGAAAGCTAAACCTGAACCAACCGGTGAGATGTGTCCAGAATGTGGGCATGAGCTTGTAAGAAGAAAATCGCGTTTTGGCACAACTTTTATTGGTTGTTCAAATTATCCAAAATGCCATTATATAAAAAAGGAACCTAAGAAAAAAGAGGAAGAAAAATAATGGAAAGAGTTACAGTTATAGGAGCAGGACTTGCCGGATGTGAGGCAACTTGGCAGCTTATAAAAAGAAACATTCCCGTTCGATTAGTTGAAATGCGTCCTAAAAAGGAAAGTCCAGCCTTTCATACGGATCGTTTTGCAGAACTTGTATGTTCAAATTCACTTCGTTCAAATGCGATGAATAATGCAGTAGGTATATTAAAAGAAAGAACTTCGTCAGATGGATTCTTTAATTATGAAATCTGCCGATATGCATGCGGTACCTGCAGGAAGTGCATTAGCGGTTGATCGAGGAAACGTTTTCTCAATATATAACAGACACAATTAAAAATCATCCATTAGTGGAAGTTGTAAATGAAGAAATGACAAGTTTACCTGAAGGACCATGCATTATCGCTACTGGACCTTTGACAAGTGATTCTTTAGCAAAAGCTATTCATGATTTTACAGCAGAAGATACTTTTCATTTTTATGATGCAGCTTGCACCAATCATTGAAAAGGACTCTATTGATTTTAGTAAAGCTTATTATAAATCTCGTTATGATAAGGGAGAAGCAAGTTATATTAACTGTCCAATGAATGCGGATGAATTTGAAACATTCTATGATGCACTTATTCATGCAGAATGTGTGAATTTGCATGATTTTGAAAAAGAAACTTATTTTGAAGGATGTATGCCAATTGAAGAAATGGCTCGACGTGGAAAAAAGACGATGTTGTTTGGTCCGTTAAAACCAGTTGGACTTGAAAAAGATAAGGATTCTCATCCTGTAGCTGTTGTTCAATTGCGCCAAGATAATGTGGCTGCCAGTATGTATAATATTGTTGGTTTTCAAACACATTTAACTTGGCCTGAACAAAGAAGAAGAGTGTTTGCCTTGATTCCTGGATTAGAAAATTTAAAGATTACTCGTTATGGTGTTATGCATCGAAATTCATACTTATCAAGTCCAGTTGTTCTAAAAGAAACATATCAATCTAAAAAACGCGATGATCTTTTCTTTGCAGGACAATTGACAGGGGTTGAAGGGTATGTTGAATCTTGCGCATCTGGATTGATTGCCGGAATTAATATGGCATTATATATACAAGGTAAAGAGCCTATTTGTTTTGGGAATACATGCGTTATGGGCTCACAAGCCTATTACATTACGCATTGTGATGCAAAACATTTTCAGCCGATGAATGCAAACTTTGGTATTATGCACTTAAATGAAAAATGCAAGAAGCATGAGCGTAAAGAAAAATTTGCTTCTCAAGCATTAGCTCGTATTGCACAAATCAAGGATGAAGTCGATGGATGAATTGATTGAGCGGTTTTTAAAATATATTTATCGTAAAAATACCCAATCTGAAAAAACGATCGAATCATACAAAAATGATTTAAACCAATTTAAAGAATATTTAACAAGTCAATCTATTGATTCATTTGAATCTTGTGATAGATTGACTTTTATGAATTTTCTAGCTACGTTAGATCATCTAAAAGCAAGCTCAATAGCTCGTAAAATGAGTGTGTATCGTTCGTTTTATACATATTTGGCTGAATATATGGGGATTATTGAAAATCCATTGATAGGGATTCAAACACCAAAAAAATCCAAACAAATACCAGATTTTTTGTTTGTAGAAGAGATTCAGGAATTTTTGAATTCTTACAATGATGAAAAGGATGATGAATATCGCGATCGTATATTATTTACAATCATGTATGCATGTGGATTACGTGTCAGTGAATGTGTGAATCTAGAATGGAAACAAATTGATTTGAATAATCGCATTGTGCATATCCGTGGTAAAGGGATAAAGATCGTATTGTGCCTTTTTATCAAGGCTTTGAAAAAGAATTATTGAGTATAAAAAGTAAGTTTTGGACAAAATACGCAATAGACGATCATGTATTTGTGAATCTAAAAGGAAAACCACTTACTTCAAGAGGCATTCAATATCTAATGGATAAACATGCAAAAAAATTGGCATGCATATGAAATTACATCCTCATATGCTTAGACATAGTTTTGCGACACATTTATTGGATAATGGAGCGGACATACGTGTTGTTCAAGAATTACTAGGCCATTCATCTTTATCGACAACGCAAATTTATACACATGTCACGACTGCACAGTTAGTGAAGGCTTATAAAAAAGCGCATCCTTTTGAGAAATAACATCTTGCAAGTTAAAAAGGATATTGCTATAATGTAAAAGCGCGTGATTGCGCTTATTACACACATCATGGATTCGTGTGCCCGTGCACGAAGGTGTTGCATGCGTCTGAAATGATGGAGGAGAAACGGAAAGGTAGGACTATTATGTCAATCGTATCAATGAAGAAAATGTTAGAGAACGGTGTTCACTTTGGTCACCAGACTCGCCGTTGGAACCCAAAGATGAAACCATTCATCTACACAAGTCGCAACGGGGTTTATATCGTAGATTTAAACCAAACTCAAGCACAAATCGAAGCTGCTTACAATGAATTAAAAGCTATTAGCGAACGTGGTGGAAAAGTATTGTTCGTAGGAACAAAGAAACAAGCTGCTGAAGTTGTTGAAGAACAAGCTTTACGTTCAGGATCTTTCTATGTTAACAAACGTTGGTTAGGTGGTTTATTAACAAACTTCCGTACAATCCAAAAACGTATCAAACGTTTAGTTGAAATCGAAGAAATGGAAGCTAGCGGAAAAATCGAAGTTTATACTAAGAAAGAACAAGCTAACTTACGTAAAGAAAAAGCTAAATTGGAAGGTTCTTTAGGTGGAATCAAAGAAATGAAGAAACTTCCAGATGCATTAGTTGTTATCGATCCAAAAGAAGAACACAATGCTATCGCTGAAGCTAAAAAATTAGGAATCCCTGTATTCGCTATGTTAGATACAAACTGTGATCCAGAAGATGCTGATTTCGCAATCGCTTCTAATGATGATGCAGTTCGCTCAATTAAATTAGTTACAACAATCTTAGCTGATGCTATTGTTGATGCTAAGGGTGGTCTATTAGAAATGGCTTACTTAGATGAAACTGAAGATGATGTAACTATGGAAGACGTAATCAAAAATGTTGAAGCACAAATCGCTGAAAACGAACGTCGTCGTCGTCAAAGAAATGAAGAACGTAGAAAACGTAACTTCGAACGTAAAAATCGTCGTCCTTTCAACAAAAAAGGTGAAGACGTAAAACCAGCTGCTAAAGCTGAAGAAGCAAAAGCTGCTGAATAATTAAAAATATAGGAGGATGCTAAAATGGCTATCACTGCTGCTCAAGTAAAAGAATTACGTGAAAAAACAGGTGCTGGTATGATGGATTGCAAAAAGCCTTAACTGAATGTGAAGGTGACATTGCAAAAGCTGTTGACTGGTTACGTGAAAAAGGAATCGCAAAATCTGCTAAAAAAGAAGGACGTATTGCTGCTGAAGGTTTAACTCGTGTTGCTGTTAGTGGAAACACTGCTGTATTATTCGAAGTTAACTCAGAAACAGACTTCGTAAGTAAGAATGAACAATTCTTAGGTTTGATGAACACTTTACAAGAAGCAATTCTTGCAAACAAACCTGCTTCAACTGAAGAAGCTTTAAACATCCAAACTGCAGAAGGTACTATCAATGATTTAATCATCAATGCTACAGCCACAATCGGAGAAAAAATTTCTTTCCGTCGTGTTGCTGTTGTTGAAAAAAAGCAGATGATGAAATCTTTGGTTCATACATGCACATGGGTGGATCAATTTCTGCTGTTGTAGTTGTTAAAGGAACTGAAGATGCTACTGTAGCTAAAAACTTAGCAATGCAAGTTGCTAGTATGGCTCCAAAATATGTATCTCAAGCTGAAGTACCAGGTGAAGAAGTTGAACACGAACGTGAACTTCAATTACAAATGATGAAGGCTGATCCTAACATGGCTAAAAAGCCAGAAAAAGTATTGGAAGGAATCTTAAAAGGAAAAGTTGACAAACACTTTAAAGACCAATGCTTATTAGATCAAGAATATTTCTTAGAACCAAAAACTAAGGTTTCTCAATTCTTGAAAGACAACAAAGCTGAAGTAGTAACTTTCGTACGTTTCCAAACTGGTGAAGGTATCGAAAAACGCGAAGAAAACTTTGCTGAAGAAGTTGCTGCTCAAATGGCTAAGATAATTTAACTTTTACTTCTAACCCTTGGAAATTCCAAGGGTTTTTTCTTTTTTTAATGAAAGATAGTGTATAATTGTTATGATAATTCAATAAGGAGCAATATTATGTATAAACGTGTTTTATTAAAAATTAAGTGTGGTGAAGCATTATCTAGTCCTGAAGCTGCTTTTGATCCAGAAATCTTAAAGAGATTAGCAAAAGAATTAAAAAGAAGTTCAAAAATTGGGAGTAGAACTTGCAATCGTTGTCGGTGGTGGCAACTTCATTCGTGGTAAAATGATGGCCGAAATGGGAATGAATCGCGCTCAAGCTGATTATATGGGTATGTTAGGTACAGTAATCAATGCATTAGCAGTTCAAAATGCTTTAGAACAAGAAGGTGTGCAAACACGTGTTCAAACAGCTGTTGAAATGCAAAAAGTTGCTGAACCATTCATTTTAAGACGTGCATTGCGTCACTTAGAAAAAGGAAGAATCGTTATTTTTGGAGCTGGAACAGGTTCTCCATACTTCTCAACAGATACAACCGCGCATTACGTGCTTCTGAAATTAATGCAGATGTTATCTTAATGGCAAAAAATGGTGTTGATGGTGTATATGATTCGGATCCTAAAAAGAATCCGAACGCGAAAAAATATGATACACTAAATTATATGGACGTACTAAATGAAGGTTTACAAGTCATGGATTCAACAGCTATTAGTATGTGTATGGATAATGATATTGATTTAGTTGTATTCAATATGAATGAACCAGGAAATATTGTTAAGGCTGTTCGCCGTGAAGTAAATGGTACTACAATCACTAAAAAGAAATAAGGAGAAATAACATGAGTGATATTTTATTAAATGCAGAAGAAAAAATGATGGGGGCAATTGATAACTTAGAATCAAACCTACGTCAAATCCGTACAGGACGTGCTAGTGGACAAATGCTAGAACGTGTACAAGTTGAATATTATGGGGCTATGACTCCAATTAATCAGATTGCACAAATCTCAGTTGTAGAAGGAACACAATTGGTTGTTAAACCTTACGATCGTTCAATCGTTAAAGGTATTTCACATGCCATTCAAGCTGCTAACTTAGGATTAAATCCACAGGCTGAAGCAGATGTTATTCGTATTCAAGTTCCTCCTCAAGAAGGAACATTGAATTGACAGAAGATCGTCGTAAAGAATTAGCAAAAGATGCTCAAAAATATGGTGAAGAAGCTAAAGTTGCTATTCGTAACGTACGTCGTGATGCGAATGATGCGATCAAGAAAGATAAAGAACTTCCTGAAGATGAAAAGAAACAAACATTGGAAGAATCACAAAAATTAACAGATAAATATATCAAAGATGTTGATTCAATTACTGAAACAAAGAAAAAAGAAATATTAAATGTCTAAGTCCAAACTTGATTTGGACTTTTTAAAAAGGAGGTTTTTTATGGCACCAAAAACAGTAGCTATAATTATGGATGGTAATGGTCGTTGGGCAAAAAAAAAGAGGCTTACCAAGAACAGCAGGACACAAAAAAGGTGCAGATACAATTCGTACTGTGGCTTTAGCTGCTCAGGATATGGGGATTCAAAAATTAATTTTATATGCTTTTTCAACAGAAAACTGGAAAAGACCCGAAGATGAAGTTTCTTATTTATGCAAGTTACCTGGCTTATTCTTTAACAAATTTATCAATGAATTAATGGAAAAAGAATATTCAAGTTACATTTGCGGGAGAATTAGAAAAATTCCCAAAAGCAACACAAGATGTCATCAATAAAGCTGTAAATATGACTTCAAAGAATACTGGCTTAGAATTATGCTTAGCTATCAATTATGGTTCACGTAGAGAAATACTTTTGGGTATGAAAAAATACGCGGATGAGGTTGCTCAAGGCAAACGTGAAAATGATTTAACCGAAGAAGAATTCTCTAAGTATTTATTTGTTCCAGAAGATATTGATTTGATGATTCGTACAAGCGGAGAACTACGTATTTCCAATTATTTATTATGGCAACTCGCCTATGCTGAATTGATTTTTACACCTGTTGCATGGCCAGATTTCGATGAAAAAGCATTAAAAGATTGCTTAGATGAATTTGCCTCAAGAGATCGTAGATTTGGAGGCTTAACATCATGAAACAAAGAATTATTACGCAATAGGTATCATTCTTGTTGTTGCTTTACCTGTAGCACTTGGTGGGCTTTGGCTAGAAACTTTGGCTTTATTTATTGTATGTGCAGGCGCTTATGAATGGATGCACATACAACCCGATTTTAAAAAATGGCCTAAATATGTCATGCCATTGAGTGCTTTGGCAGTCATATTCACAAGAATCTTACCCGATAAATACTTTTTAGTAGTCGTAACACTGATTGTGCTATTTTTGTGGAGTTTAGTTGTATTTGTTGAGAATTTCTCAATTATGGATTCCTTTGTGTGCATTTCATATGTAACAATTTTCTCACTTGTATATCATGCGGTTGGACAAATCTCAGGTGTACATCAATATTTATGGACCATTGTATTTGCTACATACGGAAGTGATACAGGAGCTTATTTTGTAGGGCGCGCTATTGGGAAACATAAAATGAATCCAAGAATCTCACCTAAAAAGAGTTGGGAAGGTTTTGTAGGAGGCATTGTATTTGGATTTATATTGAGCTTAGTTGTAAGTTTTAGTTATGTTTCAAATTTAAATCCTGTATTAAATACACTCTTATGTTTATTATGTCCAATTACTGCAGAACTTGGAGATTTGTGTTTTAGTGCTATAAAACGTCATTTTGCCGTAAAAGATTTTTCAAACCTATTACCAGGACATGGTGGGGTTTTGGATCGTGTAGACTCACTATTATTGAATATTATGTTATTTAGTGTGTTATATACAATCATTCTCTAAGGAGGATATAGATGGATTTTGTTATTGGATTGATCGCATTTATTATCATGTTAAGTGTGATTGTCATTTTACATGAATTAGGACATTTTTTAGTTGCAAAACATTTTGGTGTTTATTGTAAAGAATTTTCGATTGGTATGGGTCCATGCCTTTATCAAAAACAAGGAAAAGAAACGGCTTTTTCGATTCGTGCCATTCCTTTTGGTGGCTATGTTATGATGGCTGGAGAAGAAGATGGATCCCAAAGTGAAGAAGATAGTTGGTTAAAAGATATACCAGAAAACAGACGATTAAATGGTATAGAAAAATGGAAACAAGTCTGTATTATGATTGCAGGAATTGTGATGAATATTCTTTTGGCATGGATTATTTATATGGGAGTTGCTTTAGCACAAGGCTATGTGGTTGAAGAAGCTAAACCTGTTGTTTATGTAGTTGAAGAAGACTCAGTTGCTCAAAAGGCAGGACTTGAAAAGGATGATCATATCATCAAAGTTTTAAGTGAAGATGGAAATAGTATTCAACCTAAAACACAATATGAAATTTTAGAGTTTATTCAATATCATCATGATACACTGACATTAACTGTGAAAAGAGATAAAACAACATTTAAAACGACATTAACTCCGTCTTATGATAAAGATATGGAAGGCTATACACTTGGCTATAAGGCGATTGCGTATGCCAAAAAAATCCCATGGTATCAATCATTATGGGTGGGTTGTCAAAATACTTGGGATAGTGCAACAACTATATTTAAATCTTTGAATATGATTATTCGTGGACAAGGACTTGAAAATTTATCGGGTCCAGTTGGCATATTAAATGTAACAAGTAAATCTGTACAATATGGATTAGATATGTATTTTAGTTTATTTGCGATGATCTCATTAAATATTGGTATCTTTAATGCACTTCCAATTCCTGCATTAGATGGCGGAAGAATTTTGATTTTACTAATTGAGAAATTGATTGGACGAAAAGTTTCAACTAAAATTGTTGAAAATATTATTTTTTGGCAAGTTTTGTATTATTGATGATACTCTTTATTTATGCTACATATAATGATATTGCTCGAATGTTTTAAAAAAAAGGACCTATATTTACAATATAGGTTTTTCTTTTTAGATAAGACACATTTAATAAATTAGGATATAAAAGCTAAAATCAACACTCATACAACGTCTTATATAAATTGACTTCTGGGCATATATCTTTATTTCGAATGCCACTTAATATATTGTTGATTTTCATGAAGTCATCTTGAAACATCTTGCTTCCAATCATCATTGTATGTAACTCACTATATTGAAATAATGCTAGATAACCTTGTAGATAATGTGTCATTACATTTCTTTTGCCTCTGAAAAATGCTTTGATTCTGTCATGAAGACGATTAACCATTTCTAAGGTATATCCATCTTTCGATTTTTCACCTGATGGTATTTTTGATCCATTTTATATTCAATGCATCCATTAATTGATGATAACTTCTTTGACTATCACTGATTACGATTGATCCAGGACGTATTGTGTTTTTTAAAAATATCTATTAGCGTGCTAGAGGTGGGCCGACCTCTGTCTGCTGTGTGTACAATATAATTTCCATCTTCATCTATTGCACATGCGATACCAATTTTATCTTTACTTATACCTCTACGATTTTGGTTTACAAACCCCTTAGCTTGGTAAGTCAAATATGTTTCATCTAGTGCAATTTTCTTTTTGACAATTGCTTTTTGTTTACCAATTCATTAAGCACATACATAAGTTTATGTCTGTTATAAAAAGCTGAAACGATACTGATACCTACAAGCTTTGCAGTTTTTAGATAAATAATCATTGTTCAATGAAGAATAGAATAAAAGATTTCCCATTGTTCTTTTTGATAAATGAGACCAATGCATTAGATGATTTGTACTATTAATGAATCTTCGTTTACAATTATTGCATTTATAACGTTGTCTTCCTTTACTGTTTTTCCAGCCTTAACGATATGAATGCTTCCACAATAAGGCGACACTCAATATGAGAATTGAATAGAAATTCAAAAGCATGATTGTTTAATAGTATCGGATAATAGTAGCAATTCATTTGTATCGTAGTCATCAAATGTTTTTTGTATCTAACAACTCAGTAGATTCATCTATTTTTAAAATTAAATTCTGTACATGTTTCATTACCTCACTTACAGGTAAATTATTGCAAACCTAATGAGCATTAATGATGT
>VOFK01000041.1_pt1 | contig 25212 bp, 50 predicted proteins | sample 5384121 | NCBI WGS metagenome assembly VOFK01 (sample SAMN12384730, study PRJNA508395) | human gut metagenome | isolation source: healthy gut J | host: Homo sapiens | reverse complement strand
CGTGTGGGACGCATGCCGGGACGTGGGTATGTCCGTGTAGCAGAATGTCCCCGCGATGCAGTGGAGGCAGGTTCTGTTCATTATACGTGTGGCCGTGGGTGGCATAAATCAGCGTATCACCGTCTGCAATGGCGCAGTAATCTGCCATAATGGGAAATTGGGTACCATCTGGTCGACTTCGGCATCGCAGTTGCCCCCCGGACACAGAGAATATGTTGTTTTTTTTGGCGTTGAGCAGTTCAATCACCTGTTTTGGATCATATTCTTCCGGCAGATCATTGCGCGGACCAAGTGGTATAAAAAGATCACCAAGGAGCAGCAGACGGTCGGCCTGTTCCCGGTTGTATGCATTTAACAGCTGTCTGCAGTAGTATGCAGAGCCGTGGATATCAATGCTATCATCCATTTCATGTTTATCAATGTTCATCCCATCCAGTCAGACTGGATGGGATGTTTCTCTCCCGGATACGGCCGGGGTATTCACCTTATTGTTTTATAATGGATTATAATGAACATTTTTCTTCTGGCTCAATACCTTTTTTGAAAAAGGTTTCTTAATTTTTTATAAATCCCTTTAGTTCTGGCCGATGCCGTTTTCTAAAATTTTTTCAGTTCTGCCTGTGCGCTTTCTTTCAGGTTCGACGGGTAACCGATGTGAATGCCATATAAAATCGTGTCTTCGGTCCGGTAGCGTCTATGGAATCATTGAAATCATCACCGCCCTGAGAGGTGGTCGTAATCATTTGCCAGGTATCGCCGGAAGCCGTGGTGTACAGTTCGTTGGTGGATACGGCATCCGGCGTTTCCTCATACGATGGATAGTCCATATCGATATAGGAACCGGTGTTGGACGATTCTGTATAGAGATCGGCGGCGGCCGTCACATTGATCTGTCCGTCTGCACAACTGTATAGTTCGGAAAGCGAGATGTAGCAGATGTTTCCTTTTTTATCCGCGGTTGCGTTGACGGAAATGCTGTCTGCTTTCTGTGGGAGGACAAATGACCGCAGATTTTTTTGTATCCGATATAAGCGAAAGTGCATCTTTTTCGGAAAGAAAATGATTTGCTGATTGATCCCGGCGACCAGCTGTTGGTCGGCAGATAACTTTCATATTGCTAATAATATTTTGTTTTTCGTTTTGAATCGTCCCGGTAATTTCCGCATCCGGAACATTGTTGAGCTGCTCCGTCAGGCGGTATCCCTGGTTTCCGGACAGCCTGGAAAAGACGGGATCGCTTAAGATGCCGGTTTTTGCAAGCAGTGTCTGAAACTCTGTGGCAGAACTGCGGAAGTAGTTACAGGTGCCAAAAATTCATTTTTTCTCCCTGTTCTTTCGTATAAGTAAAATCTGTCGTTTTTCCATCCAATGTGTAGGAAAACGTTACACTTCCCAGATTTTTGGTGCAGGCGAGAATGACCATGGCATAGTTTTCATGGTTTTTTCAACTGTGGTCTGCTGTTTTTTTGTAAATGCGTCATCCAGATATATGGTCCAGCCGTAAGGGGTTTCCGTGGTCTGCAGTTTGAAGTTTGCAATCGAAAATACATTGGAGATGCCAAGTGCCGCAAAGTGTTTTTTTCATTGGCAGACATATCACCGATGTATGGATGGATCGTGGCATAAATCTGTGCTGCTTTCGGCAGAATAGAGGTGCCGTCCTCCCAGGCAATCTGATCGTTCACATATACTTTTTTTTTACGGCATGGGTTTCTGTCTTTTTTTTATCGGAAAATGTATTGTGCCCGGCTGCCGATATGCGGTTGGTTCTGACATTGATTGTGACGGTTTCCGGGTGATCCGGATCACAGGAGTAGTGGATTCCGGCAACACCAAGTGTCTGATCGGTTAAAGATCCCTTTGATCTGAATGGTTTTATTGTCTTTTTACGGTAACCGCATAGTCGATCAGTGCGGTATTTTTTTCAGCGGTGCAGGGTAGAAATACGTCCGATATCCCCAGATGCTGCCGAGCAACAGTGTCACGATCAGGATGGCGGCAAGAATACGGCGCTTGTTCCTTTTTGTTGTTCTTTTTTTTTAGAAAGTCGATAGTTGAAGCATCCGTTGCCGTTTCTGCGGGCACGGGTTCCGAGTTGCATATCGGAAAGTATCCGGCGACAGTCGGCACACTCCCGCGATATGTGTTTCGATCGCCGTATTTGTGACGTCACTCGTCAGGTGATCGACATAGCTTGGCAGCAGATCCTGTACGACTTCAACAGGCAGGTCAAATCATTTTTTCATGTTTGTTCAGCTCCTTTCGCAGGCGCTCCTTGCCGCGATAAAAACATCACGCGCGCCCAGTTTTCACTCTGTCCCATAATTTGTCCGATTTCCCGGAACGAGATTTCCAAATACCCGCAGATGATCACTTCCGGTAAGGTTCCTGGAACTGGTGCAGGCATTGCAGCAATTCCATTTTACGGCGGAGGAAAGCGCCTCCTGCTCTGCAGACGGTGTGTGCGGAAGTTCCGCTTCGGTGTCTGTCAGATCCTCGTGCAGTGGGTGCTTTCGCAGATAGGACAGATATTGATTTTTTGGCAATGGCACAAAGCCATGTGGTGATCTTGCAGCTTCCGTCATAGCGGTGGATACTGCTGACAGCCTGGCAGAAAGTTTCCTGTGCCAGTTCTTCCGCAACATCCGGCTGGTGCGTCAGTGACATCAGGTACTGATACACCATGCGAAAATGCTGACGGTAGACTGCGTCCATATCCTGCATGTGCGACCTCCTTTTTTCTGGGGCCCATATGGGTTACATTTATTGATGCAAAAATACGGTGTTTCGTTACAGCATTTTTTATTTTTTTCATATATTTATATAATGTAACATAAATGCAGCATATTTTTACATGAAAATGAGCTATGAAAACGATGGCTCTTTCTGCTAAAAATAATATAATTTTCAGAATAATTTAGAAAATTCACAAAATCTTCACAAAAATTGTTAGCAGTCCTACTTGACGAGTGCTAAAAACGGTGGTATAACATATCATGAACAAAGGGAAAAGAGGTTGAGAGAAATGAATAATCTCTTTGAAACTTTGATAATAAAATAGATGATTAAGATTTGGAAGGAGAGATGACTTATGTTAATGCCTAGTATTTTTGGTAACGATTTTATGAATGATTTCTTTGGTGGTTTCCCATACAAATCAAACGGAACAATGCAGACGGATGTGTCTGAGACAGATAAAGGATACAAAGTAACAATGAATCTTTCCGGGATACCAGAAGGAAGATATCAAAGGTGAGGTAAAGGATGGTTATTTAACCGTAACCGCAACCACCCGTAAGAATAACGATGAGAAGGATAAGGATGGCAAGTATCCGCAAGGAACGTTACAGCGGAAGCTGCAGCCGAAGCTTTTTATGTCGGCGATGCAGTAACGCAGGATGACGTGAAGGCAAAATTTGAAAACGGTGTTCTGACACTGGAAGTTCCAAAGAAAGAGGAAGCACCGAAGGTAGAAGAAAAGAAGAAAAAATATTATATTTCTATTGAAGGCTAATTATTCAGAAGGGGGACAGTCGAGAGGCTGTCCCCTTTTTTCTTATAATATATCGCAGGCGATTGCAAAGCATGCGCATGTGCCACACGTGTTTTGCAATCGCCTGTGAAAAAGGGAGGATGAAAGTTTGAAAAACCGAAACATGATCTTTGATTTTACACAATGTTATCCAAAGCGAAAAGAACCGGGACTGGAGTGGCATGACTGCAGTGCGATCGGAGGCAGCCGTCTGTATTGCAGCAGAGATGCGGAAGAAAAAATAAAAAGCGCTGATTGCGCCGGCCGGAGTATCCGGAATTCATTTTATAGATTCGGGGGATTATCATTATATTTCCAAAATTATGACGGATTTTATCAAGGAGCCGTTTACGCTGGTGTTAATTGACCATCACACGGATATGCAGGATGCAAGTCTGGGCGGAGATATCTTAAGTTGCGGAAACTGGGCGAAAAAGGTATTGCAGAAAAACCCGTATCTGCAAAAAGCTGGTTTTGATCGGGCAGGAGAAGAAAGTGCTTGATAAGTTACAGTCCGGAGCCAGGCAGCAGGAGACAGATGGAAAGCTTGTTGAAATCAGTTACGAGGAATTAAAAAACGGAAAAGCACATGAAAAAATAAAAGAACTGCCGGATGAAGTTCCTGTTTATATTTCCATCGACAAGGATGTGCTGGACGAAAAATATGCAGTGACAAACTGGGACCAGGGAAAAATGTCAATGGGAATGCTGGAACAGATATTAAAAACGCTGGTTACGGAATATGATGTGATCGGAGTGGATATTTGTGGGATGTATCCGGAGGAAAACAGTCTGCCGGAGTATCTGCGGGCAGAACGGGTAAATATACGGAGCGATGAGGAACTGTATCGGTTTTTGCAAAAAAATCTCTTTTGCTGGGCTTCACATAAATAGGGGGTTCATATTTTTTTTGTAAAGATTAAAAGTGTTTTTTCTATATGATTGGGACAACAGTATAAATATATAGATCAAAGTATGTGTAGGATGATTGATAATATATAGAGAGTGTGTATAATAAGATGAGAAAAAGAGTGAATAAGTGTGGTTATCAAAGCCGGGTTTTCAAGAATATGAGGGGTGTGGGATATATATAGGAAAAGTGGCGCGAAAAGTCCCTCGAGGTAGCAAGAGCAGGACATATGCAGAAAAAGTGTTGCAAAAAGTCCCACCAGCCAGTAAAAGCAGGACATAATCAACCAGTAAAAAACATATTTGCCATTTGCCAGCACAAACATCGTGAATTTTATAATTACAGGAAACTTATAATAGCCCAAAAAGATATAGCGATAGAAAAGGTGCTGTTTTCTGAAAAAAATATACAGCTACTAAAAAGGCACAATAACCGGAAACACAACAGCAAAAAAAGAAAGGAAATCAACAATCATGGCATACGAGAATGATATTATTATGCGGCAGGTACGTGACATGACCCGCATGCTTGCAAAAATATTTATTTGGGAAAAACACCGCGACCTATGAATATAAGGAAGAGGATCGTCATACAGCAACGGACAGTTTATATGCCCGGCTGATTGCGCTGGTCGATGCAGGAAAAAATCAATGAAGCGGAAAATCGCTTGTATGAAGAATTAGAAAGAGATGAGGAGGGTACATTTGAAGTAGCACTCGGATTTTACGATTATCTGAATGAACTTCCGGAGGAATTTCTTGAAGAGCACGATTATTCGAAGGAGGAAGTCAAAGAAGGCGCACAGAGTCTTGCAGATACAAGGGGCTGGGACTTCTTGGGGAAGGACTTGATTAGGAATAACTGTTCGAAGGAGAAATGATGAACCGTAGTAGATTAAGTGAAAAAAGATATATAAGACAGAGAATAACTCTTGACAATACAACATATATGCTGTATTTTGTAATTACAAAACAAAAGTGGAGACAGCATATGATATTACACAATTATCTTTCGAATTCGGGAAGAGATTTAATATATGAATACATTAATAGTCTTCCGGAAGCTGAAAAAAATTGATGGTTATACCGTACTGCAGCATATGGAAAAAGGAGAATTTGATAAAATTCTTTTTAAAAGATGGGAAAAGAAAAAGTGTATGAGGTATATTTTCAGACAAATAACCGTGTATTCTATATTACAGTAGATAAGGAAAATATATATCTGCTCCATTCCTGTCGAAAACAGAAAAAATAAAACAGAAAAAAGGATGCAAATATAGTACGGGAAGCGGGCAAAAAGAATTAGGAAATATGTTAGGCAGGAAGTTTATTTAGAGGGAGTGGTCAATATGCCTTTTTTGCAAGTAAATGTAGAGCAGGAAATTCAAAAAAGCAAAGAGAGAACGATCCGGAGTTTAAAAAAAATATGGGATGAGTCCCGTGCAGAGTATAGATTCATTGGTGAAATGATTTCTTTTTACGTAAAAAGAAAAAAATTACACAAAAGGAATTAGCTTTGCTGACAGGGAATAAACAACAGGTTATATCAAGGATTGAAAGGAAAGAAAGTATCCCGACAATTCGGGCATTTAGTCGTATCTTAGATGCTCTCGGGTATGAATTACAGATTGTAAAAAAGAAGTCAGTGTAATATATAATTTAAATTGGTGTCCAAATAGCATTTAACAGAAATGTTAGATGCTATTTTTTTATGCAAAAACACATCTGCCCGTCACATCCCGCCAGAAATCGGTAGTATACAGATAAGAGATGCTCCAGTCCCAGCCGCAGGTGGCTTTAAAAGGACTGGCATCCAACAGAAGGGAGGAATCATCATGGAAGATACTGCAATCATCCGCTTATTTCAGGAGCGGTCACAGCAGGCAATTGCCGAATTGTCGCAGAAATACGGAAAACTTTGTCAGAGCCTGTCCCGCCGGATCTTGAATAACGAAGAGGATGCAAAAGAATGTGTTAATGATACGTGGCTTGGTGTGTGGAACAGCATCCCACCGCAGACCCCGAATCCGCTGGTCTCCTATGTCTGCAGGATTACCCGCAATCTGTCCGTCAAAGGTTGCGGCATAACATGGCGGCAAAGCGCAACAGCTATTACGATGTATCGCTTGCGGAACTGGAAGAATGTATTCCGGCAGCGCAGGAGCAGGAGCCGTGGGAAGAACAGGGGGTGACGAAAAGTCCTGGAGCGCTTTTTACGGGAACTGGATACCGGCAGCCGCGTGATGTTCGTCAAACGGTACTGGTATGCGGAGTCTGTCCGCACAGATTGCGGAAACGTTTGGGATGAAAGAAAACAGTGTGTCCGTAAAACTGATGCGTCTGCGCAAAAAGCTGAGAAAGAAACTGGAGAAGGAGGGGGTGTAGTGTTATGAGAAAATCCGAAAAATTATCCGATGCAATCGGTGAAATCAATGATGACATTATAGAGGAAGCGTATACATATAAGCCAAAACATGACATGCACCAAAGAAAGGCTTCTTTTAAATGGGGAGCAGCTGCAGCAGTTCTTGCCATGCTTGTTTTGGCGGGAGTCGGTGTGTCCGTAGGGGGAGGAACTTCTTTTTCCGGCTTGGAACAATTGTTTCCAGATTTACGGGGAAGGCTGCAAAGGTGGTTTACCGTATTCAGGGAATTCCGGTAACACAGCAGGAAATCCAGGCAGGAGTGGCATTGCGTGTGGAAAACGGAGAAACGGTAAAAACCGCAAAAAAAGAGGTTATAAAAGATATTATTACAAAAAAGACGTTGTATGTACTTGCAAAAAAAGAACGGATGTACTGTGTCGGATCAGGAATATGATGATTATGCAAAACTGCTGAAGACACAGATGAACAAAGCGGAGAACCGGAAAGAAATCCGCGATTTTTATGCGGGATTCGGTGGCGAGAGTGCTTACTGGAAGAATATGGAGCCGGTTATTCGTCAGAATCTTGCGGTGCGCAAGTATATAGACAGCCAGACAGGAACGCAGACGGAGGAAGAAATCAAACAGGAGGCATATGAAAGTGGTGCAAAGCAGACGGATCTGGATGCATTTGAACAGGTGGTGGAAGATGTCTGTGAAGAGATTGGCGATTATCTGAAAACACTGCAGAAGTCGGATGCTTCGGTATATTATTTTGCGTCTTCCGACAAAGAGCGTGTGACAAAAGAGTATCGACAAAGAGGAAATCTGTGCCATTGAAAATCATACGATTGTAACCCGGGAACAGGTACAGATGTATACGAAGTTTTATGAAATTACATATGATAAGACATTGTCGGAAAAGAAAGCAATTGCTTATGCCAAGGAACGCAACGCACTGTATGTTGCGGCAATGCAGAATGGATATCAGGTAACCGATGAACAGGTAAAAGCATATGTAGAGGAATTAAAACAGAATCTGGATGGTATCTGGACAAAGGAGCAAAAAAAAAAAACTGCTCTCGGGTTTTGCTTCGGAGGACGATTACTGGGCGTTTGAACAAAAGGTTTACCGGATCGATCTGCCGATACAAAACTATGTCAGGGATAAAGAAAACGAATTTAACAGAAAAAATGAATCAGGGCAGACCTGGGATGAGGCATTTAAGACATTAAAACAGAATCTGGTGGATGAGCAGCAGTATAAAAGACAGCAGTTCCTATTAACAATATTTTGCCGGATATATGGAGAAATTCAGAAAATGTTCGATATATAAGATGATATTATGAAAAAAATAAAGGGGGAATTATCATATGTCATTGACGATTCAGGCACCACATGCTAACATGAATGCATACGAAATCGGAGACGATGAAACGCGCAAAAATAAAGTATCCGACAAAGGAACCATATATGCCGGAGATTTGCAGTTCGCCCAGACCACAGGCACTGCTGCAAGCGACAAGAAACAGAGCGCCCGGAAACAGGCGATGAAGCTGATCCGGGATGCATGGGACAGTGATAACAAGGCGGTAAGCCAGCGGGATCAGATAGCACAGCAGAAAGAGGAAAAAACTCAAAGAAGTACGTGAGTGTAACGAGGAATTGAAACAGATTCGCGAGAGTAAAGAAATCGCGCGGCAGAGTTATGGGGTGGATCCGGATTCCCAGGAGCAGAAAAAAGACTTAGAACTGCTGGAAAAATATCAGGATTATCAGAAAGGTGTGCAGACGGATGACTTTTCAAGGAGGAGATAGACCGTTTGAAAGAACTGCAGAATACCCCTCTGACCGATTATCAGACCAGGGCATTACAGCTGAATGCACAAAGGATGTCATTCTGAACAAGAAAGACAGGGCGCAGCGTAATGTGACTTCTCTGACTGAGGCAGCGGCAGATGCAAAGCTCGACCAGCTGAAATCACAGGATATGCAAAAAGCGCAGGATGCAGCGGATGAACTGTTGGATGCTTCCGATAAAGATGCTTTTGGCATGCTGATACAGGATGCGGTAGATCACATCGACGAGAAACAGGAAGAGAAAGAGAAAGCAGAGAAAGCGCAGGAGAAGCGCGACGAGCAGCAGGAAAAAGATTGACGAAAAGAAAGGGAAAAACAGCAGCAGGAGAAGATGATTGAGGGTTCTGTCGAGGGCAGACAGGCTGGAGGCAGATGTAACGGTGGATCAGATGGGTACGAGTAAGCTGGAGGAGGCGCAGCAGCACATCCAGACGATTCTTAAAAAGAACAATCTCGTAAACGAGGATCTGAAGGGGATTAAAATTGACTTGAATTTCTAATGCCAGGGGGATGAGGTGTAATGCAATCCGGTAACGGGATGACCATGCAGGAAGCCAGAACAGGAAATCAAATATTATCAGAAGATTTTTCAGGTAGCACGTCTGTTAAAAAGGAGAAGATGTTGAGCGGACATTTTACCAGCAAGGGAAAGGAACGTGCGAAAATGTGCAGGATGGATGTCCGTGCTACAGTCTCTGGAAGAAAAAACGGTAAGTGCGAAAACTGCAGTTCCTATAAAGCGTTGCGGGAAAAGAAGCAGATGATTAAGCTGGAATTTCTGGAATCAGAAGTCTATCAGGTAATCTCCCGGTATATGGAGATTGATGGACAGCCATACGTCATGGAATTGATCAATCATCTGGAGGACGACACCTTAATCGACATATCCTGCAGAGAAAAGCTGATCAATAAACTGACCGGATATAATGAAAAAATTATATAAGGATGTCCTGACCGGAGTTTATAATCGTCTGTATTTTGAGGAAGAGATAAAAAATGTGGACGGGAAATGCCGGAATTGTTGTGATTGATGTGGATGATTTCAAGCTTTGCAAATGATACATACGGACATCTGACCGGAGATATGGCACTTTGCGGCGGTTGCTGGTGTGATCTGGCGTTGTATCCGCAGAGAGGATACGCTTGTGCGCTATGGTGGAGATGAATTTGTTCTTGTGCTGCCGGAGATAAAGGAAGATGGGCTGGTAGAAAAACTGCAGGAGATTCAGGAAAAGATCCAGAATGCAGTGATTCCGGGGTATTCCAATATTCAGCTTTCTGTCAGTATGGGTGCCGTGATTTCGCAGAACGAATCTGTTGAGCATGCAATGCTTCGCGCACATAAACTGATGTATCAGGCAAAAAATAAGAAAACATGGCCATCACCGAGAATAACATGATTGATCATGAGGGAAAGATACACGCACAGAAGCAACCGGAAAAGATGATTCCGGAGATCCTTGTAGTGGATGATGAGGAGGTCAACCGGACGCTTCTGGATATGATTTTTTCCTAAGGATTATCATGTCCTGCAGGCGGAGAGCGGAGAAAAATGCATAGAAATGCTGGAACAGCAGGTCAATAGTATTTCTTTTGGTTCTGCTGGATGTGGTATTGCCGAAGATGGATGGATTTGATGTCCTGACATATATGAATAAAAAATCACTGGATTGAGGATATTCCGGTTATTATGATGTCCGGAGCCGATGCCCCGGAGGCTGTGAAGCGGGCATATGCACTTGGTGCAGTGGATTTTGTCAGCAAGCCATGCGATGCACAGATCGTTTATCAGCGTGTGACGAACACCATGAAATTATATGCGAAGCAGCGTCGGCTGACTTCTCTGATTACCGCGCAGATCAACGAAAAAGAGAAAAAACAGCGAGATGCTGATTCATATTCTCAGTCATATTGTGGAGTTTAGAAACGGAGAGAGCGGAAGCCATGTGCTTCACATTCACAAACTTACGGAGATGCTTCTGGAGAGACTGGCGCAGAAAACCGAAAAGTATCATCTGGATGGGGGATACCAGAGCCATGATCGCACTTGCTTCTTTTTCTTTGCATGATATCGGAAAAATCGGTGTGGATGAAAAAATCCTGAATAAACCGGGAAAACTGACAAAAGAAGAATTTGAGATTATGAAAACGCATACCGTCATCGGTGCAGAAATGCTGGAACAGCTTGGCATTTATCAGGACGAGCCACTGGTAAAGATCGCACACCAGATCTGCCGCTGGCATCATGAGCGCTACGATGGAAAAGGCTATCCGGATGGACTTGTGGGAGATGAAATCCCGATTTCCGCACAGGTAGTTTCTGTAGCGGATGTGTACGATGCGCTGGCGAGTGAGCGTGTTTATAAGAAAGCAGTACCGAATGAAAAGGTACTGGAAATGATCCTGCATGGGGAATGCGGACAGTTTAATCCGATCCTCATAGAATGTCTGCAGGAGATCAGTTCGCGGATCAGAAGCGAATGTTATGATGAGGAACAGGAGACCTGATATGTTAGACCAGAATACATTTACAGAAACCATACGTGCGGTACAGGATTATTATCCGCACTTCGGCGGAGCCGATGACAAGAGAGGAGATCCTTTCCTATTTTAAGGATATGGATTTGAATGCACAGCAGGAAGAGATGGTGTTAGAGTTTCTGTCAACACCACATGATGATCCGCAGCCGGAAGAGAACGAACCGGAAACAAAGGAAGCGGAATATGAGGAGACCGCAGAGAAAGAAAGAAACCAAAGAATCTTCTGCGAAAAAGGAATCCGCAAAAAGATTCCGTCACAGACAACATTTCCACTTCTCCCATGTTTCAGATGTATTTGGAGGAACTGAAAGATATTCCGGAGTATACCAAGGAGCAGCAGATTGATATGTATAAGAAGCTGCTGGCAGGGGAAGAGAGCATGGTACACGCGATATCAATGCATGGCTGCGCAACGTACTGGAAGTAGCAAAGAAACTGGCAGTTTCCCCGGAAGGATTTGAGGATATTGTGCAGGAAGGAAATATGGCACTTTTCCTGCGCCTGAGCGAGCTGTGCGGCAACCACGAAAAAGTGGATGTGGAAGAGGAACTTCTTACCGCGGTGGAAGAAGCGATGAAATCCTGCATCCGGGAACAGACCGGTGAGGATGAGAATGAAAATTCTGTGGTTGGAAAAGTTGCGCTGGTAAGTGAAGCGGTGAACTATCTGAAAAAACAGAACGGTGCACAGCCAACGCAGAAAGAACTTGCGGATTATGTCAAAATTCCGGAAGATGAGCTTGCAGATATATTCTTTATATGATTGATAAGGCGAAAAAAAGATTCCTGATCGAGGAACGAAACAGCCCCCTATTTGACGGGAGGGCTGTTTTTTTTTTTTTACTTTTAGCTGGTGCACTTCTTCTATATAATGCACCATACGCATGACCATTTCTTTCTCTTCGGGAGTAAAATCATTAATCACAATTGTTTCTTCATTATTATTTCCAAGTAAATAATCTGTGGTTGTATGCAGGATTCTGCTTAGAATTACAAGATTTTCAAGAGAAGGTTTCGATATGCCCATTTCCCAGGCATTGACACCGGACCTTGTCATACCCAGCTGGATCGCGAGGTCACTCTGTGTCAGTCCGGATCGTTCGCGAAGATCGTGGATACGTTCATTTATAGACTTTTTTCATTAAAACCCTCCCAATTATTATAAAATTTATGAATTTATGTATATATTATAAGACAGGATGAAAACAATAATGATCTTTTGGGATAAGTGACAATTGACCTGAAGCCATACCATGATGTATATTATTATTTATCACATATGAATACTAATGCTTGACAAACGATAAAATCGTGATATTCTTATGATGAGTATCAGAAAAGTGGGAAATGTTTTTTGGTTTACGAAAGATCAGGGATAAAAAGGGATGAACAAGGCATTGATTATAACCACAACCAGTGGTTTTTTGTCGCAGTTCGAATTAAATAATGTCAGACTTCTTCAGAAAAAAGGATATCAGGTTCATTACGCAACAAATTTTGGTGTACCAATCTATGAGGGTCAAAGATGAGACACTCCGAATATGGGGTTGTACTGCATCATATCAGTATTGAAAAAAATCCATTTAAAATAAAAAAAGAATATATGGGCATTGCGGGAACTTATACGGATTATAGACCGCGAAGCGATCAGTGTTGTCCATTGTCATAATCCAAATGGTGGGGTATTGGGGCGTCTTGCAGCCGTACTCAGTAAAAAGAAAGCCATTTGTGGTTTACACAGCACATGGATTTCACTTTTTTTCAGGGAGCACCGGTAAAAAACTGGTTGTTTTATTATCCGGCGGAAAAAGTTCTGGCAAAATTTTCAGATATTATCATTACCATAAATCATGAGGATTATACGAGAGCAGATAAATTTCATTATAAAAAAAGATGGGGGAGCAGCACTGATTCCGGGGAGTTGGTGTAGATCTTGAAAAATTTTATCCATTAAAAGAAGATGAAGTTCATGAACGGGATACCTTAAGAAAAAATCTCGGAATTCCGGAGCATGCATTTCACATTGTATCTGCAGGTGAAATCAATAAAAACAAAAATCACAGAGTAGTGATTGAAGCAATTGCAAAACTTGCACGTCCGGACATCTACTATAGCATTTGCGGAGAAAGGTCCCAATAGAAAAAATCTTGAAACAGAGATTAAAAAGTACGGGTTATCCGACCGGGTTTTCTTTGCAGGGATATCGGAATGATATGCCAAAAAATATGGAGAACCGCGGATATTTCTGTATTTCCGTCTTTGCGTGAAGGTATGGGAATGGCAGGATTAGAAGCAATGGCGAGTGGAATTCCATTAATTGCAGCAGATAATCGGGGGAACCAGAGAATATCTCATAGATCAGGAGAACGGGCTGGTTTGTAATGCTGCTTCTGCAGACGAGTTTGCAAAAGCAATTCTTTCTTTATATGAAAATAAAGAACAAAAAGACAACGATATGCCGCAAAGGGCGCAGAATACACAGTTAAAAAATTTTCACCCATGAGTCTGCGGCAAAAAAAATGAGTCAGATCTACCAGAAACTGCCGAAGGTACCGGAAGTTACTATAGAAAATGACCGGGAGAGACCCATGATATCGGTGATCATGGGAGTTTACAATCAACAGGATCTTGAGGTTTTTGAAAAGGCAGTAAATTCTGTATTGCAACAGACCTATCGGAATTTTGAATTTTTAATATACAACGATGGATCTTCTATCAAAAAAGTAAACACATATATGAAAGAGCTGGAAAGTAAAGATTCAAGAATCCGCGTCATTGGTTCGAAAGCCAATCATGGACTGGGGTATGCGTTAAATCAATGCATTGCCAGTGCAAGGGGAAAAAATACCTTGCACGGATGGATGCCGATGATATTTCCCATCCAAAACGATTTGAAGAAGAAATCAGTTTTTTGAAAGACCATCCCGAATATATGTGGTGCGGAACAAACTGCAAGCTGGTTGATGACAGAGGCATATGGGGAGAGGGGAGTCCGCCCGGAGGAGCCGGGTACGGACGGATTACCTGAAATATTCGCCGTATATTCATCCAACCGTCATGTACCGTGCCAGCCTGTTCAAAAAAGGTGGCTGGGTACGATGAAGGAAAAAAGACTGCGCGATGCGAGGATTATGAATTGTTTATGCGTTTGTTCGGACTGGGCTACAAAGGTTATAACATCCAGAAGTGCCTGCTTGATTACCGGGTAGACCGGGAAAATTACCACAATCGGTCATGGAAAAACCGGTTTCATGAAGGTCAGGTGCGTTACGAAGGATTTCGAGGTCTTGGAATCCTCTGGCCGAAAGGCTGGCTCTATATTTTTCGTCCGATGGTCAGCAGATTTGTACCGTCCAGCATGATCGTGAGAAAAAAAAGGAGCGTATGGCAGACTTATGAAACATCAGGCAATGATACAACCGCGAATGGAAACGTACCGTACGCTGTTAAAACAGAATACTTTTTCTGTCCGGTGCTGCAGAGGAGTGTCTGAAGCAGCTGTGTGCACCGGAGGATCAGGATATATGTCACCTTATGGGCACCGGCGCTGGTACAGTATGTAGCATGGGTTTTGGAAGAGGCACAAAAAGACAGACAGAAAAGACTGTATTTTCTGGCAAGGGATGCATATCCGATGTATCTTGTTGCAAAGAAAATGGTGGAATATTTACATATTCCCATAGAAATCTGTTATCTGCGAGTATCCCGTTATGCTTTGCGTATTCCGGAATATCATCTTCTCGGGGATGCGTGTCTGGATCGCATATTTCTTTCGGGGATTGATATCAGTTTCTATCAAATCTTAAACCGTGCGGCACTCAGTGAAGAAGAGATGATTGCTGTATGCAGGGAAATCAATTATCAGAGACCGTTACATGCAACCTTAAATCGGAAAGAAATTTTCAATTTAAGAGAACGGGTAAAAAAAATGTTGTGCGGAAGGAACGACACATTTCCTGGAGAGGATTTATGAGAAGTCAGACGCAGCATATGAGACAACCATTGGATATCTGCGGCAGGAAGGCTTGCTTGGCAATGTCCGTTATGCAATTGTTGACAGTGGATGGGTAGGAACAATTCAGAAAAAGTATGCAGACACTTCTGGCACAGGAAAAACCTGGGATTACTCTGACGGGATACTATTTCGGATTATATGAGTATCCGGTAAATCGAAACAATTGCAGATATGAGGCATATTATTTCATGCCAAAGGGGAATGTCAGAAAAAAGGCAGGATTCAGTAACTGTCTTTTTTTGAAGTAATGTACAGTGAACCCTGTCCGATGATAAAAGCTTATTGCTGTGAAGCCGGACGATATATTCCGGTATTCTCGCAAGTGGAGAATCCAAACACAGAGCAGCTAAAGAGAAACAATGAGTTACTCCGGATGTTTATGGATCATCTGTCGAAGCAGCCGGAACATAAAGCAGCCATGCTATGTGAGAAAGATATAGCGGGAAAGTTGTATGAAACCATCATGTCCAGACCAAATCGATGGGAAGCAAAAATACTATGGTATGCAGCTGTTTTCGGATGATCTGTCCGATGAACATATGCGCTGTATCGCCAATCGCCTGACGCAGAGAAAAATTAAAGACCTGAGAATTCTTTCAAAATTATGCATCATGTTGGGATTGTCAAAAAAAGGTAATCCATGAAAGCGGGTGGATTGAAGGAACAATCGTCAATGCGGGAAAACATATTTCTTCAAATCTGAGATCCGCAAGAATGGCAAAGTATGTAACACATTTAAGGCAGAGCCTTAAAAAGCAAAATAGATAAAGAGGATTTGCAATGTTTGAAACAGTTGGTGTCATGGCCGTAAGTGCCTACATCTTACAAATGGTGTATGAAAAAATAGAAAAACAACGTCCGGTTGTTGATTACACGGAAGAAAACAAAAAGTTCCGGGAACAGAAAGAACAGGAAGCAAAAGAGTGGTCGGTACAGATCCTGCCATACCTTGAAAAGGAAAAAGAGCAAAGATCTGAGCCACCGGTTATCTGTGTAGAAGGGATCTTACTATGCGGTTTCGGATTGCAACCAATAATGTGTCAGGTATTAAGGAATATCTGATACAGACCCTTCGAAAAACAGATGTCATACAAAAAGAACTGTATGCATTAAATCATATTAACTTCAATGTATATCGTGGAGAAATCGTAGGGGGTGATCGGAACGAACGGTTCCGGAAAATCAACCCTGTTAAAGATTGTATCCGGTGCACTTAATCCAACCTCCGGAAGAGTGGTTGTGGATCAGCGGAAGGTTCAGCTTCTTACGCTTGGTACCGGGTTTGATTTTGAACTGTCCGCAAAGGAAAACGTGTATTTAAATGGAGCAATCATTGGTTACTCCAAAGCATTTATCGACGAACATTATCAGGAAATCGTAGATTTTGCGGAACTAGAGGGGATTCATGGAAGAAAAAGTAAAGAATTTTTCTTCCGGTATGGTTTCCAGGCTGGGCTTTTCCATCGCAACGGTGGCAGGTGCGGCAGAAATTTTAATTTTTTGGACGAAGTGCTGTCCGTGGGAGATGAATTCTTCCGGAAAAAAGTCTTGCGAGGATCAAGGAACTGATTCATGGTGGCTCCACCGTCCTAATGGTTTCACATGGGATGCAGACGATCATCGACAACTGTACGAAAGTTGTCTGGATCGAACAGGGAAACATGCGCATGATCGGGGGAACCGAGAATCGTATGCAAAGCCTATCGCAGCCAGTACAACGAGTAAATTTAATTTGGTAAAAAAAATCTGGGTTCAGATTTTTTATATAGAACTCACATTTTTTAGAAGAAAGGAGACTTATTGTCATGAAAATGAAGAAATTAGCAGCTGCATTATTAGCCGCAGCTGTACTTACAACAACTGTAGCACCTACTGCAACACCTGTTTTTGCAGCAACAACTGCAGAGACAACAGCTACAGATGCAACACCAGAGCAGGAGGTTACTGTAAAGAAACCTGCAAAAGCTACCGTTGCAGCAAAGAATGATTCTGTAAAAAGGTAACCATCAAGAAAGTTGCCGGAGCAGCAGGATACGAAGTACAGTATTCTACATCCAAGAAATTTACAAAGAAGACTACCAAGTCTAAGACAACAAAGAAGACAAGCTACACCGTAAAGAGCCTGAAGGATAAGACAACTTACTATGTTCGTGTTCGTGCTTACAAGCTGGACAAGAATGGTAAGAAAGTATATTCCAAGTGGACATCTACAACAAAAGTTAAAACAAAATAGTTTTAACCTGACAAAATGTGAGTTTATCAATAGGAGTCCGGATATATGGACTCCTATATCTTGACAATAGGGGATATATTTTGAAAAAACTAAGAGAAGAAGCTGTGAAAATGTTCATGGTACTGATGTTTACTTATTACCACTGTACTATTCGGATAATTACTATAATATTTTAAACGATAAAAGGGATATTTACTGGCTGTTTTCGCGGATTTTATTTGTAGTTATCGCAGTCAGTTTGTGCATCAGTCTGATGCTTGTGATAAAAACCATCAATTTTCAAAAAATATGTGGACACAACTTAGAAAAATCAGTGCACTGGATGTTGTGATGCTGCTATTTGGCATACTTGCAATTGTGTCAACTGTATATAGTGCCGACAGCGGAAATTCCATCTCCGGAGAAAATGCGTGGGATGTGGGAACACAGATGATTGTCTGCAGTGTTATTGTTTATTTTATCATTTCCAGATGCTACAGCGGAAAGGGAGATCTCTGGGTATATCTGTATTTCGGCCGCAGTGCTTGCAATCGGCATCATAGACCGGCTGGGATATGATTTCCTCATCATGCACGATGAGATTCCACTGCAGTACAACATATTTATTTCTACTATAGGTAATGTAAACTTCTGGGCGGGATATTTGTCGATCATTATTCCGTTTTTCATGCTGGCAGTGCTGTTTACGAAAAACCGGTTTGCACGGTTTTTTATCTATCTGCTTTTTGCTTGCAGCATATTTCAGTCTGTTTATCACGCTGACAAATACGACTTACATAGGAATTGGCATTGCAGCATTATTTGTTGTATGGTATTCACTCTGCAAAGTCAATCGTCTGAAAAAATCTTTGCGATCAATGGAATTTTGTTCGCGATAGCCGGTGGAATTGCAGAAGTCTTGTGGAAACATCCGTGCACTCCGCGTGCAATTGATACCGACAGTGTGTCTAAGCTGCTTTTTGGCACACCGTCTGTATCTGGTTCCGGGTATTCTTGGAATAGTAATCATTTTGCTGTTCCTGCTGGGGACGGTTTTTCCAGAAAAAATACGGACAAAGATGGTTACATGTGTGGAGCGTGTGTTGAGTAAAGTATGGATCTGGCTGATCATAGTCGGAGTTATCGGTGTGGTATTCTATGTGATTTACAATTACAATCTGAAATTATTTAATTTCCGTGGTTCCATCTGGTATTTCTCCTTTATGGGATTTTTAGATGGCACGCTCTGGCAGAAACTTATGGGTGTCGGACCGGCACTTTTGGATACAGTTACACAGGCACAGATTGCGAAAGCCGACTTTTATGTGGAGTGGAACTGGCTGTATTGTACCGCGCATAATGATCTGCTGGAATATCTTGTTACGATGGGAGTCTTTGGTGCAGCCTGTAAGCTCCTTATGTATATTCTGCCGTTTGTCATGTATGCAAGGGGCAAAGAACGTAAGCCGGAAAAGGCAGCAGTTCTTGCAGCACTGGTTGATATCTGGGGCAGGGTTTGTTTACCGGACCTTATATTCTGACCTATGTACTTTTTACACCATTTTCCTGGGTGTGCTGGGCGCATATTGTCGCATGGGAAAAAGAAAAAGGAGCAGAAGCATGAGTATTCGGCAATATTGGTTTGTGCTCTGGGAACTGACCAAAAAGAGAATTGAAACGAAAATATGCCAGAAGTTTTCTGGGAATTCTGTGGAGCTGTGTGTATCCGTTGATGCGTATGGCATTGGTTGTGGTATTGTTCTCGACCATTTTCAATAAAGGAAATTGATAAGTATCCGGCGTATTATTTCGTGGGATTTTTGATGTTTGAGTTTTTGCGACGGCGACACAGACGTCACTTACTACGTTGAAAGATAACAGGAATCTGCTGATAAAGTCGAAGCTGCCGCGGGAATTGTTTGTGTTGTCCCGTGTGCTTACGGCATTTGTGAACTTTCTGCTTGGATGTATTCCGTTTGCGGCGGTGGTGGCATGGTATCGGGCGAGAGTGACATGGTATTATCTCATGATTCCGGTGGTATTGTTGCTACTTCTGATTTTTACAGTAGGAATGTCGTATGCAGTCTCCATCTGGTTTGTGTTCCAGAGGGATGCGATGAATATCTATTCGAACTTTATCTTCATCCTGCGATTCTTCGTGGCGATGTTCTACTCGGTAGAATGGGTGGCAGATGGGGTCAAATGGGTGATTCAGCATAATCCTCTGTACGCGTACATCTATGTGATGCGTCAATGTGGTGTATGGCCAGTGGCCGGAAACCATGTATCTTGTACAGATGGTTGCGTGGGCATTTGGGATGCTTGCTTTTGGAATCCTGATATTTAAAAAATATGAGAATGATGTAGTGGAGAGATTGTAGTGGGAAAGACGCAGCAGATAATTAGGCGAAGAGTGGACGAATTACAGCAGAATATGTTCGTGATCCACCAGCTTGTGATACGTGATAAAAAAAAGAAACCTGTCATCTACCTTTATGGGCGAGTTATGGGAAGTTATCAACCCACTGATCAATATGGTGGTGATGGTGCTGGTGTTTGGAAAGATGTTCGGTGATGGAAGCTCCAGCAGGTTTCCATTATATGTATTAACAGGAACAACCATTTATGGATTATTCACATCTGGAACAACGATGTGTTTGAATGCGTTAACGGGAAATAAGAATTTTTTGATCAAAAACACAGATCAAAAAAAAAATGTATATGTGGATCAGAAAAAATCTTGCTGGCTTTTCGTAACTTCTTGTTTTTTTAATGATCTATGCATTTGTGATTGCATTATACCGGATTCGACCTAGTGTTACGTGGCTGCTTTTTATTCCAGATGTCCTGCTTACGATAATTATGATGCTGGGAATTGGAAAAATACTTGCGGTCATTAACGTAACGTTCGCAGATATCACGTATTTCTATAAGATCTTTACATTGTTTCTAATGTACGGTTCGGCAATCTTCTATCGGGTTGATCGGTTATCACCAACAATGCAGAAATGCATGACGATTTTGAATCCGTTATATACGGTGATTTCAATTTCGAGGGAATGCGTGATGGAGCGTATGTATCCGAATTGGAAACTTTGGGCGATTGCGAGTGTGTATGCAGGTGGATGTTATGTAGTGGGAACAATTTTCTTTAATCGGAAAATTGAGGATATAGTGGCGAAAAAATGTAGTGGAAAAGCGAGGAATAAAAAATGGTAAAAGATTTCAATAATTGTACCAATTTATAATGCAGAAAAGTATTTGGAACAATGTTTACAGAGCATTAAGAATCAGACTTTTGAAAGATATTGAGGTTATATGTGTTGATGATGGGTCTACAGATAGTTCCCCTCAAATAATGGACAGATTTTCAGAATGAAGATCAGCGATTCAAGGTAATACATAAGTCAAATGGTGGAAATGGACATTCTATGAATACAGGATTAGCTGCAGCAACGGGAGAATATATTGGTTGTGTGGAAGCGGACGATTATATTGAAAAACAATATGTTTGAAAAATTGTATATGTATACCAATAACGGAACCGTTGACATAGTTAAAAAGTAATTTTTGGAATTGTTATGAGAACGAGGATGGCTCAATCAAAAAAAGTAGTCAATGAAGAACGCTCAAATATGCCAGAGATTGCTACACCTTTTTACCATTAAAGAGTACCCACAAATTTTGTGGGGACATCCATCGATCTGGTCAGGCATTTATAAGAGAAGTTTGATCGAAGACAATGGTATTAAGTTCAAAGAAGCAAAAGGAGGTGGATGGGTCGATAATCCGTTCTTTTTTTCGAAACAATGTGCTGTGCAAAAGTATTATTTTACCGCAAGACCATTTTATAATTATCGAACGGAAGTAGAAGGGTCTTCATCTAAAGGATATGATTTTAATATTCCATTTGATCGAATGATCGACAATTTAAATGTATTAGAGAAATGCAATTGTCGGGACGAGGAGACACTCAAATTTGCTTATGCGAGAGCGCTGATGTATTTATGTGGTGCTATTGTAGAGTCTGATTATGCCGGAAAAGAACAGCTATTTTATAAAAAAGCTAAGGAAATGCTCGACAAGATCAATCCTGCAGTAATCAAAGATGATTTCAATGCTCGTGACAGGAAGAACTATTTACAGTATAAATCACCGTTGAATAATTTATATGAAAATAGAAAAAAAAAGTTTTAATTTATAACTGGGTTCCATTTGATAATTCCAACAAGGTTGGCGGAGGAGTTACGATATATTGTAAAAAATTTGATTCAGTCGAATCATCGATAACCGCCCAGATGTGGATGTTTATTTTTTGAGCTGTGGTTGGGCATATGACATTTCAAAAAAGGAATGTTATGTGCGTAGAATAGACAATATATTTGGAGAACGTTGTAAAACTTATGAGATAGTGAATTCTCCGGTTCCGGCTCCACAGGATATGTTGTTTGGAAATCCATCAGTAGCATTTGAAAATAAAATGTTAAAAAATACTTTTGATGAATTTTTGAAGAAATATGGTGAATTCCAGGTGATTCATTTCAATAATATGGAAGGATTATCATTGGATGTGTTTGACTTGAAAGAAGAGTATCCGAATACAAAGTTTATCTTTTCGCTGCACAATTATGTGCCAATCTGCATGACAGGATTTTTATTATAATCGCTATCAGAATGTCAATTGTGTTCCAGAATGTACGGCGGAAGATTGTGATAAATGTATTGATCGGTCACATATGAGGAATTATGCAAACGAAATGTTAGAGCGTGGACGGGTCAATCAGGAAGGGGGGATTGGAAAAAGCTGATGAATATGAATGGAGTGATAAATTTGGCTTTGATCGACTGAGTATCAAAAAGATGCAAAACAATTCATAGAATTTAAGAACAGAGCCGTGGAAGCATTAAATAAAAAATATGGACAGTATTTTTAGCCGTTTCGCAGCGAGTGTTGGATCTTGCAGTTGAAAATCATATTGAGAAAGAAAAAATTGATACTTAGTTACATAGGTACGAGAGTTGCTGAATTCCAGATCGGACATTCAAATTGTGAAATTGGAGATTATTTCAAAATTGGTTATTTGGGCTCCAATCTTGAATATGAAGAAAAAAAGGATATCCGTTTTTATTGGATGCGTTAGAGGAGATGGATTCGTCATATGCTGCAAAAATCGAATTGGTATTGACAACGACAACTCGTGATAAAGATGCATATATTCAAAAAGAAATTAAAAAAGTTCCATAAAGTAAAGATTATTCATGGCTATAGCCACGCTGATTTTACATAATATTCTTACTGGAGTAAACCTTGGAGTGATACCGGCACTTTGGGAGGATAATTTGCCGCAGGTGGCCATTGAAATGGTGGCATTTGGTGTGCCAATTCTGTCAAGTAGTGCAGGAGGAGCCTCTGAATTAACTCGATCAGACGCATTTCGGTTTAATGTCGGAGACACAGAGGATTTTCTGAAAAAAATATATGCGATTGTTGATCAGGAGGTTTCACTGGATGAGTTCTGGAAAAAATCATAGTGGTTTGTGTACGAACCAGGAACATTACGAGCAAATAGAAAAAGTCTATGCTTTTTAGGCAAGGTGAATAATATTTCTCTTTCTGGAAAAGAAGTGTCGGAGATTTTGGAAGAAAAAAGACTTTTATATCAGCATTTTGTCGAAGATGATGTTGATGTATATAGAAAGAAAATCGAGAGGTTGAGCACGGAACTGGAAGAAGTACGTAAGCAGAGAGATAATTTGGGATGGCGATTAAGTGAAACCCGAAAATCAAGACTTATAAAATCGGGAGAGCTATAACCGCGATTCCAAGAAAAAATAAGAGAGGTTAAATAAATGGCACTATATGATGTAGGGATAGTAGGATGTTGGTACTGGGGAAATTATGGTTCTCTACTTAATGGATATGCTACGTTTTCTTTGATTAAGGGAATGGGATTGAGACCACTGAATATAGTAACGCCATACAATGGTTTTGAGCCACATGCAAAAAAAATTTTTTGAGGCAGTGTATGACCGTGAAGATATCTCAGAATGTCTACCATTTGAACGTGTAAATGAATTTAATAATATGTGAGACATTTGTTACGGGATCAGATCAGATATGGCATAACCATCCCAACAGAAACGAAAAAGAAAAGATTGTATGATTATTTTTTCCATTTGGATTTTGTAAAAGATGATAAGAAAAAGATTAGTTTTTCAACATCATATGGAAATCTTATACCTGAAAAAAGATGAGTATTACACGAAGATAAGACGGTTATTAGAGAGATATGATGCAATTTCATTAAGAGAAGAAAATGGTGTAGATTATCTAAAAAATATTATGGAATTAATGCAACACAGATCATCGAACCAGTTATGATTGTACAGAGAAAATTATGGGAAAATCTTATAGAAAAATCAGATTTAGCATTAGAGGACGATTACATTTTTCATATATTTTGGATCCTACGGAGAAGAAAAAGACAGTTGATTAAGGATTTTTCAACAAAAAATGAATTCTAAATCAATTAATGCGTTGGATGGATTTTCTGCACACTATAATTATAACAAAGAAAAGCTTAATCTGGAAAATACGTTGCCTAATATATGGGCGGCTGATTTCTTAAAGTGCTTTTGCAAAAAGCGAAATTTGTAATAACGGATAGTTTCCACGGAATGTGTTTTGCAATGATTTTTAATAAACCATTTATTGCTATTGCCAATGATGGGAGAGGAATAGATAGATTTAAATCCATTTTGGATATGTGTATGCTTAGTGATCGCTTGATTGATATTAATAATATAGAAAAATTATCTTTCGATACATTGACACAAAATATTAATTACGATCATGTTAATGATATCATTGAAAAAAAAAGCAAATGAGGGCAGAGTATGGTTGGAAAACAAATTGAAGACACCAAAGTCTGAAATTATAAATAAGGTAGGGAGAGCGAAGGTTTCAGTAAATAATTTATTGTCTATTGAAAAATGTGTAGGGTGTGGGGCATGTTTTTCTGTGTGCCCGGCAAATGCGATTAAGCTTAGTGGAGATGAGTATGGGATATATCGTTCATATGTTGATGAAGATAATTGTATTAAATGCGGCAAATGTGTAGCGGTTTGTCCGGCTTTAGAGCAACCTAAAAATTTAAATAGCGATAATCCAACGTCATATGCATTCATACATAACGATTGCAGTCTGCTAAAGGAAAGCTCATCAGGTGGTGCGTTTTCTGCGTTGGCACAAATTATATTAGAAAATAAAGGAGTAGTTGTTGGCGCATCATGGAGGGATGATTTTAGAGTAGAACATATAGCCATTGATAATATAGATGATTTATATAAGCTTAGAAAATCAAAAATATTTTCAGAGTTATATGGGTAAGACATATAAATTTGTTAAGGACTATCTTGAAGATGGAAGAAGAGTTTTATTTACAGGTACTCCTTGTCAGATAGTTGGATTAAAAAAAGTATTTAGGAAGATACTATGCGAATTTAATATTAGTGGATTTGTTGTGTGCGAATTGTCCTAGTGCAGAAATATTTAATAAATATATATGCGAAAAGGATCATTCATCGAATATAAAAACAATACAATTTTAGACACAAGAAAGAGACTAATGAGGTTTGGGACGCAAAGTCTGTATTGTTGGAGATGAAAAATGGTGAGAAAATAGTCAAGGATATTGATAATGATATGTACTTAAAAAGTATATCACACATGCTCCCTTGCCCTGTCATCTCAATGTATGGACTGTAAATATCAAAGG
>VOFK01001459.1_pt1 | contig 25243 bp, 34 predicted proteins | sample 5384121 | NCBI WGS metagenome assembly VOFK01 (sample SAMN12384730, study PRJNA508395) | human gut metagenome | isolation source: healthy gut J | host: Homo sapiens | reverse complement strand
CAGTATGCTTTAGTTTCGGTTACGTGACGCTGAATTTACAACGCCAGAAACAAGAAGACGTGACTGGATTCTCCAACTGGAACTTCCGCATCCGAATGGGTCGTTCTAAATGCAGCTCTTACGCCGGGCGACTTAGTTTTATACGACCGAAACAACCATAATCGGTGAATCACGGCGCTCTGCTGCAGGCCGGCGCCACCGATTTATCTTGAAACCGCGCGTAATCCGTTCGGCTTCATCGGCGGCATCGATGAAAAATGCTTTGACGAGAAGTATCTTCGCGACCTCATCCGAGAAAAGTGTCCTGAGAAAGCCGATGCCAAGCGTCCGTTCCGCCTTGCCGTCATCCAGCTCGGCACTTACGACGGCACGATTTACAACGCCAGACAGGTCGTCAACAAAATCGGACATCTTCAGTGACTACATCCTGTTCTTCGACTCTGCTTGGGTCGGCTATGAACAATTTATTCCGATGATGCGTGACTGCTCTCCGCTGCTTCTGGAACTCGGACCGGAAGATCCGGGCATTTTTGTGACTCAGTCTGTGCATAAACAGCAAGCCGGCTTTTCTCAGTCTTCTCAGATTCATCAAAAAGGACGCTCATATCCGAGGACAGGACCGTTCATTTCCGCACAAAGTGCTGAACAACGCCTTCATGATGCACGCGTCCACGAGCCCCTTCTATCCGCTGTTTGCCTCTTTGGACGTCAACGCCAAAATGCAGGAAGGAGAAGCCGGACGCAGACTTTGGGCCGACTGCGTCAAGACCACTATCGACGCACGCAAGCTGCTGCTGGATACCTGCCACCACATTAAGCCGTTTATTCCTAACAAAGTTCGAGGCGCTGACTGGAAGTCCTACCCGACGAATCTTATTGCTCAGGATCTGGAATTTTTTAAATTTGTTCCAGGCGAAAAATGGCACTCCTTCGAAGGCTACGGTGAGAACCAGTACTTTGTTGGATCCCGTGCAAATTCATGCTGACAACACCGGGTATCAATGTTGAAACCGGTGAATACGAAGACTTCGGTGTGCCAGCCACCATCCTTGCGAACTACCTGCGAGAAAACGGCATCATTCCGGAAAAAAAATGACCTTAACTCCATTCTTTTTCCTCATGACGCCGGCAGAGAACAAGGAGAAAATGGATCACCTTGTGAGTCAAATTGCCCGCTTTGAAAAGTATCTCGACGAAGATGCGCCGCTGGAAGACGTACTTCCGGGCCTCTACAAGCACTACGAGTATCGCTATCACGACTATTCGATTCGCCAGCTCTGCCAAGAGATGCATGACTTCTACAAGGAACGGAACATTAAGGAAATCCAGAAACAGATGTTCTGCAGCGAGTACATGCCCAAGAGCGTGATCAATCCTCAGGATGCTCATTTCGCATTCCTGCGAGGACAAGCCGAACTCGTACGGATGGAAGATGCTGAAGGGAGAGTCGCTGCAGAAGGTGCGCTTCCCTACCCTCCGGGTGTTTTGTGCTGCTTCCCGGGCGAAGTTTGGGGCGGCCCTGTGCTCAAGTATTTCTTAGCGTGGCAGGAAGCGATGGGTAGAATGCCGGGCTTTGCACCCGAGCTTCAGGGCGTTTATGTCGAAGACAACGGCAGAGGCGGGAAGCAGGTTTACTGCTACGTGCTGAAGGAAGATGTCGTCGAGCGCCTGAAAGCAAAAGGCAAGTAGGACGATTAGGGGCGACAGCTCCATGCTTTCGCCCTGATCGCGATGAAGGATTGTTATGTCTGAACAGAATCCGAAGAAGATGTCGGTTACTCAACTGACGCTTCTGACTGCTATTAATATGATGGGCTCCGGCATCGTGATGCTGCCGACGAAGTTAGCTGAAATCGGAACCATCTCGATCCTCTCGTGGTGATCACCGCGTTCGGCTCCTTGTGCCTTGCCTATGCTTTCGCTAAATGCGGGATGTTCAGCAAACGACCGGGAATGGGCGGCTATGCCGAATATGCCTTCGGAAAAGCGGGCAATTTTTTAGCCAACTATACCTACGGTATTTCTCTGCTCTTTGCCAATATTGCCATTGCCTTAACCTGTGTCGGCTACGGGTCTGAGCTGCTGGGCATCAGTCTCTCACCGATTCACGTCTGCCTTTCCACGATTGTCGTCCTCTGGCTCTGCACATCCGCCAACTTCATGGGTGCATCCATTACCGGAAAGTTCAGTTCTTTAGCTGTTTGGTGCGTTGTTCTTCCCCGTTCTGCTTCTGAGCGTCATCGGGTGGTTCTGGTTCAATCCGACCCTGTACGTCGAATCCTGGAATCCGCATCATCACCCTTTCTTCTCTCTGCGGTGGGGGCTTCTATTTCCATGACGCTTTGGGCTTTCTTAGGCCTGGAAAGTGCCTGCGCCAACAGCGATGCCGTTGAAAAACCCTCAGAAGAACGTGCCGATTGTCGTCATGGCGGCCACAATCGGCGTTGCCATTATTTATATTGCGTCCACCAACATCATTGCAGGTATTGTCCCGAATACCGAGCTGGTGACATCCAACGCGCCGTTCGGTCTGACTTTCAGTCTGATGTTCAATTCCACCGTCGGAAAGTTCGTGACCTTCCTCTTGATTCTTTCCTGCGCGGATTCCACGCTTGGCTGGCAGTTCACGATCGCCAAAGTGTTCCAGCAATCCGCCGCAGAAGGTTTCTTCCCGAAATGCTTTGCGAAAGTTAATCGCTGGGGTGCGCCGGTTCTCGGCATGATCATCATTGTCGCCATCCAGACGTGCTTCTGCTTTATGACCATTAGCCCTGAACTCTTTAATCAGTTCAATCGGCTGGTCGACTTGGCTGTTGTTACCAACATCATGCCGTATTTGCTTTCGATGGCGGCGGTCGGCGTCATTATGAAGGCCGCGAACGTCGAGCCAGCCAAGGCCAAGCTTTATACGTTTGTCGCCCTGATCGGCGCGCTTTACAGCTTTTACGCACTATTTTCCACAGGCATTACGGAAGTGTTCTACGGTTCGCTTGCTACCTTCTTCGGCTGGACGCTGTGGGGCCTTCTGGCAACACGCTTTGTCAGCGATAAAAATTAAGCTCAGTCAACAGATCTTTAAAGGACTGTCCGCGCGGCAGTCCTTTTTATTTGAACTTTCAAGATTCCAAATATTTTCGTTAGAAAAACGATTTTGCCGCCAATTTTGAATTAGGCTAAGTAATTGACATTTTTTAACACCTCTAGAGAATCTCATGTCCAAATCCATTTTTGATGTTGTCGGACAAGCTCCCGACGATCCCATTCTCGGCCTCAACGAAGCCTTCAAGTCCGACCCCCGCGACAAGAAAGTTAATCTGAGTATCGGCGTGTACAGCACCGAAGACGGCAAAGTACCTCTTCTGCGCGTCGTTGCCGAAGCCGAAAAAAGAATTCTTGAAGCCGGCGAACCGCACACCTACCTGCCGATCTCCGGTATTCCTGCCTTTACTTCCGGCGTTCAGAAGCTGATTTTGGGAGCCGATTCTCCGATCATCAAAGAAAAGCGTGCCGTTACCGTTCAATCTCTCGGCGGAACCGGCGCTCTTAAAGTCGGCGCAGACTTCCTTGCAGCTATTCTCAAAGATCCGCAAGCTGTTGTCAGCACACCGACTTGGCAGAACCACGTTGCGATTTTTGAACAGGCCGGTTTCAAGGTCGGCAAGTATCCATACTATGACAAAGAAAACAACGGCGTCGACTTCCCTGCCATGCTTGAGAGCCTCAAGGGTTTAAAAGAAAACACCGTTGTGATTCTGCATGCCTGCTGCCACAACCCCACAGGCTATGACCTGACTCAAGAACAGTGGGCTCAAGTGGTTGACGTCTGCGTTAAGAACAAACTGATTCCGTTCCTTGATATCGCCTATCAGGGCTTCGGCGACGGTCTTGAAGAAGACGCCGGTTCCATCCGTCAATTTGCCGATGCCGGTATTCCCTTCTTCGTTTCCAGCTCTTTCTCCAAGTCCTTCTCTCTCTATGGCGAACGTATCGGCGCACTGACCGTCGTCTGCAAGGACCAGGAAGAAGCCTCCCGTGTCCTGAGCAAACTGAAAGCTTTGATTCGTGCCAACTACTCAATCCTCCCGCTCACGGCGCAAAGATTGTTGCCCAAGTTCTCAACGACCCGAAACTGATGGCTCAGTGGCATGAAGACTTGAGCGAAATGCGTGAACGCATCAAGGAAATGCGCAAGGATCTGGCCGCTGAACTCAAAGCACTCGGCGCCAAGAAAGACTTTGACTTCGTCACCCAGCAGAAGGGCATGTTCTCCTTCTCCGGTCTGAACCCCGAACAAGTTCAGCGTCTGAAAGACGAATTCGGCGTCTACAAAATCGTTAAGAGCGGCCGTATGTGCGTTGCCTCTTTGAACAAAGACAACGTGAAATACACGGCAGAAGCTATTAAAGAAGTGCTCTAAAGCTCGAAACTACGCGTTTTTACGGAAGGCTCCGAAAAATCGGAGCCTTTTTACATTTTAAATTTCCTTTTGAATCAAAGAGTTCAAATAAGAGGCAATATAAAAACGAAAAAGAATGAAAAAAAATTTAGTTTTTGATTTGCACGAGTTCAAAAACTTGTATATAGTCTCGTCTTGTTGATTCCCCGATAGCTCAGTCGGTAGAGCGACGGACTGTTAATCCGCAGGTCGTTGGTTCAAGTCCAACTCGGGGAGCCAATCAAAAATTAGAGCCGCGAAAGCGGTTTTGGTTTTTCCTCAGAGAAAACGACAATTTCACGATTCCCCGATAGCTCAGTCGGGTAGAGCGACGGACTGTTAATCCGCAGGTCGTTGGTTCAAGTCCAACTCGAGGGAAGAATTCTGAAAGCGCATCGTCAAAAATGCGCTTTTTTTTGCCCAAATTGATTGGGGCGCCGCACCTTCGTAATCAAAATAGCAATCCCAGCGCGGCCGAATTATCGGTACCTCTGCGATTAATTCTTCAGGCAATCAGACATAAATTTCTTGCGAAGCTCGCCTTTAAGCGCTTTTTCTTTAGCCTCCTTGCTGCACTTGACCATTTTTTCCTGCTGTTTGGTCAGTTTCTTTTTCCCGTCATCAACTTTCTTAGACAAGCATTCCTTCATGAATTCTTTACGCTTATCGCCGTGAAGATCTTTAGCTGCGGCTTCCTTGCTGCAGTAAGACATCTTATTTTGCTGAGCGGTGAGATGCTCGGAAGTGTCTTTTGCAATAGCCGGATTCATACATACGGCAAACCCAAGTAGAGAGGCAATCAAAACCAAACGTTTCATAATCAGTCCCTTAAAAGGTGGCAAAGAAGTTGATACCTCCTTTATAACCCGTTAGAGGTAAGAGCTTTAGGCAAAAATCCAAGATTGAGCATGAAAACTTCCCGTGCTCTCTTCTTGCCAAGACGGGTAATTTCCTCCTTTGCCTATTAGTCCTACCTCTAAATATCGGGTTTTTTCTGTCTCTTCTCCGAAAATCAGCGGTTTTTTCTCTCTAAAATAAGTTCATGTTCAGCGCGTGTTCTCGGCGAACCGCAGGCATTTTACGGATAACCAATGAATACATCTGAATATTTAACTTTGATGAGGAATCGACTCACCGCAGCTTTCGATTTCAAAGAAACGCCTCAAGGACTCAATCCTCAGCCGGCGCTTTGGGCAGTACATAATCGAACTTCAGAAAAGTACTTCCTCTCAAAAAGCATCTCGTTATACACAGTGAACAATGACGAGTATGTCGGGCTTTATGGCTGTACTGACAAAATCAAGAAAACAGACATCGAAGCCGTTTTCGAACAGTTCAAAAAGACTGATTTCGGAACTACCGACGGACGAAAAGCATATGTCCTCAATTTTCACTGCGGCGTTGATTTCCGAGGAGGAAATTGACCCGAAGATTGTTGAGACGGCGTCTGCCAAAAAGTTTCATAAAGACTTTTGGTTCTCTCTCGCGGTTGGGCCGATCTAGCCTTCATTTTGGTCGATCTTAAAAACGAAAAGGTTTATTCCAATTCGTTCGGCAAAGGACTGTTAGAAACTTCGGATTCCCAAAGAAGTCTGACTAAAAGCTTTATTTAATTTATCTCAAACACCTAGGAATGGAAATGAACGGTTTTACCTTACTTATCGGCTCAGCGGTCATCTTTCTGATCGCCTATGTCGTTTATGGCTCCTGGCTTGCCAAGCAATGGGGCATCGACCCGAAACGCAAAACACCAGCAGAAACTCAGAAGGACGGCATTGACTACCTTCCGACAAAACCGGCTGTTCTTCTCGGTCACCACTTCTCTTCAATCGCAGGCGCCGGCCCGATTGTCGGTCCGATTACGGCTGCTGTCTTCGGTTGGGTTCCCGTCACACTGTGGATTATTGTCGGCAGCGTCTTCTTCGGCGGCGTGCATGACTACGGTTCTTTGGTGGCTTCTTTGCGCCATAAAGGCAAGAGTATCGGCCAAATTATCGAAGCCAACATCGGAGAAAAAGCCAAGATTCTCTTCGCCATCTTTGCTTGGATTACCTTGCTGGTTGTGATTGCCGCCTTCGCCAACATCGTTGCTTACTTTCGTGGCCAACCCCGGCGCCGGCATCCTCCCTGCTCTTCATTCTGCTCGCTGTCGCTTTCGGCCTGCTCGTCTATCGTACCGGCATGTCTCTTTTTCCTCGGTACGGTTCTGGGCCTCATCGGTATGGCTGCCGCTTTCTACATCGGCCATATTTTCCCGATCGTCCTCTCTAAGGATATGTGGCTCTTGATTATGATGGGCTACATCTTTGTTGCTTCCATCGCACCGGTTTGGATTCTTCTTGCAGCCTCGCGACTACCTGAACTCCTTCCTGCTTTATCTGATGATCATTGCTCCGCCTTCCTCGGCATCTGCTTCTATCAGCCGACCATGGAGATTTCTCCGTTTGTAGGCTTTGATCTCGGAGGGGGCCAGTGGCTCTTCCCGGTTCTATTCGTTACCGTCGCCTGCGGTGCCATTTCCGGTTTCCATTCTTTTAGTCAGCTCCGGCACCAGCTCAAGCAGCTCGACAACGAAAAAAAAAGAACGCCAAGCTCATCGGGTACGGCTCCATGCTAATTGAAGGCCTCCTGGCAATCTGCGCCATCATTTCCGTTGCTTACGTTGCCGCTGACAAACTGCCTGCTCTCCTGAAAGCCGGCGGCCCGGTCAATGCCTTCTCTCAAGGCACCGCAACCTTTATGACAGCGCTGGGTCTTGATTTCAATCTGTCTAAGGAGTTCGTTGCTCTGACGATTTCCGCCTTTGCGCTTACTACTCTTGACACCGCAACCCGTCTCGGCCGCTTCATCTTCCAAGAGCTGGTTACACGTCCTGTCGAAAGCCGCAATGGCGGCAAGGAACAGCCTATTGCGGCTTTCCTCGGCAACCGTTACGTCGCAACTGCGATCACGATCGCTCTGGCCTGGTACATGTCTATCGGTTCTTACCTCACGATTTGGCCGATTTTCGGTACCGCCAACCAGATGCTTGCCGCTCTGTCTCTGCTCGCTATCGCTGCTTGGCTCAGAAAAGAAAACAGAAAGACATTCATGGTCACGATTCCGATGTACTTCATGTTTGCCGTTACTTTCTGCTCTCTTGGTCAGCTGATCTATGCCAACCTTGGCAAGAACTGGCTGATCGTCGGCATCTCCGCCGGTCTGGCTGTTCTGTCTGCAGCTCTGTTCATTGAAGCCTACCGAGTCTTCAGCAACGACAAAGGTCAGATCCCGAGTAACCTTAAAGCTCAAAATCAAGAGTAAGTCAGTAGTTACTCACTCGTGAAGTTCGGCCTTCGCCCAAAAAGCGAAGGCCGTTTCGTTTAGGCTTGTTTAGAAAACACTTTGAGCCTTCTGCCAGACTATTCCTGGCTGAGAATTTCCGGATTCAGTATCTCCAACTCATCAATTAAAAGCCCGCGACTGCAAACCGTTGTTTTCTCTTTAAAGCTCTTTCGGTCCATCTTAGAGCCACTGGAGATGCTTTTTAGAATAGCGCCCCTCCCCGAGTCCATCCAAAACAAAATTCCCGCCGAGCCTTATTTAATCTGAGCGGGAATTTAGCTTTTATTTGCGTCTGCCGCCGTGGAAAATCAAGCAGCAGGCAGAGCATCAAAGGAGTTATGTCAGCGGTGCGAGCAGCGCTAAAACAATATTGGCAACCAAGAAGAAGACGATCGCAGAAAAATCAATGTTCTTCCAGACCGGAATAAATTTCTTAATCGGAGCCAGGAAGGGATAGCAGAGATAACTCAGCGTACGGTAAAGAGCGCTTGTTTGGTTTACCCAAGAAAGAATGCAGAAAAGCAAAGCGGCAAACATTGCAAGCTCAATCGCCCAGTAAACCACAAGCACAGCAGAGCCCAAGAAGAACGGAAAGAATCCGCCGGCACCGGATCCCATCAGCCAGTGGAAAAACTGATAGATAACGGCGACTAAATAGCAGACAAAAATGGAAGGCCAGTCAATAGTCGGTGTTCTCGGGATAAATCTAGAGACAGAACCGACAGCCCACTGCGTCGTGGTATAGGCAAAAGAAGTGATCGGATCGTTTCCGGGAGCACGCAAAAACTTTAAATAAGCTCTTAATAAGAGCAGGCACGCGAAAACCGTGCAGAGAAGTCTAAGGGTTAATAAAAAAATCGCGGACACTTTCTGATCCTCTCGTTTTATTTGTTTTGTTGTTAATCATTCTAAATGAGGCGGCGGCCAACAATGCAGAATTTTGGCCTGAACCGCTCAATTAGACATTTAGACGTAAGGAAAACACAACGGCTTACCGGTCTTGCAGAGACTCTCATACATAAGCCAGTCGAAAGCAGGGCCCGGATCCGTCTTGCGAAGCGGTGCGATCATGGAATGGCCCGTGACGTATTTGATAGGATAGCTTCGGCAAGTGCATCGGTGAGGCGCCCGAGCGTTTCATACTGCACTCGCTCGTAGGGGCGTCGAATCCGTGCCTTCGAGCCCACGCCGATCGAGAAGTCATTGCAGTTCTCACGGCCCCTCGTAAGAGGAAACGCCGGCATGCCAGGCCCGGTCCAAACAGGAAACGTACTGGAACAGGCGTCCACTCCGGTCAATAAAGAAGTGTGAAGAAACGCGCAGTCCTTCTAAATCTTGGTAGGACGGATGCTTGCAGCAGTCAAGCGTTCCGCAGAAAAGCGCGTCGACATCTCCGGTTCCGAACTGGCCGGCTGGCAAACTGATGTTGTGTATCACCAGAAGAGAAATCTCCTCGCCTTCCGGCCGCTCGTTGAAATGCTCGGAGGGCCGAATTGCTGCTTCGTCACACCAGCCGTTAGGAAAAATTCGCATCAGTGCGCCTTCGGGCCTTTCATTGCGTGCTGGCTGCAAATAGTACTTCCCATTGCTGTAGATGGCTTCACTGATCGGAACATACAAGCCGCAGTTCGCGCACGAAACCATCTTTTCGCCCGGCATATCGTTTTTGTGTTCCGCAAGGTTGGCTTTTTCCTGTTTATCCAGGCGTTTTTCAAGCTGAATTTGCTTTAAACGCATAGAGCGCCAGGCAAAGTAAATAACGGCAATGATCAGTACGAAGAAATGATCCTGGACATGACTTAGGGCTCCCGGAACAACTTCCATAACAAAGCGAACGCCGATATAAGAAACCATCAGAACGCAGAAGCCGATAACGGTCCAAAGGGCGGCAAACTTTCCTCTCCAGCCTCTGAGATGATGTCCGAGAAGCAGGATTCCGAAGATGAACCAGGCCATGCAGGTGGTGACAGTCTTGTGGTCAAAACGGAAGGCTTGGCCGAAAAGTTCCTGTGAATAGACAGCACCGAACAGAATCGCAGCGGTCAGAACAATGAATCCGACCCAGATCAAACGGAAAAGGATCTTCTCCATTTCCATCATAGACGGCATGTTGTCCAAGATATTGACGTGCTTTGCGCCGTCCTGAGTAAATAAAGTCCTTAGATCGAACTCTCTTATGGACGGCCATTAAGAGAAGTCCCTGGATAAGCGCCATCGTCATCACGCTGTAAGCGAGAATCGCCAGAAGCAGATGCAGTCTGAAAGGGACCGCTCGCGGTTTCCGGGCTCAAGGGGAGAGCCCGGCAGCAGAAGCGGAAGAAGCATGCTAACCGCAGAGAGCGGCAGAACAAAAACCAGCATGGCGCCGATCTTAGAGAAGAAACTTTCCAAGAGCAGCAGGAACGTGCAGGTGAACAGCGTAATCGTCAGCGCTAGCGCCATTCCAAGTGCGGAGTCCCGTACAGGAACAAAGCCTCGTAAATCAGATAAGCCTGGATCATAAGACCCGCGCAAATCAGGGGGCGAATCCAGAATTTCTCCGTAGGTTCAGGCTCTTGCAACGTTTTGTAAATTCCGAAGGCTGCGGCTAAATACAATACGGCCGCAAAAACGTAAAATATGGCATTCAATGTCATCGTTACGACTCTTTTTTATATAGTTGATCGTATTGTATGACTTAACTCTTTCCTTTGAATTAATGTAATGCTCGATTCTCTTACTCAGCGTCTTACCAAAGTCGTCAAAACCATTCGCGGACAAGCTCGTCTGACCGAATCCAACATGCAGGACATGCTGCGTGAAATTCGTATTGCCCTCCTCGAGGCAGACGTTGCCATTCCCGTGGTCAAAGATCTCATTGCAAGAATTAAAGAAAAAGCCCTCGGTACCGAAGTTCAGACAAGCCTGACTCCGGGCCATAAGATTGGTCGGCATTGTTCACGACGAATTAACAAAAGTAATCGGCGGAGAGGATCCTGAAAATGTTCGCGAGATCAATCTCGCCACTCAGCCTCCCGCAATCATCCTGTTAGCCGGCCTCCAGGGTGCCGGTAAAACGACGACCGCCGGTAAGCTCGGTAAATGGCTCAAAGAAGAAAAGAAGAAAAAAGTTCTGACCGTTTCCGCCGACGTGTATCGTCCTGCCGCTATTGATCAGCTGCAAACGGTTTCTCAGCAAGCCAACATCGATTTCTTCCCGAGCACCCCTAACGAAAAACCGCTCGACATTGCCCGCAAGGCCCTCGAATACGCAAAGCTTCATTACTACGACGTACTCATCGTCGATACGGCCGGTCGCTTAGCGATCGACGAGCAGATGATGAATGAGGTCAGCGATCTGGAAAAATTCTTAATCCGATCGAAACCTTCTTCGTGGTCGACGCCATGGTCGGTCAGGACGCAGTCAACACCGCGAAAGCCTTCGGCGAGAAACTCCCGCTCACCGGCGTGATTCTCACCAAGGTCGACGGCGACTCCCGAGGCGGTGCGGCGCTTTCCGTCCGCATGGTCACCGGCAAGCCCATCAAATTCATGGGTGTGGGCGAAAAACTCAACGGCTTCCAGCGCTTTGATCCGCAGGCCATGGCCGGCCGAATCCTCGGCATGGGCGACATCGTTTCTCTTGTCGATGAAGTCCGCAAGAACGTGGATATCGAAAAGGCCCAGAAGTTCGCTGAAAAAATGCGCAAGGGCGACGATTTCACGCTCGAAGACTTCAAGGATCAGCTTGCTCAAGTCAAGAACATGGGCAGTTTCTCCTCCTTAATTGAGAAACTCCCGGCACAGTTCGCCCAGGCCGCCGGCCAGGTTGACGACGAACAGGCTAAAAAACAGCTCGCCCGTACTGAAGCCATCATCAATTCGATGACACCGCATGAGCGCAGAAAACCCGAAATCATCAAAGCAAGCCGCAAGCGCAGAATCGCTGCCGGCGCCGGCACCACCGTTCAGGAAGTCAACCGTCTGCTCAAACAGTTTGAGCAGAGCCGCGAAATGATGAAGATGATGAAAAAAGGCGGCATGGGCAAAATGATGCGCGCCTTCAGAAGCCTTAGCGGCCGCTTCCCGGGTATGGGCGGAGGCTTCTAGTGAGCCAAAAGGCTGTTCGTATTCTCGGAATTGACCCGGGTCTGAATCACACCGGCTACGGTTTTGTGGATTTTGTGCCCGGTCATTTCACCTATATCGCCTCTGGCGTATTGAATGTACCGGCAGGCGAGCTTTCTGACCGGCTTGGATTCATTTTTAAGTCCTTGTCGGCTTTGATCGAGGAGCATCATCCGAATGTCGCTTCGATTGAAAAAACTTTCTTGAATACGAACGCTCAGTCCAGCATGCTGCTGTCGCACGCAAGAGGCGCTGCGATGTGTGCTGTCGCATGTCACTCTATCCTATGCAAAGAAATCAGCACTCGCGAGATAAAAAAGTCCGTGACCGGCTACGGCGCCGCTGACAAAGATCAAGTGCAGCAAATGGTTCTAAGGCATCTGAAGCTTGAGGACACGCGCTTCAGTCCGGACGAGTCGGATGCCCTGGCAACCGCAATCTGCTACGGCAGCTCCAGTATCCTGCTCGGCCTCGTACCGACACTCGGAGCCAAGGCCGGCAGCAGACGGAACCGGTGTGTCCCGCAGAGGCTCAAGTGCTCGCCGCTCAAGAAACGAGTGGACGAAACGTTATGAAGGAAAGGTTTAACTAATGATTGCAACTATTCGAGGAAAGATTCTTCAAAAAAATCCTCCGCAAGTTGTTGTTGAATGCGGCGGACTGGGCTACGAGATCGATGTCCCGATGTCCACTTTCTACAATCTTCCGAACATCGGCGAAGAGGTGTTTCTGAAACCGTCATGATCGTCCGCGAGGACGCTCAGCTTCTTTACGGCTTTTTGACTGCTCAGGAAAAATCGGTTTTCCGCCAGCTTCTGAAAGTCAGCGGCATCGGTCCGAGAATTTCGCTGGCCATGCTCTCCTCTATGTCCGCAGAAGACATCGGCAACGCTATTGCCAATAATGAAGTCGGACTTTTGACGATGGTTCCCGGCATCGGTAAGAAAACGGCCGAACGTCTCGTTCTTGAGCTGAAGGACAAGATGGTCGTCACTTCTGTGCCCACGGTTTCTTCCGTTCAGACAGAAGTCATTCAGGCTTTGGTTGCGTTGGGTTTCAGCGAACGCGAAGCTCGCGGCGCTGCGAAAAACGTCCCTGCAGATGCCGACGCCTCCGAAGGCATTCGTCTCTGTCTGCGTCAACTTGCTCAGAAAGGTTAATCCATGGCGGACAGCAATTCGATTCTTTCCTCTGAAAGAAAAGAAAAAGAAGAAGTCATCGACAAGGCCCTTCGTCCGACACGTCTCAAAGACTATGCCGGCCAAGACGGTATTCGTGAGCAGCTCGATCTCTTCATTACGGCTGCGCGCAACCGCGGCGAGGCCCTGGACCATGTTTTGCTCTTCGGGCCTCCGGGCTTAGGTAAAACAACTCTGGCAAACATCATCGCCAACGAACTCGGCGTCAAACTTCGTCAAACCTCCGGCCCTGTCCTTGAAAAGGCAGGTGACCTGGCTGCAATGCTTACAAGCTTGGAGCCTCATGACGTCCTCTTCATTGACGAAATCCATCGTCTCTCCCCGGTCGTAGAGGAAATTCTTTATCCGGCCCTCGAGGACTTCAAGCTCGACATCATGATCGGCGAAGGCCCTGCTGCCCGTTCGATCAAAATTGATCTACCGCATTTCACGCTTGTCGGTGCGACTACGCGAGCCGGCTCATTGACCAAGCCGCTGCAGGATCGTTTCGGCATTCGAGCTCAGCTTCAGTATTACTCGCCTGAGGATCTGACCACCATTGTGCTGCGCTCCATGCACCTGCTAAATATGCCGGCAGATAAAGGCGCAGCCGGTGAGATTGCAAGCCGCTCCCGCGGTACGCCTCGAATCGCAAACAGATTGCTTCGACGTATTCGTGACTTTTCTGAAGTCCGTCATCAAGGCCAATTGTCCGAGCAGATCGCAAAAGACGCTCTTACGATGCTGGAAGTTGACCCGATCGGCTTAGACAGCCTCGACTGCCAATTCCTGCTTGCGATCATTGAAAGTTCCAAGGCGGTCCCGTCGGTATCGAAAACCTGGCTTCCGCTGTCGGTGAGGAGTCTGATACGCTTCAAGATATGGTCGAGCCTTATCTGATCAAAGAAGGTTTTGTTCAGAGGACACCAAGGGGACGCGTGGCTACACCGCGCGCATACAGCCATTTCGGGCTCGATAGAAAACATAAAGATTTGGGATTTTTATTCGATGACGACCAATATTAGTGCTTAACAACTTGTCTGAGCGTCAGGCGCAGCTGGACTTGTCCGTTCTTCCCTACGATTTTGAAGAGAACGTCAAGACATTGAGCGAACAAGCGCGTCAGACCTGGAACGACGTTCAAGATTTGGAAGCTTCTGCCTGCCCTGACAATAAGGCTCAAATCACGATCACGATGCACCGTCCTTTTGCTTCTCAGATTTACTTCCCTGAGGAGTTTTTGCTTGTCATGGGATTAGACTGCGTCGGCGTACGTCAGGTTCAGTGCTTCCCGCGCGACACTTCAAGCTGCGATACTGAAGACGGAGAAATTACCGTTGCGCTCGTCTGCGTCGGAAAGAGACAGGACATCCAGGCCATTCCCGGCAAAAACTGGAAAAGGTTGTCTCAGACACACTCGTCGGAAAACAGATTCGAACCATTGAGAGCATTGAAGCCGTCTCGATCTACGACCGTTTGGACATTCCCAACGATTACTTCGATGATCATTTCTTAGTCGGTGTTTATCAAACTCCGGGTAAGACTGTCGAAGAATCCAAAGAAGACTTTAAAAACTATGCCCAGAAAAACGATCTTGAAGTACACCCCAACTTCTTAGTTGATAAGGACGGTGTCTTCTATGTGCTTCTGCGCGGTGCCCGCTACAAACTCGATGCCATCGGCGACTACGCCTATACCTTCTGTGTGCGCGTGCCGCCGCTGAAAAAAGCCTGACTCAGCAACTCACAACAAATTTAAATCGTCGGCTTTCCCTTTTTGGAGGGTCCTCTCTTGATTTCTACTTTTTTTATTCGAACTCGTTCGAAGTTCTTCGGACGGTTCTTGCCACAAAAATCGGTTTTAATCTGGAGGACCTGCGAAACAGTAACGCCTCCTTTTTTGAGCAAATCGAAGTTATCGTCCCGACGACGATGGTCGAGGACAACCTCAACCGCTTCTTAGCCGATCACTTCGGCGCAACGCCGGGAATTAAATTCTCCAACGTCGCCAGCTGGATGTTCAAAAGTTCTCGGACAGTCTCTCTCCAACGCTGAAACTTCCCAGGTCATGGACTGGACTTTTTACGAGATCCTGAGGCAAAAGCAAACCGAAAAGACCTTTCCTAAAGAAGAAAAGCGTCTTTATGAATACATTCAGACGTTGGACCCCGTGGGTGTGTTGGAGTTTGCCCGCCATCTGAACACGGTCTTCATTACCTACGGCTCTTATCGTTTTGATTGGCTGCAGCAGTGGGCGTTAGAAAATTTGAACTTAACAACCCGCTCCCGGCGCCGAATGCAAAGATCGAAGAAGCGAGGCTGAAGGAAAACTCTGACTTTTTATGGCAAAAACGTCTTTGGCAAGAATTAATCGAACAAACCGGCGCTGACAACAGGGGAAAAATCTTCGGTTGGCTTGAAAATACCATTACACGAATCCGCAAGAACAAGCCGGTTGAAGACAGCCTGCCGATTCATCTTTTCTTCTGCCGTTCTCGATTCCGCCTAACTTACTGCCTCTGATTCGAGCCTATGAAGATTCCCCGGCAGAACTTAATCTGTACATTCTTAATCCATGTGCCGAATACTGGTTTGAGTCCGTACCGAAAGCGCAGTTCGATTGGTCAGAAAATTTCAAAGTCGACAACAGCTGCCTGAACTACCTACTGACAAATGCAGCAAGTACGAGAGCCGCCATTGACAGATTGGACAGCTTCCTTTTTTCCGAGGAAGAAGCTTCAGCGATCGAAACAGATATTTCAGAGGAGGCAAAAAAGAAACGTCAGAATGCGTCCGTCAAACAACCCGGATCTCGGAATTTCTTAAGCACAGAAAAAACTTTTGAAAACCCCGAAGAAGAACTTAAAACCAAGGTTAGTGCTGAATCAGCTTCTGCGTATTTAGAGTACCCCTCCAAGTCATTCCTGCATAGCTTCCAAAACTCCATTCTTAGAATGGACAGCACACTTCTGCCCACTGAGCCTGATGAGAACGACGTCAGTCTTCGTATCCTTAAAGCGCCCTCTTTCGTCCGAGAAGTCGAAGCGACCATCGATATTCTTCAGAACTGGTTCACGGATAAAAAGCGCGTCCTTAAACCATCCGATGTTTTTGGTCGTGGTCCCAGACATCGAAAAAGGCAGCTCCCGTCATTGAAGGCGTCATGGCATCACTGCCGAAAGATCTTTATATCCCTTGGAAGATCATCGGTCTCAGCGAAGAAAAGCAGAATGCGCTTGCAGATGCGTTTGTGGGCTTGGGCAAGCTCTTGATGTCTGATTTTTCCGCCAGAGAGTTCTTTGCTTGGCTAGAAAAACTCCCCGTTCAGCAGCAGTGGGGCTTCTCTTTGGACGATATCTCTGTCATCCAAACTTGGCTTTATTCCGCCGGGTACTCTGTCGGAATCGATCACCAGCAGCTTGCAGCGCTTAATTTCACAGATGAAGACACGTCTCTTCAAGACGCCATGGAACGGCTTTCGCTCGGATTCTTCCTTGATGAGGCCTCTCCCCTGCCATTTAAGAAGGTGCTTCCTATCCGCGGCGACGAAGAAGCCGGCTTTGACACTGTTTCCGACGACTCGGGTCGTTTAATCCAGGCGCTTTCTCAACTTTATCTGAACCTTGCCGATCAGCGTCGTGAACTGCTCGTCAGCGATTTTTCACTTCCGGCAGAGGGCTGGAGAGAATCGCTTCTGGACATGAAAAACCGTTTCTTCGGCAGCAGCTGCGATCCTGAGGAATCCTATAACTTCACAGAAATCATTGAGACAGTCTGCAAAGGTCTGACCGCCGCTTTTGGCGGCACAGAAAAACCGGTCAGCTTCGATGTTGTATTAAGCGAGCTGAGAAGCGAACTCTCCAAAACAAAACGCGAGGTGACAAGCTCCGGGACCATGACATTCACATCCATTTCGCTGGCAAGAGGTATTCCCTACAAGGTCATTTGCTGCTTGGGTTTTGATGAGAAAAGCGGGTTCCCGGGAACACCTAAGTTTGAAGAATTTGACTTGACCAAGGATCACCGCCGCCGCGGTGACCGAGACGCAAGAAAAAAGACAATAACGCTGTCTTCCTTGACACGCTTCTCAGCGCTCGAGAAAACCTTTTGATTTCCTACACAATCGGAACGAAACCGCAAAGCGAAAATAATCCGTCGCTCGTCATTGATAATTTCAAGAATTACTTCCTTTCTCATGCCATGAGCGTAGGGATGGAGGACGGCACTGCTCAGGAAAAGGCAGACGAGCTATGGAAGAGCATCGTTACAAAGGTTCCTTTAAATCGCTTTTCCATGAGAAATTTCTTAGAGGAACCGAAATCCCTAGAAAAACGGGAAAACAACCTTTTCTGGAAGAGCCCGCGGAAAGACGTCCTCGATTCAATCGAACATGCCTACAGGAACCCCGGCGAAGGAACCGATGTTTGCCAACACCGAGATTCCCGCTGAGAAACTTCCCAAAACGATGCAGAACTCCAAGCTTCGGGAACTGCAGGTTAATTTCCTCATAAAGTTCCTGACCTCTTACAACGAGTGGGCGGCAACTTGCTCAAGCTTGAATCATCAGATTCGAAGCCGACGAAAGAATGATCGTCCCTGCTAAGGACGACAAGCTTATGCACTCAACCGTCAGCCGAAAATTTCTTTCTTTGCTTGAGAACAACTTCTCCGACAAAGAGGCGCTCGACCTTCTGGCCCTTAATCCTAAGTACGGCATCGAAAGCGTCCGACGTGCGGTTCTCAGCTTTGAAACCTCAGAGGTTGCCGACGCTCACGCCGCAAGAAAACAATTTAGGAGACTGAGACTTTAAAACCTCTCGGCGGGACTTGATTATCAGTTCCGACTGCAGTTTCTACTTCGTCAATCGGCTCACGGACAAAACAGATCTCTTCCTTTGGAAAACGGAAGGCGAGACCTTGCGCGTCAAGCTCGGCGTTTTTTGCTCTGGATCAGAACAAAATCGTGAACTATTGCGTCAAATTATTTGGACGGAGGCAGGAGAGCCATACGATTTGCTTGTCTTTAACGATAGTTCAGACACAGATCATTTCAGTATTTCTTACTCTTCGATTATTCAGAACCACGGCGGCGAACCGCTTAAAGCTTTCTTGAAGTTATTTGAGTGTCACTGCAGGCACGCACTGGGAATGAATGCCTCGGATGATGCCCTGCTTTGGCAAGGTGTTTCAGAGGAAAACGTACGGAAAGCGGCTGATTTATCCACAGCTCTCAAAGAAGAACTCAGCGATTACTACAAACTCCTCAAAGGAGATGGCAAAAAGAAAGACATCTACCTTTCCGAAGCAATCAAAGCGCTAATTGATTTCGTTGAGAAACTTAAACCTTAATCGGAGTATTTATGCTTTTTAAAGAATTTGATGCAGCCACAACGCCGATTGAGGGGCACATGCTTTTGGAAGCCAGCGCCGGCACCGGAAAAACGTATTCCTTGATGCGAGTGCTGCTCAGGCTTTTAGTCGAGAAAGGAATCGAACTAGGATCGTATTTTGGTTGTGACATTCACGAATGCAGCCACTGATGAATTGTCATCTCGTTTGCGCAGCAACCTGACGGAACTCATTGAACAAATCAGACTGAAGAAGAACGGCAGCTTCAACGATCTGCTGGATAGCTGGGAAGAAAAGAAATATTGTTCGGCAGAAATTCTTGAAAAACTGCAAACGGCGCTCAATAAGATTGACGACGCTGCCATTTTTACTATTCACGGATTTTGCCAGCGAATCCTGCAAGACTTTGTCTTTTCTTCAAAAGGAAACTACGACTTTGAGATCGGCGATGATTCAGATGCGAAAGATAAAGCGTTAACTACTTTTTCTTCGTTACAAATCTTCCCAAGGCTTATCCAACCTGCCCTACGGAACAACTATCTCTCTAGCTCGCGACATTCCATGGGCAGACATCCTATCGACTGCTACCGGTCTGAGCAGAACTAAGCCCCTCACTCAGCAAATGAAGCTGATGAAAGACTCCGAGCATGAGCCTGAAGAAGAAACCAATCAGTTTTTTAATACTTTTATTGATCAGGCAACAACTCTCTACGAAAAAAACAAGAAAGATAAGCGTCTATTTACGTTCGATGACCTGCTGATTGAAGCAGAAGAACGCATTGTTAAAGATCCGGAATTCACCAAAGCCATTCAAAATCTTTATGGCGCTGCATTAATTGACGAATTTCAGGATACGGACCCGATTCAATACTCTATTTTCAAACACCTGTTCTTAGAGGATCCGGAGAACTCCAAACCCGTTATCTTTGTCGGTGATCCGAAACAGTCTATTTATCGCTTCAGGAATGCCAGTCTCGAAACGTATCTGTTAGCCAAAAATGAAATCAACAACCTTTACCAGTTAGTGAAGAATTATCGTTCAACGCCGGAATCATCGCCGGAGTTAATGAATACTTCAATCCGGAAGGAAAAGGGCCCGACGGCGGCTTTTTGAATCAGGCCCTTTCTTATTCGCCGGTGAAGTTTAATAAGAAAAAACTACCGCTCCTCTTAGAGAAAAACGGTAAACTCGAACCCCTCCCCTCTTTCGCTTTCTGGTCTAATGCCGACACTAAGGCCTTGTCCAATGCAGAGACACTTCGCGATATGGAGGCTATTGCCATCGCAGAGGAAATCGAATCCTTGCTAAAGGAAAATGTCCTCTATGACGGCCGGAGACTGAGACCCAGTGACATCGCGATATTGGTTGCAAAGCGCTTCCATGCTGACAAGGTTATTGAACAGCTGCGCAGGCGGGGCATTCGCACCCTTCGGTCTTCGAATGAAAATGTCTTATGTTCTAAAGAAGCGCACGAACTCAAGAGCGTTCTGGAGGCTATGTACGATCCGAGAGATACGCGTCTTGTGGCAGCGGCTCAGGCAACCCGAATTTTCGGCGACTCGTTGAATGACTTACTAAACAACGATGCGGCCTCTGCCCAGGCACGCTTGCTATTGGAGAATTCAGCGAAAATCTACGAAAAGAGAGGAATCATCGCTGCAGTCTCTAACCTTTTCGCCGGCGCCAAAACCGAAGAGCGTTTACTGCAATACGGCGGAGAACGCGCCCTCACGAACTATCAGCACATCTTGGAGCTTCTGCATCAGCAGCACAACACCATAGATAATCTGCAGGGGCTGCTGCGCTGGTTAAAACAAGAACAAAAAAAGAACAACGACAGCTATACTCTGAGACGTGAAACCGATTCCGATGTGGTTCGGGTAGAGACCATTCACAGCAGTAAAGGACTTCAATACCCGGTTGTTTATTACCTTGACCGGCCGATAAGCTTTTCCAAGAGTCAAGAATTTAGAGACGATGCGACAGGCGTCATTACCTTCTATGAAACCGAACAGAAGGCACCGGACGACTTTGTTGAGAAATCTTATGAAGAGTCAATGAGATTGTTATATGTCGCTATGACGCGGGCAACAGCAAGAGTGGTCCTGCCTTATTTCTTTAAGAAGACTAAATCAGGGGCGCCGCACGGCAGCGTCGGCGGAAAAAATCCGCTTGCAGGCTATCAGCGGAGAAACGTCAGGAGGAATGGCCATAATTAACGGCTGAACCGGCTGCGGGAAGCTTTTGAGCCCGGAAGGAAGCGTCGGCAAGGGAAGTCAGAAAAGCCTTGCTTGAAGGAATTTCCGAGCACAACAAAAACAACGCACATCCTCTCATGCTCTCTGAAAAAGCCTTGAATGCTTACTCTCCTTTTGATATTCGTTTTGACTTCGAACCCGGCAAATTTAGTGACTTCGAAGTCTCCATTAGAGAACAGATCGAACATCTTGATCTCAGAGCCGGTCGCGGTGAGAAGCAAAATCGTTCTTGGATTTCTTCCAGTTTCACAAGCCTATTGAGAACCATGGAAGCACAGGACTCTGCCGTCATCACTGATGAAACAGAAGCTTCAGAGTCAGAGGAAACTGTCGCAGCATCGAAAGAAGAGGATATTTTGGAGGTTCTCAAAGGCTCTCAGAGCGCTGCCGAATTCGGCACGAAAGTCCATGAATTATTGGAAAAGATCTTCGACAAAAATTTTCATAATTGGAAGCTCAGAGTCTACAAATTTTTAGATGATCGTTTTAAGGGGTATGTCGCTCCGGAAACAGAAGAACGAAAGGCCGAAATCGAGACCAAAACGGAAGAGTTCTTCGAAAATTTATTCGAAGCAAAGATTCTGCCCTCCGCGCCGGGCTTCCACCTCGCTCAGCTTTTTAAAAATCTTAAAGATTGCCGTCCGGAATTGAAATTCATGCTTTCCGTCGGAGCTCCGATAAAGGGCAGAGAACGTCTGACGGCGAGTCTTTTGGCTGAAACACTAACAGCCTTTGATTCTCGTTATAAAGACTTCCATTTATCGGAACTCGATATGCGCGGATACCTCACGGGCTCCATCGACTTAGCATTTGCCGCAGACGGCAAATATTGGGTCATCGACTGGAAGACGAACAAAATTGATTACCGCAATAATGCTCCCGAGCTGTACACGCCAGAAGCCGTAGACGCCTTGATGAAAAACAATCACTATGAGCTCCAGTTGACGCTTTACCTGGTTGCGCTCAAACGAATGCTCGAGGTTCGTTTAAATCTGCCTGAAGGTGCGGGTTATAAAGCCATCGGAGGGGCGGTTTACTGCTTTTACGCGGTATCAACAAAGAAGGGCGCGGAACATACTTTTTGAGCGTCCCAAAGATGGCCTTATCGAATGTTTAGACGACTTCCTGAAAAACGGATTTAGTCGCGAACTCCTGGAATCTCGTGCTAAAGGAGCTGCGTGAAATGATTTCGCAAAACCAAAATTCATTTGAAAACCTCGGCACCATTCTGCTTGATCTTTTAGCTCGTCGAGGAAAAACTGTGACGGCAGAGCAGCGAAATGCGCTGGCGTTTTTCATGCTGCATCTCGGACAAGCAGAACACCTCGGAGGTTTATGTGTCGAGCTTGATGCAACGCCGCAAAATAAAAAGTACGTGGAGCTGCTTAGGGAAGCAGAGCTGCTAACAGACGGCAGCAGCAAAATTGCTGATGAACCCAACAACCTTTCTGTCGCTCCGACGCCCTTTATTCTTGACGTAAGCGAACCGAAAAAGCTGAGAATTTATTCCCGCCGCAACTTTTGCTCTGAAAGCCGTTTGGCTGCGGGAATTCACGGTATGTGCTCTGCAAGCGCCAGCGAAGTCAACGAGGTAAAAGAGGCCTTGGGACAGCTAGAACAGACGTTAAAGAATGCACGAGAAAAGGGCGACAAGAAAGCCTACTCTTTAAATCCCCTACAGCTGAAAGCAGCCGAACTTGCGGTTTCGGAAAAATTCTCCGTCATTTGCGGCGGTCCCGGTACCGGCAAAACAACTACCGTTGTGAAGTTCATCGAAGCCTTTTTGAAGATTCATCCGAAGGGCATCATTCAAATGTGCGCACCAACCGGGAAAGCCACAAGCCGCCTCCTTGAATCCGTAAAAAATCAGGCGGATGCCGGTCCAACCTCTGCTCCTTACTATCCCGAGGTTCGCAAAGCTCTTGCCGAAGACAGGCTGACCTCTTTAACGATCCATAAATTACTGGTTACGGATTTATCCAACGGAAAACGGCCGTCTGCGGATAATCCGATTGAAGCAGATTTGCTAATCGTGGATGAGAGTTCAATGATTGACTCGGCCTTGGCTTTGAAGCTTGTCAGAGCAATTGACCCGGCCAGAACTCAAACAGTGTTCTTTAGGCGACAAGCATCAGCTGGCAGCCGTCGGGCCGGGTTCGGTATTTGCGGATATCTCTGATAATTCAGGAGTTTTGAAAGGCCACATTGTTGAATTAAAAGAGAGCATTCGCTTCAACGACAAATCCGCTATCGGCAGGTTAGCTCAGTGCATGCTCGCGCTCGAAGAAAAAGAAAGATCCCGACCTTTCCAGCTTTATTTCGCAAGTTGAATATACGGACGATCGTCCCTTCGAAGGATTTAAGGATACCGGCGTGTTTTTCAAATCTGCAGGAAGAAATCTTCCTCTGCGGGCTCAGAATTGGTTAGAAGAAAAACTCGATACCTACTGCAACGCAGTCGAAAACTTAAACCTGACTTTAACTTTGAACGATAAAAACGAAGTGGATTCCAGATCAGCCAACTTCGAAAACCTTCCTAGTGATGTACAACAAGCTCTTGAAGAGGTTTGGAACGAGTTGAGTACCTTCCGGCCCTTATGCGCACAACGTGAAGGTCCGACAGGCGTCAATGCCGTCAATGACTTATTGCGAAGATTTTGTTAAATCGGCTTTCATAGTTCCATCCGCAGACGACATGTACAACGGCAAGGTCATCATTGTTCGTCAAAACGACTCCGGTCTCGGTGTTGCCAACGGCGACGTGGCTATTATTTTCGGCTTGAAGACAGCTGATTCCGACAAACCGACGTGGTATGCATTCATCGGTGATCTGAAGAAAATCGTTCCGGCTCAGCTGCTGCCAAAATATGACACTGCCTTTGCCATCACTATTCACCAATCGCAGGGTTCCGGCTTCCGTGATGTCGCCATCTTCCTGCCGACGCTGAGCGCCGGAAGTGATGCTGCCTCTTTATGCACGCGCGAACTTCTTTATACCGGCATTACTCGTTCGGAAAAAACGTGCCAGATTTTCGGGGCTAAGGATGCCCTAGACATGTCGTTAAAGACCGTCACGCAACGCAGCGGAGGACTGCCTCAGCGGCTTAAAGAGCGCTTCAGCGAACAAGGTTAATTTCTATTCTCCTTGAGAGAAGAAGCCGAGCCGGTTAATCAAATCTAAACGGCTCTTCTCTTTCTTGAACTATGACAGATAAGAAATCAGGTCCTCAAAAACAGGAGAGCTCCGTCCAAATACTAAAGAGCAGATGCTCAAGCGCTTTAAAGAAAATTTAAGCACCTTCAAAAAGACTTTTGATTATCTAAAAGACAAATGAGTACGCCATTAGATATTGATGCGGTTGTCTTGATCAATGAGGCTCTCTCCGGTAATCGCTGCTCAGAAGAAGGAAGACAGCGAGTCGGCGGATGTCTGTCCAGCTATTCCTATTACGGCACCGTCCCAGAGCAGATAACCAGCATCGTTGTCAGCCTCCTCAAAGGTCACTTCTTCCAGGACGGCAACAAAAGAACGGCGCTGGCGGTCTACTTAGATTTGTGTCAAAACAACGGAATCCAGATCATATCTGATCAAGATCGCTTAGGAGACGTTTTTTATAGACATCGCAGCCACCCAGCGAGACATCACGGAAAACGCTCGGTTACTCTTTCCGGATTGAAAAGAGAAATTCGTTCTCAAGCTCGGCCTATGCACGATACCAATTGTTCAATAGTTTGCTCAATCTTTGCGCGATTCTTGTTCAATTTCTACTCAATTCAAAAAATAGGTACTTTTTTTTTTTTTCAAAAGCAGTTTTTTTTTCAGTCTTTTAATTCCGATCGTTTAGAGATAAAAATCCCCTCTAAATTTTTATTTTATCTTTAGCGAAATTTCGCTGAAAAAACTGCTGTCATTTTCGAAATAAAAGATGAAGTGGCTCCCTCTCAAGCTAGGCCGACTCACAATACTTGTTCAATCGTGTTCAATTTCTGCTCAATCCTCAAAATGAGGTTTTCTTTGACAGCCAGAACTCTCTGATCCAGCGGTTAAGGCCTATCTTTAAATCCTATCCTTAAAAGATAAAATCCCCTCCTGAATTTTTATTTCGTCCTTCGCTGAATTTCACGCTAACAGAGCCTAGAACTCTTTCCGTATCCAGACGCTCTTTCGACCTTGTACGAACTTCTTGTTCGTTACTTCAGGGAGTCGAAATTCGGAACTGCTTCCAGCAAACGGCAGGTGTAAGGATCTTTCGGACGATTAAGGATTTCTTCCGCCGATCCCGCCTCTACCACTTCTCCGGACTTCATCACAATGACTTCGTCAGCGAGATAACGCACAACACCGAAGTTATGAGTGATGAACAAGTACGATATCGCGGCTTCTTTTGGATTTCGTTCAGAAGGTTCAGGATTTGAGCCTGCACCGAAACATCCAAAGCCGAAGTCGGTTCGTCACAAATCAGAAGTTTGGGTTCAACCACCAACGCACGAGCAATCGCCAAGCGCTGTCTTTGACCGCCCGAGAACTCATGCGGATACCGATTCAATGAATCGGAACAGCAATACGTAACCGGAACGGAAGTACACCGGAT
>VOFK01001022.1_pt1 | contig 25252 bp, 34 predicted proteins | sample 5384121 | NCBI WGS metagenome assembly VOFK01 (sample SAMN12384730, study PRJNA508395) | human gut metagenome | isolation source: healthy gut J | host: Homo sapiens | reverse complement strand
TCAGCGCTTCGTTCAGTTACGTATTGCTGAAAAGATGAGAAATATCGTGCATATAATGGCATATTATATACACATAAGTTACTGTACCGCCTTGTGCTTTCCTCTTCCGTCTTTCTTCCCGCGTGTTTTACTTCCGTTACTTATGAAGTAATGGAATTTTCCTTAATATAATAACCTACAATGTTGACAGACAAAACGCAAAGCTGCCATCGCCGCCCTCCGGGCGGTTGCCTACTGTGTCCCGCATTCCAGCCCGGATGCCTCCCCTTCTGTTCCGGTGCGGATGTTGCGTGATTTGGAAGATTGCGGCCTGATCCGCCTTCTTCCGGGCGGCAATCCCTCTTCTCCGGGTTCCTATGAATTGTGCAGGAGCTTCTCCTCGCTCTCTCTCTACGACCTGCTGCTTGCTATCGGCGAGGGTGTCTTTCCGGTTTCCCCGGACGCTTCGGAGGAGCATATCCACCGGCGTTTCGGCTACGTTTCGGGCGCTTCGAGGCTCGGTGTCATTAACCATATGCTCCGCACGCTGCTTGACGGTGTCAGCCTGTCGTCCCTGTGACAGATAACCCCAACCCCCGCATTTATGAAGTATAAGAGAACCCTTCAGTTGTTTGCCATTTTCCTTGCATGCGAGTTGTATGCAATGCTGTTCGCCGCTCTGGTTTACTCCTGCGGCAGGGACGGTGAGCGTGGCTCCGGTGCTGTCACTGCGTGTTCGTCTGCCCCGTCCGTCGGGGCTTTGAATGTGAATCTTTTAAACAATCAAACCATATGGGAATAAAAGCTCTGCTGCTACTGCCTGCGATCCTTGCCTTTCCGGGCTATCTTCATGGCGTGGCGGCCTTGCCCGGCACTCTGCCGGGCCCCCGATACGCTGTATCGTGATTCTACCTACCTCCGCGTGATCAACGAGGGCTCCACACGCCTGAACTGCTACCTGTCCTATCCTCAGGGCGGCTGGCGTGTGGAGAGTACCTACGGCAACAACTCCTCCGAACTTGCCCGCCTTGCCCGCTTCATCCGTACCTCACTTTCCGACAGTCTGATTTATGTGCGTGAGATCACCCTGACGGGCTACTGCTCCATAGAGGGCAGCTACGCCCACAACGAACGTCTTGCCCGCCGTCGCGCCAACGGTTTCAGGAACTACCTTGATTCGGTATTCGGCCTTTCGAGGCGCTACCCTGTGAGGACATCCTACGTTGGCGAGGACTGGGAGAGGCTCCGTTCCCTTGCCGATTCCTGCGCATCGCTTCCCAGCCGCCGGGAAGTGCTGGAAATCATCGACAATACCGGTATCTTCGACGGTCGCGAAAGGAAGCTGATGGCCTTGCATGGCGGAGTTCCCTATAACTTCATGCTTTCCGAGCTCTTCCCCTTGCTCCGCCGGGTTGAGATACTGGTGGAATACGACCTCCACCGCATCATCGAGGAGCGCTACCGGCGCAAACTTAGCGCTTCCGAGTTGCAGGAGATCCTTGCGCATGAGCGTGCAGTGGCCGCCGCCGAGCAGGAACGCCTTGCCGAACTCCGCCGCCTGGCAGCCGAAAGTCGGCAACGCGCCGAGCAGCTGCGTCTGGCGGAAGAACATGCCGAACAACCCGCCTGGCAGAGCAGCGCGCCGCCGAAGCCGAACAGGAACGCCTGCGTGCCGAGCAGCTGCGTCTGGCGGAAGAACGCGCCGAACAACTCCGTCGGGCGGAGCAGCGGCGCAACCTTGCCGTTCCCCTGTTCTCCATCAAGACCAACCTTTACGCCCTTTCGGGCATGACCCCCGGTTTCTCCCATACCTCTTTCACTCCCAACCTTTCCGCCGAGTTCTTCTTTGCCGGGCGCTGGTCTGCCGTTGCTTCCGCCGCGTATGCCGACTGGTCCTACGGTAACGGCCAGTCCTATTGGGGCATATCCGCTTACCGCCTTGAGCCGCGTTTCTGGCTGCGTTCGGGGCGGCGTCTACCACCTTTTCTACGTAGGCGTCTACGGCCAGTCCGGCGATTTCGACAAATCCGCAGCACCTCCGACAGCCGCCTTTCCTCCGGTACGGGCAACTGTACGGGCACCTATCTTGAAGGCGGCGTTTCCGCCGGCTGCCACTTCCGCCTGAGTGGCCGCTGGGGCATTGATCTGGGGCTTCGCGGCGGCTTTCGCAGTTCGGATGTCAACACATACGACGTGGAGCTTCCCTATCATTATTTCAACCGTAACTTCCGCAAGAACCGTTTCGGCCTGACGGGTGTGGACATCAGCATCGGCTACCGTTTCGGGCGCAGTGCGAAAGGAGGTGGAAAATGAGAATGTCATGTCTTGTCCTGCTGCTTGTTTCTGCGGCCGCCTTTGCGGGCTGCACCGAAAGGGGGCTGGACCATCGCGCTGCCAGCGGCCGGGTGGAGATAGCCCCCGTCTGGGCCGGGCTGAACCGTCCCTCCGCTGCCGGCTACCGCTTTTATGGTGCGGACAACAAGCCGGCTCCGGTGGAAGGCGCCGTTGCGGAGGCATCCGTCGATTCCTTCTCGGTTGTCCTTCCTGAGGGCCGTTACAGTTGCCTTGCCTACAACACCGATGCCCAAGGCGTCACCTTTACGGGGCTGGACAACAGGCTTCTTGCGGAAGTCCGCCTCTCCTCCGAGGCGCAGCCGGGCAACGTGTACAGTTGGAGCGTGGAGGAGGTGGAGGTCACCTCACGCGGTGATGTCCGCTACACGCCCGTTCCCCTCCGCCTCGTGAAACAGGTTGTCCTCCGCTTCCGGGTGACGGGTGTGGAGGGCGCAACGGTGCTGAACGGCACGCTGAACGGCGTCTATCCCTCGCTCTTCCTGTTTTCGGGCGATCCTCCGGAGCAGAGCATCAGGACGGCTCCCGAAACAGTGGCGCAATATACCGCCACGCTGGTGCAGACCCGGAATACGGGTTCTCCTTCCTACACCGCTTCCGCCGATATCCGCCTGCTCGGCCTTCTCGATCCCCAAAAGGAGGAGGGGAACGGAAATGAAACGGCCTACGATTCCCGCCTGAATCTTTCTGTGCATAACTCCTCCGGTGAGGTGTACAGCACGACGGTGAACATGAACAAGCCTGTCTCCGAAATCATCGATTCCTACGGGGGTGAAATCCCTATCGACAAGACGATAGAGATAGATGTAAGCGTGAACCTGCTCGATATGAACCTTACGGCTGTTGTGCAGGGTTGGAAGGAAGGAAACAGAGAGATAATAATCATAAAATAATTAGTTGGTAATCCTTTTATATTCTTTTTATCAATCAGTATGTTATGAGTTTATTTCAGTTTACCCTCAATAAACCTGTAATTTATTCCCTAATAAACCGGCAGTTTAATCCTAATAAACTTGTGGTTTATTGCCAATAAACCGACGGTTTATTCCGGATAAATGGACAGAATGAATCGTAGAAATATTTTTAGTAGCATTTATTTAATATTAATTTAGAAAAAAGAAGTAAGTTTAGTATGAAGAAAATTATGTTTATGCTTGTTGCCGTAGCAGCTATGGCAAGCAGTTGTACACAGAGTGATGTAATCGGGTTGTCTTCGGATGATAATGTTGAAAATACGTGTCAGTGCGGGTATCACCTCTGCTGTGTCTCCCTCTACGAGGGCGGTATTGAAGGGATGATAAATTCCGGTTTCACTACGGATTTGGATGTGTCGTTTGTGCGTGCCGATGAGGGAAGTTCTGGCTACACTACCTACGGGGCTACTGCTTTGATAGGTACCGTAGCGCATGCTGCTGATGCGCTGTCGTTTGCTCCTGCCGAATATTATTTGGCAAGCGGAAAGAAAACCAAGTTGATAGGCTGGTATCCAAGACGTTCCGGAGTTAGTTATGCGCAAGGTACAAGAGTTGTGGATTTTGGTGAAATTGACGGTAAGACGGATTTGATGGCTACTGTTCTGTACGAGGGAAGTAAAGGTGCAAATATACCGTCTATTGCTTTCAATCACTTGCTTACCCAGTTCAGTATAAAGGTTTATACTCCTGATGCTGCTGCGCAGGGATTGTGGGGGACAGTGAACTCCATTAAGATAGCTGAAAAAAAACAGACTTGTACGATTACATTGCCTGCGGCGACAGAGACAGCCAATACAGCAGCCGCTCCGACTTTTACTGGTAATTCTGACTTGGATTTGATTGAGGCTAACCCGGCTGTCACCCCTGCAACTGTCATTAACTATCCCCTGACGCTGGGCGTAGGCACGACTACGGACGCAGTTCTGGCAGGTTATGCCATGTTTGCTCCGCAAACTGCTGGTAATGTGGTATTGAAGATTGAATTGTCTGTCGGTGGAACCCAGACTGTGAATGTCCCTGTTCCTACTACACCTACACCCGCAGGTTTTCTTCATGGACACGCGTATGAAATCACTTTAAAGTTCTCGTCTTCGGCTATCACTCCTACCGTATCCGTTGTAGACTGGGTACCGGTCACAAATCTTCCTGAAGTTGAAATTTAATGTTTATACGCCATTGATTTTATGAACTATTCAGGGATGATAAAATACTTGCCGGCAGTCTTGTTGTTTTGTTCGTGTACGGAAAGCGGTCTTTTGTTGAGGGAGCGTGAACGTTTTGCAGTGCATTTCTCTGCATCGGGCATCGGCATGGAGGTCACCACGCGTGCTTCTTCGCCTTTGTCGGACAACACAACGTTGCGTATCCTCGCTTTCCGGCGTGTAGGACAATCTCCCGATTTGCAGGCGGATGAATACATGGGTGAAGGCACATACAGAGCCTCTTCGGGCAATGGCAGCCTGACGCCTGTGCATTCTTTGCTGCTGCGTGCCGGTTCCTATGATTTCTATGCCCTTACCCCGGAAACGGCTACTGCTTCCGGGGGCGGTGGCAGCGGTATTCCCGGCGGCGGTGGCGGCACCACTGCACCGCCGTACACCGTATCTGTGGGGCATGGCATGGACTATGCCACTTCGCTGACCGCGGGTAGAGCGGTGGATGAATCCAACCCTTCCGTCCCTCTCAACGATTTGGTTCGCCGTTGCACAAGGCTGGTGTTCGAGCTGTCGCCCAAAGCGGGCAATATAAAGAAGGTGCGTGTTGCGTCCGCCGGGCTCACCAATATGACTGCTGCCCCCGTTGCGGCGCCCCTGAATGCAGAACTTCCCCTTGCGGGAGTGGCGCAGAGCGACGGCCTCACCATAGCAGGCGGCAGCTTTCTCCGCCGGACAAGGACCTGAACACTTCCGCTGCTGCGGTGGTGCTGCCCCGCATGGCAGGTAAGTTCGATTTCGAGCTGGATGTGTCGTTCAATGACATGGCTGACGCAAAGTTTACGGCTGCCATGCCGGAGACGTTCGTATTTGCTCCCGGCACACAATATACGTTCACCCTGAAGATGAAAGGCAGGCTCCATGCAACTGACGCTGACGGTGGTGCCTTGGGGTGAGAGCGTAATGGGCGGTCAGGGCGATATAGGCGCTTCAGCTCCGATTACGGTGACTGTGGGGGCTTGGGAGAATGTGACTGTGCCGGGCGAAACAGGCGGTGGCAACCCCACTGTCAGTACGGGACAGTGGATTCTCAATCCCGATTTGATGTCCTGTTCGGCAACTATGGCCTGAGTACGATAAACGGTCTGCCCTGGGCTTCTTCGCAGACTCTACCGGGCGAAACGGGCGGCGGGAGCACGAATGTGAACTCCGGCAGTTGGGCGGGAACAAAGGATGTACCTGCTACCACCGGTGATGGAAAACCAACGGGGAGTGATGATCCGGATTCAGTGTAAAAACATGCAGTATATAAACATGCAATATAAAAACATGTATACATAGGACAACATGTAAGTATATAATATGTAAGCATAGGACATATCAACAACATATAACCTATGTGCAACATGTAAAATGGAAAAAATGAAATAATAATTATGAAGATAACAAGTATTTTCGGGTTATGTATAGCGGCTTCTCTTTGCTCTCTTTCCTGTACGGATGGAGACGAGATTCAGCAGAACATAACTCCCAATGTCGATACCATGCCGGTGAAACTTGCGCTTGGCATGGCTCCCATGCATGACACCGGAGGTGTCACTCGTGCACGGCGACAACTCGCTGGACTTGGTGCTGGGCGAGGAAGCGGATAAAGCTCCGGATTATGCCGGGGCACATTCCGCAACAGATGCCGGGGCGCAGATGAATTCCGCAACAGATGCCGGAGCACATCCCCAAACACGCGCAAGCCTGACCGACGCCCAAGAGGATGCAGTAAGCGAAATCTGCGTCTTTCAGTTTGAAAACGCCACTAATACACTGAAATACAGCGGACATATATCCTTAGGAACGGGAACACTTACAACCGACATCTCTCTGGCTACGGGAATGGGCGCGTGCACCGTATATGTGCTGGCAAACGTGGGCGACCTGACTTCGAGAGTGGCATACGGAAGCACACTGGCCGACTTCAAGAAGCTGGCAGCCGAAGTGACTTCGGGCAAAGGAACAGGTGATAACCTGCCTATGTGCGGCAGCAACGACAACTTCGACTCGAATACGGCCAACACACTTGCAGTCTCACTGACCCGTTCGGTTGCCAAAGTCAGCCTGAACCTGACTCTTCCGAATGGAGCTGATTTATTTACAGTGAGCGCCATCAAGCTGATGAATGTAGCAAAGAAACTCTATTATGTAGAATCGACTGCTCCGACTACTTCGGCAGAGCTTACCGACTACACGAGCGATAACTCCAACACAATTACTTGGTACATCCCTGAAAACAAGGCGGGAACCACCTCCCTGACCGATTGGAAAGACCGCTACGAGGGCAATGCGCCCGCTACGGCTACGTATATCCTGATAGAAGGGAGTTATACCCCTCAGAATGGTACGGCCCGCGATGTAGCCTATGCCATTTATCTGGGAGATAACGACCCTGCCGATTTCAATGTGACACGCAATACGAAATATACAGTGAATGCCAGCATTAGAGGCACTAACTTGGACGACGGTCGTGTGCTGGTGGGCAAGGATTTGAGTGCTGCCGGAACGCGGACAGCCAATTGCTATGTGGTGAAAACCACCGATGCCAATAAATGGTATCGCTTCAAGGCCACAGTCCGCGGCAATGGTGCGCAGACTGCGGAGGATATCTCTTATACGGGAGCCGTAATTCCTGCGGGTGATAAGATTTCTCCCGTCAAGGCAGGCCTTGTGTGGGAAACCCGCGATAACAATGGGACTATCCACACACTGGACTACGTGGGCTATTCCCGCAACGGCTATATCGTGTTCAAGCTGGGCAGTGCTCCTGAGGGCAATGCAGTGGTTGCCGCCAAAGACGGCGCTTCCAAAATCCTTTGGAGCTGGCATATCTGGGCAACGGCAGCGTTTGACGGAGATAACATCAAGGTACAGAAATACGAGACGCGCCCTCGTAACAATATTACCGGGTATGAAAACATAACTAAACGGACTTTCAATATGATGGACCGTAATTTGGGTGCTGCGAGCGCAATGCCGGCTTCTAAAACGGCAGAGGAGGTTATAAAGACGTATGGCCTGTTTTATCAGTTTGGTCGTAAAGACCCGTTCCCCGGACCGGGTGAGATGATAAAGACGGACAATGCAGAGGCTTTCCCTCTTATGATGCAAATGGGCAGTTGGTTACTTGAAAGCCAACTACTCTCAATTCTTAATATGGAGTCAAGTGCCAAGCGAAAAAAAACTGACAGAGCAGCTATTATAGCACAACTTGCCTATGTAGTAGAGCATCCGTCAATGTTTGTGATGAGTACCAATGATAGGGGCTACCCCAGTATGGAGGTGACGGAAAAAGACTCCTTCTTTTTTAATTGGCTTTGGGCAGCACATTGGAACTCGCTTCCTTGGAAAGTATCCAATAAGTTGTGGGGTAGTGGTTTGATTACTGAATCAGGTACTAGCAATGCATTTGGAACGAAACCTGTAACGAAAAACCATTTATGACCCTTGTCCTTATGGTTATCACATGCCTGAACAGGATGTATGGACAAACTTTTCGACTATTACAACTGAATATAATACGACCACTGCGGCTGAGTTTAATGTAGTTACTGCTGATAAACAGATCATTACTGGTAATACGGACGGTTTCGCAAACTCACAGTTTCCGGCGTTTGGGCGTCGTTTCTTAACTGCCGGAAATTCGGAAAATAGTGATGGAAGCAATGTGGCGTTCTATCCGGCAGTCGGTGCTCGTTTCAATACTACAACAATTGCAGATCTTGGACTAGGAATTTATTATTGGTCGGCTTCGCCCTATGATAATACCGGCAGGGTAGTAACGTCGCCGAGTGGTAATAGCACAAATATTAGTACGACGGGGAGTTGTCTGCTTGGAACTAATGATCTGGTATCTCCGGTAACATCCGGCTTAGGTCGTATGTGTGCTACTCCCTGTGCGCTGTGTCCGCGGCAACTGACAGTAGCCGCTTTGTTGCGAAGTTGTTGCACTGCAAAGTTGTGCAGCAACCTTGTATCAAGAAATAATGTTATTCTATGTTTTTAGTTTATTCTCAGGGTATTGTTATTGATTGCCCTTAAGGAACACCGGGGAGTTTAGAGGGGCCGGGTTTTTCCTCGCCCTCGATTCGTTCTTTGGTTTTGGGCCGGATGAGGATGTGAATCACTGTCTGTGCTTATTTGTTTGTTTGAAAGTTCCCTCTTTCCAAGCGTGGAAAGGGGGAACTTATGTGTAGTTATGGTATGCCAAGTCTCTTCTTTATTCTTTAGAGATGGTTTTATCTGCAACTTGCGTATTGGGCTGTTCTTCCCAGTGGAACGGCTCGAAGGTTGTGTTCGGATCAATCCAACTTGGCTTCTTGGCAGCGTAGATAATGAACGGGGCAATCACCACTACAAGCGCACCGATAATCAGTACGGAGAACCATACGGCATTGCTACCGGTGGAAATCTGGCTTGGAGGGATGAAGAGCTCAGCACAAATGCAAGCAATGAACCACAGAATCCCAAACCACCGATGAACCACATCAGGCCGTTGCCGCCTTTGCCGATGCGGAACGGGCGGTTCAGCTTCTTCATCTTGTAGCGCAAGGCAATGGCTCCGGAGAACATCAGCATGTACATGATGAGATAAAGAATAACCGTCAGCTGTGACAAAATCTGATAGAAACTCTGCACCGAAGGCATAACCACGAACAAGAGGCTCAATACGGTTACGGCTATACCTTGAACATAAAGTATGTTCTTTTGCACTCCCAGCTTGTTTGTCTTCTGGAAGAACGGGGGCATATAACCTGCCTTGCCCACGGCAAAGATACCTTTGGACGGACCGGCAACCCATGTCAGCACACCTGCCAGCACGCCGAACGCCAGTGCAACGGCTATGATAGGTGACAGCCAGGAAGCATGGATATAATGGAAATAATTGTCGAAACCCACCAGCAGGCTCTGCGTCAGGCTGATGTCTTTTGCAGGAATAATGACACCGAGGGAAAAGTGCCCAGTACAAAGATTATGACTGTGATCAACGCACCGATGAATACCGCTTTCGGATAGTTCTTGGACGGATTGTTTACATCCTTCACGTGGATACCGCCCATCTCCATACCTGCATAAAAGAGGAAGATACTTGCGGCAAGCACCACATTGTCAAAGTTCGTCAGGTCAGGGAAGAAACTGCTGTGGAAGTCCATGTTGGAGTGGCCGCCCGTAGCGAGATAGACAATGCCCAAAATAATCAGCAGGGCTGCCGGGATGATAGTACCGACCATGCCACCCACCTTTGCCACTTTTCCTACCCAGCCCATGCCTTTCATTGAAATGAAAGTTGCCAGCCAGTAGATAACGAGCACCACGACCAGCGTATAGTACTTGTTGTTTGCCAGCGACATGTCGTGTACATCGTTCATACCGATGAAAGCAATGGATACGGCACCGAATGTCAACACAGTGGGATACCAGATTGTGCTTTCAATCCACTGCACCCAGATAGCGAGGAAGCCGAGTTTCTTTCCGTAGGCTTCACCCACCCAGCGGAACACACCGCCTTGCTTGTCTTGAAACATGGCAGCCAGGCTCAGCGGCGACAAGTGACGTCGGGATGAGAAAAGACTATGGCTGCAAATAAGTAGTAGAAAGCCGAACTCATTCCGTATACGGCTTCGGCGGGCAGTCCGCGAAGGGATACTACTGCCGTCACATTCATGATTGCCAGGGTAAATACGCCCAGCCTTTTACTGTTTGTTTTAATATTTGCCATAAATTAAGGTTTTAGGTGAAAAAATCATTCTTTTTGTAATAGTCCTGTTTTTCCTTATTACGCCGTCTCTACCAGACTTGTTACATATACTGTGAAAATGGGAAACATCATCATCCCTAATGCCGCCAACAGAACGGACAACACCCGCCCGGTGGCAGTGACCGCTATTATATTGGAGCCTACCGTAGTCACATCCATGAACGCCCACCACAAGGCATCGCCATAACCTGTTACCAAAGGATTGGTTCCATGCTCCATGACATAAAAGGCAAGACTTGAAAAGTAGACGGTAGCCAATAGCATTGTCAGATAGGACACGAACAAGCCCGATGCACGATTGTACGTCAGCCAGCCCACCACGATAGCCATTGCATATCCGCCCCGCACCAGCGGGATGAAACGCAGCATATAAGTAATCTCAGGTGAAAATGTCCAACCCATGTAGGCAATGATATTCTGATAGGGAATGGCAACCAAAGGAAGATGAAATGTGTGGCGACATAGCGCTTCCAGTTGGTTGCCAAAATCCATTCCAATACAAAATCAGCCAGAAACAATGCGCAAATCCATAACTGCACTTCCATGTACACCGATTGCTCGTAGAAAGGGATGCCTTTGAACGTGTCAACGGATATACTGATAACCAAGAACAGCGAAAGCAGCAAGATGATTACATGGAGTATGCCGTATATTCCTTTTTCCGCACTATGAATTCTGATAGAGCTGTTTTCATATCTATTCCGTAATTGTCACATTGTCACCGTTGAATACACCCAGGCCGAGCCTGTTCATGATGAACCTGATAGACATTTGTGCTTTGACGGAGTTTCCGGCTTCATCCAGAGGAGGAGCGAAAGCGGAAATGCCCATTACACCGGGAAGTACAGCCATCACGCCACCGCCTACACCGCTTTTGGCAGGGATTCCGGCAGTGTACATCCAGTCGCCCGAATGTTCGTAGAAACCTACACTGGAAATCATGGAAGTGATTTTAGGCGCGAGTCCGGCTTCGAATACGTGTTGCCCGGTGACAGGATTAACGCCATTGTTGGCGATTGTTCCGGCTGCAATGCTCAGTTGCCCGGCTGTGACGCCCAACGAACATTGGCGGGTATAAAGGTCGAGTGCCAATTCCGGATCATCGTAGATACGGTCGTAGTTTTTCAATAGCCATGCAATGGAACGGTTATTGAAATTCGTAGCTGTCTCCGATTGGTACAGCTCGTCGATGAGCTGTGGAGCAGAGCCGCACAACTCGGTGATGTTCTGTACGATGACATTCCATTTCTTGTCGGAATCACCCGTCGGCTGCACCATGGAACAAGCGGATATAGCGCCCGCATTGACCAATGGAGTGGAGGGGTGGTCGTTCTCCAATAAAATGGCAATGATAGAGTTGAATGGCAGGCCCCGTGGCATCGGCGCCAATCATGTCCAATACTTTCTGTGCACCGTATTGGCGCAGGATAAGTATGGCGGTATGCACTTTTGAAACGGATTCTATGCCGAAGCGGTAGTCCGTATCTCCGATATTGATGGTCTGTCCGTTCATCAGGCAGATGCTGAGGCCGAACAGCTTGGAGTCTATGTTGGCAAGGTACGGAATGTAATCCGCATTCTTGCCGCCGGTTTGTTCTTTCACCTCATTATAGGCTTCCAGGGCAACTTCCTTGATCTGAGAGATTGATATTTTCTTTTCCATAATCTATATATATTTATATGGAATAAGGAATAGGAGACATTGGAGTTTCAATCTCCTAAAGCCTTATCCGATACATGGTTTAATGTATGAAAGCAATAAAGCGGTGGAGTGATAAGCTGATTCTTGCTTTATCATTTTTTGTGGCGTCTTCCGCCATGATTGAATATTTTGCTTTCTACCGGCAGATTCTTATCCTGTGCCATGCGGGTGGGAGTGGGGTAATCCAGCTTCTCCAGTTCGACAATGGCGTTTTTGATGTCGCCCAGCAGCATATCTGCCATGTCGCGGCTGAATCCCTGACGGACAACGACACGCATCACAATATATTCCTCCAGTTTGGAAGGCAGGCAGGCGTATATGCCGGAACCATCCAACCATGTTGTGAAAGTTTGTCCTGCAAGTCGTAGAGAGTCCATTTGGCTGTCTTGGCGTATTCCGGTTTCAGATACCAGATGAACAACGGATTCACCACCTCATTAGAGTAATTGACAAACGGAGCCATTTTCCCTATTTCATCATGGATGTACTTGGCTATTGTGAGTGGAATTGTATTGTACCTCTTTGTAACCTTGAAAACCTAAACGGATGAATTGATAGTATTGCCCTAAGATTTGTGCGGCAGGACGGGAGAAGTTCAATCCGACTTGGGTAATATTGGCGCCGAGATAGTTTACACTGAAGGACATCTCTTCGGGCAGGTATTCCTTGCCTTTCCAAACCACCCATCCCAGACCCGGATACACCAAGCCGAACTTATGGCCGCTGACACTGATGGAAAGCACCCATTTCAAACGGAAGTCCCATTTCTTTTCCGGATACAGGAACGGAAGGATGAAACCGCCGCTGGCAGCGTCTACGTGGATGGGAATGTCGTAGCCGGTCTTGGCATTGTATGCGTCGAGCGCTTTGTCGAGCGCTTCGACATCGTCATTCAGCCCTGTCCATGTGACTCCCTGTATAGGCACGATGCAGATTGTGTTTTCATCACACATCTTCAGGGCTTCTTCGGGGTCGAGTGTGGTCTTGTCGAGGGTCAAAGGCACTTCGCGCATTTCGATTTGCCACAACTGGGCAAACTTTTCCCATACCACCTGGAAACCGGTGGAGATAACGAAGTTCGGCTTATCGAACGGTTTGCCTTGCGCCTGACGTTTCTTGCGCCAGCGCAGCCATGCAGCTACACCGCCCAGCATACACGCTTCGGAAGAACCGATGGCGAGCGCGCCTGTTTTCCAGGTATCTTTTTCCGGAGAGTTCCACAGATTGGCGACGATGTTGATGCATTGCCGTTCATTACGGCGATGCGGGGATACTCGGTTTCGTCAATGTAGTTGATGTTGATGGCTTCGTTCATTAGCTTGGTTGCATATTCGTCCATATAGGTCGTGACGAACGTAGCCAGATTCAGGCGGGGCTGGGTTTGGGCAAAAGTCTCATCTTTCACCATCTGGTAAGCGATTTCGGGAGTGGTGGGCCCATCGGGGATTTTTTGCACCGGTGAGGGTTGTAACATACGGTTTGAACCGAATACGTCTGTTTTGGCATCTCCCTTTCTGAAATTCAAATCTTCCATATAACTATAAGTTTTTAAAGGTTTAGGCGGCGGGGACTTTCCCCGTCGAATTTTCCACAACAACGACCCCCGGGAAAGAAAGTTCCGGCGTTTTACATTATTTGGCGTTTATTAAATGGGGGAGAAATGAAAGAGGCCACAGAGTTTCTTATTCTTGCAAGAATGAGAAACTCTGTGGCCTCCGGATGTGAAAAACCGTTTTTTTTTATACTTTTATCTCATCATATTTCATTCCAAATACATCTGCTACTGCTTTATAGGCCACTTTTCCTTCCACCACATTCAGGCCTAACGCCAATGCCGGATCGTCTTTGCAAGCCTGTTTCCAACCTTTGCAGGCTAAAGCTACGGTATAGGGCAATGTGGCATTGGTCAGCGCCATGGTGGATGTGAACGGGACAGCGCCGGGAATATTGGCCACTGCATAGTGCACAATGCCATCTACGACATACGTAGGCTCACTGTGAGTAGTGGGATGGGACGTTTCAAAACAACCGCCCTGGTCAATGGCTACATCCACAAGTACGGTTCCGGGCTTCATCATTTTCAGCATGTCTCTTTGTAATCAGGTGGGGAGCTTTATCGCCGGGAATAAGGACAGAACCTATCACCAGATCTACGGTAGGCAGTTCCATTTTGATGTTATGAAGTGAAGAATAGAGTGTTTTTTACGTTTTTGGGCAATACTTCACTGAGATAGCGCAAGCGTGGCAGATTCACATCTGTAATCATTACCTCGGCTCCCATTCCGGCAGCCATTTGTGCGGCATTAGTGCCTACGATGCCGCCCCCCTAAAATAAGTACGCGTGCAGGACGTACCCCCGGCACGCCACCCATTAGTTTTCCTTTTTCCACCCTGCGGTTTCTCCAAAAAACGGGCGCCCACTTGAGTAGCCATGCGCCCTGCCACTTCGCTCATGGGGTGAGCAATGGCAATGAATGGTCTTCTTTCTCTACGGTTTCGTAGGCGATACATACGGCACCGCTTTCAATCATGGCTTCTGTCAGAACTTTATCGGCCGCAAAGTGGAAATAGGTAAATACCACTTGTCCCTTTTTAATCAGTTTGTACTCAGGTGCAATAGGCTCCTTCACTTTGACAATCATGTCGGCTATGGCATAAACGTCTTCAATGGCAGGTAGGATTTGCGCACCTACGGCGATGTAATCATCGTCAGAGAACCCGCTGTTTACGCCGGCCGTTGCCTGCATATACACCGTATGACCTTTCTTCACCAACTCGGCTACTCCGGCAGGGGTCATTCCTACACGGTTCTCGTTGTTCTTGATTTCTTTGGGTACTCCGATAATCATAATGTCATCTGTTAATGGTTAAACATGTTGCAAGATAGTGATTTATCTTTCTCATTGTCATTTTGCACAGCGTGTTTTACAACAGAAAATGCCGGGTTGTTCGATGAGGAAGGTGGCAGGATTATTCTTTTTTGGTTAGGCGGAGAGAACTATTCTTTTTATATTTGCATGCATTAAAATAAGATATGGGCTATAAGAATATAAAAACACTCTATACTTTTTTCTTTTTTATTTTGGTGCAGGCAGTGTGCAAAGCGGGCATGCACAGGAAACCGCCGAGGCAGGAAACCGTTCCGGAGATGCAAAGCAGGCATTTTCACTCCTCCTTTTGATTTTCCGATCACCTTTTCCGGCAACTTCGGCGAGATACGCTCCAATCACTTTCACGGTGGGTTGGACTTCAAGACCGGCGGAGCCATAGGCAAGCCTGTACATGCTTTGGCAGACGGGCATATCTCGCGCATCCGTGTGACACACGGTTCGGGATATGTGCTCGATGTGGACTACGATAACGGTTATTCCACTATCAACCGCCACCTCAGCGCATTTGTGGGCGATATAGCCCGAGGGTGAAAGACTGCAGTATGAACAGGAAAGCTGGGAAGTGGAGATCGTTCCCGAACCGGGGGAATATCCGGTAAAGGCGGGGCAGGTGATAGCCCTTAGCGGCAACACGGGTTACTCTTTCGGCCCTCACCTGCATCTGGATATGATTGAGTCGGCAACAAGAGATTATGTCGACCCGCTGCCTTTTTTTATGGAAAAAGTGAAAGACAACACTGCTCTCATGCCGAGGGCATCATCCTGTTTCCGCAACCGGGCAAAGGGGTGGTAAACGGAAAACAGACGCGCCAGACCTTTCCGGTAAGTCCAGCAAAGCCTATCACAGCCTGGGGATTGATTGGAGTGGGAATCCGCGCTTATGACCATATGGATGGGGTGGGCAACCGTTATGGCGTGCACATACCGTTATTCTGGAAGTGGACGGCGTGGAAGTGTTTCGCAGTGTGGTAGACCGCTTTGCTTACGAAGAAAACCGTTATATCAACTCATGGACACATGGGCAGTACATGAAATCGTTCGTCGAACCGGGCAACCGTCTGCGTATGCTGCATGCGTCTAGCGGCAACCGGGGACTGATAGAAATCAATGAAGAGCGTCCCTATCGTTTGGTATATACCTTGAGTGATGCTTTAGGTAACACCTCGAAAGTCCGTTTCACCATACAGGGCAGGAATACCGCTATCCGTCCGGTGGAGCATCGCGAAAAATATGCCTTCAAATGGGATAAAACCAATTATCTTCAGGAGCCCGGACTGGAACTGGTTGTGCCGCGGGGAATGTTGTATGATGATGTGTGGTTGAACTATTCCGTACGCGCCGATAGTGGCGACGTGGCTTTTTACCTATCAGTTGAACGACACCCGTATTCCCATGCATGGAGCGTGCGAGATGCGTATCGGCTTACGTCGTGATGATTTGGAAGATAAGTCGAAATATTATGTGGCCGGCGTTACCGCCAAAGGCGGAAAATATAGCGTAGGCGGGGTTTATGAGGATGGTTTTATGAAAGTCCGCATCCGGGACTTGGCCACCTATACGGTAGCAGTCGATACCGTACCGCCGGAGATCATTCCACTTAATCCTCAGCAATGGGGACGTACGGGCCGCATAGTCTTTAGAGCTAAGGACAAAGGGACGGGGGTCAATAGCTACCGCGGAACGATAGACGGAAGTATGCACTGTTTGGCAAGCCCAATTCCATTAGTGGCAATCTGGTTTGCGAGCTCGACCCCGAACATGTGAAGAAAGGCGGTAGGCATACTGTGGAAATGACCGTAACGGACGGTTGCGGCAATCAAACTGTCGGGCAGTTCCATTTTGTATGGTGAAATAGGGAGGGGCTGTATCCTCTGAAATCCCTTTATAGCATTGTGATATAATAAATTCAATAATAATTCAAAGTATGAAAAAGATTAACTCTCTCCGTCATGTTGGTAGTGGCAGTTGTGGCAAACACTTTTGCCTGCACCAATCTTATTGTAGGTAAGAATGTATCTACGGACGGTTCTACAATTGTTTCCTATTCTGCCGACTCCTATGGATTGTTTGGCGAGTTGTATCACTATCCCGCAGGCATGCACAAGAAAGGCACATTGATTGATGTGCACGAGTGGGACACCGGCAAGTATCTCGGTCAGATAGAGCAGGCGCGCCAAACCTACAACGTTATCGGCAATATGAACGAATTTCGCTTACTATCGGTGAGACGACTTTCGGCGGGCGTCCGGAACTGGTGGATACTACCGGTATCATTGATTATGGAAGCCTTATTTATCTCGGTCTGCAACGTTCGCGCACAGCCCGCGAAGCTATCAAAGTGATGACAGACCTTGTGCAGGAATACGGTTATTACAGCAGTGGTGAATCCTTTACGATTGCCGATCCTAATGAAATCTGGATTATGGAAATGATAGGCAAGGGACCCGGTGTACGTGGCGCCGTATGGGTTGCTGTTCGCGTGCCCGATGATTGCATCTCCGCACATGCCAACCAAAGCCGTATCCACCAGTTCGATATGAATGACAAGAACAACTGCATGTATTCTCCCGATGTCATATCCTTTGCCCGTGAGAAAGGCTATTTCGACGGAGTGAACAAAGATTTCAGTTTTGCAAATGCTTATGCACCGCTTGACTTTGGCGCTCGTCGTTACTGCGAAGCCCGCGTGTGGAGTTACTTTAATATGTTCACAGCTCGCGGCAACGAGTTCCTACCTTATATATTAGGCGATACGGATACCCCGATGCCGTTGTTTGTGAAGCCCAACCGCAAAATCTCCGTACAAGATGTAAAGAATGCCATGCGCGACCATTACGAGGGTACTCCCTCGACATCAGCAGGGATTTCGGTGCAGGACCGTATCACACTCCCTACCGCCTTTCTCCTCTTTCCTTTAAAGTAGGCGATAAGGAATACTTCAACGAACGCCCTATCTCTACCCAGCAGAGTGGTTTTGTATTCGTGGCACAAATGCGTTCCACTTTGCCCGATGCTATCGGCGGCGTATTGTGGTTTGGTACGGACGATGCCAACATGACTGTATTTACTCCCGTATATTGCTGTACGGACAAAGTTCCCGTATGCTATTCGCGCGTGGACGGTGCAGACTATATCACTTTCTCATGGAACTCCTCTTTCTGGATTTTCAACTGGGTCTCCAATATGGTATATCCTCGCTATGACCTGATGATTGGCGATGTGCGTGCCACACAGACCGAGCTCGAAACAACCTTCAACGAAGCACAGGAAGGCATTGAGACCGCTGCTGCCAAACTCTTGGAGAAAGATCCGGCTAAAAGCGAAAACATTCTTGACAAACTATACCAATATGACTGCCCAAAGCACGCTCGATGCATGGAAGCGTCTGGGCGAATTCATGATTGTGAAATATAATGACGGCGTTGTTAAACGTATGAAAGACGGTAAGTTTGAACGTAATTCTATCGGACAACCGGCAGGCGTGGTCCGTCCGGGTTACCCGAAAGAGTTTCTTGAAGAGTATGTCAAACAGACCGGCGACAGATATAAAAATGCCTCAATGACAGTTTGGGCAAATGAGATATTTCGTTCATATTCTTAGTAAATACTGTACAGATTTGTGAATCTACGGTAAAAAAAAATTAGGATATTTGAACTTAATCTTCTACATTTGTGTCTTAACAAACGATTGAAGTATTAACCTTTAAAATAGAAATAGTCTTATGGAAAATCAGGAACTGATTAAACAGGTCACTGAGAAAGCTGAAAAATGGCTTACCCCGGCTTATGATGCCGAAACTCAGGCAGAAGTGAAACGTATGTTGGAAAATCCAGATAAAACCGAACTGATAGAGTGTTTTTATAAAGACTTGGAATTTGGTACAGGCGGCTTGCGTGGTATCATGGGCGCAGGCAGCAACCGTATGAATATTTATACGGTAGGCGCTGCTACCCAGGGATTGGCTAACTATCTGAACAAATGTTTCAAAGATAAAGAACAAATTTCCGTAGTAGTGGGCCACGATTGCCGTAACAACAGTCGTAAGTTCGCTGAGATCTCGGCTGATATTTTTTCTGCAAACGGCATCAAGGTTTATCTCTTTGAGGATTTGCGTCCCACTCCGGAGGTTTCCTTTGCTATCCGTCATCTGGGCTGCCAAAGCGGTATCAACCTGACTGCAAGCCATAACCCGAAAGAATACAACGGTTACAAGGCCTATTGGGATGATGGTGCGCAGGTACTTGCCCCGCACGATACAGCCATTATTGATGAGGTAAACAAAGTGACTGTTGAGGACATCAAGTTCAAAGGCAACAAAGATTTGATTCAGATTATCGGTGAGGACATAGATAAGGTGTATCTGGATAAAGTCCATGCCCTTTCCATTGATCCGGAAGTGATTAAGCGTCACCAGAAAGACCTTAGCATCGTCTATACCCGCTCCATGGTGCAGGTAGGGTACTCATTCCTGCTTCCTTGAAAGAGTGGGGCTTTGAGAATGTGCACTGTGTACCCGAACAAATGGTAAAGAGCGGAGATTTCCCGACAGTTGTTTCTCCGAATCCTGAAAATGCGGAAGCCCTTTCCATGGCAATCGAACTCGCCAAGAAGATTGATGCAGACATCGTAATGGCAAGCGACCCGGATGCCGACCGCGTAGGTATGGCTTGCAAGGACGACAAGGGCGAATGGGTGCTGATTAACGGTAACCAGACCTGCCTGCTCTTCCTGTACTATATTATCAAGAACCGTATCGCAACCGGCAAGATGCAACCTACGGATTTCATCGTAAAGACCATTGTCACTACCGAGACTCATCAAAGCGTTGCCGATAAGAACAAGATTGAAATGATCGACTGCTACACCGGTTTCAAGATGGATTGCCCGCGAGATCCGTCTGCGTGAAACGAGGGCAAACAACAATACATCGGTGGAGGTGAAGAAAGCTACGGTTTCCTTGCCGAAGATTTCGTTCGCGATAAAGATGCTGTTTCGGCCTGCTCACTGTTGGCTGAGATTTGTGCTTGGGCAAAGGATCAGGGCAAGACACTGTATGACATCTTAATGGACATTTATGTGGAATACGGCTTCTCTAAAGAAACTACCGTTAATGTGGTGAAACCGGGTAAGAGTGGTGCAGATGAAATCAAGGCCATGATGGATAATTTCCGCGCTAATCCGCCGAGAGAAATCGGTGGTTCTGCCGTTGAGCTGGTCAAGGACTATAAGACGCTGAAAGCTACGGGTGCTCAAGGTAACTCAACAGCTTTTGAATATGCCTGAAACATCAAATGTTCTCCAGTATTTCAGCAGTAGACGGCACGAAGATTTCCGTTCGTCCTTCCGGAACAGAGCCCAAGATTAAATTCTACATTGAAGTGAAGGGTGAAATGGGATGTCCCAAGTGCTACGGCAGTGCCAATGCTGAAGCTGAAAAGAAAGTGGAAGCAGTACGCAAATCACTCGGTATCTAAGAAGGTTTAATTCTTACATATAGGAAAGGTGCAGGTGGCAGGAAGCTGCTTGCACCTTTTGTGTTTTTATGATGGTAAATGTGTGGTGGTTCCGAATGTATTAAGTTTCTTTTATATTCTTTATGCCAGTCTGCAAATCCATTCTTTTCGTTGAATACTGTTCTTATATGCGACAGCAGTCTACAGTTAACAGATAGTACTACAGATTGCGGTTGCACGCCGATTGGTTGATGTGAATGAGAGTCGTTTCATTCGTAGTTGTTCGTTTGCGAGTGCGTGTTTTCCGCAATCTGTTTTTTTGTTTCTTTTCCCCCCTTTGAGTCATTAATGCTTTTAAAACTCTTTGGTTCCTTACCTCTTTAGTTGTTATTTTCCAGCCACCAGTCAATCAATTTTCGTGCAATGCTTAGCTTGCGTGGAATTTCCGGCAGGTTGTCTTTGAATAGAATGAGCCGGAACTGAGTTCGTCGGCTTGCAGCTTGATTTCCCCACTTTCATAGTCGGCAATGAAGCCCACCATTAATCCGCTGGGATAGGGCCAGGGCTGACTGCCGAAATAAGTGATGTTCTTCACCTTTAGTCCGGTTTCTTCCATGACTTCCCCGTTCTACGCATTGCTCCAAAGTTTCGCCAGCCTCAAAGGAAGCCGGCTACCAGTCCATGAAAAGTGCCGCGGAAGTTGCGTGCATGTACCAGCAGTATTTCTTTGCCTTTCCGTATCAGCACGATGATAGCCGTAGAAACGGGAGGATACATCTCATTGCCGCACTTCCGGGCATTTCTTCATGATAGGAGTCTGCTGTTCCATAGGAGTGCCGCATACGGGACAGAAACGGCTGTGGCTGTCCCAATAGAGTATCTGGAATGCTTTTCCGGCGGACAGGTATTCGTCTGCGGAAATGTAGTCGTAAGAAGCCCGCAAGCCTATCATTACCCATTCTTCGGTTTCTGCGACGGGCTGTCCCGTAGCAAATGCCCGCACTTGCTTACCGTTGGGCGGGAATACGTCGTGTATATTGCTTCCGCTTTCCGGTGCCAAGGGGGATTTATGCTGACGGGTACGCTGTATTTTATCTCCTTTTTCCGTATATCCTTTCTTCAGCAGCAGCTGGTCTTTGAAAAAGACGAACCACTGCGTGGAGGGTTTGATTTCTGTTGAATCTTCCATTGCTTGTTATTTTTTTTTGGGGGGATGAACACGAGAACACAGAGGTACAGAGATTCTTTTCAAAGAGATAAAGCATTAATTTCTGTGTCTTTGTGCCTCTATGTTCGCCCCCTAAATTTCGTTTGTGTCTTTTTCTTGCCGCACATAGACCGTTGACCTTCCCACCCCGCGGCGGCGCAGGAATCCTTGCAGGATGAATTTGTTCAGTTCGTCTATGGCGGCATGCCTTGTCAGCCCCACTCAATTGGATGTATTCGTTTTTGTTGATGCATACATTCCGCTTGAGGAACAGTTCCAGTTCGGCTTTTCTTGTTTCTTCGGTGGTCTCTACTGCCTTTTTCGATTTCTTGGTAGTGGAGTGTACACGTTCAACGTCATTTTCTTCTTGATGTTGTTGCGGAACGTGCTGCTGATGCGCAGGTGTACGTTTTGGAATTGGACGGATTCGGAGCGGATTTTCTTTTTCTCGTCGTCGGTCTCACGCAGGCATTTCAGTGAAGTGCTGAAGAATCCGAGTTCTCCCAGCTCCACGATGTTTCCGTTGGCCAGCAGGTCGCAAAGTTCGTCGATGCAGGCATCCAGTGCTGCCCCTATCACATTCTTGGGCAGATGTTGGAATGTAGAGACATGTTCCACAAACTCCTTTTGGGTATAAGTCCCTTTCGGGCAGATACGTGCATGGAGTGATTTCTTGTCTTCTTTCCCGTCGGGCGAAGGCGTTTCGTAAAGGTCGTAATACGCGCTCATAAGATATCTATTTTTGTTTATAGCGATAAACAGTTCTCGTCGCTTCGGGGAATTATTTTTGTCGCTAAGCGGATTAATTTTCTTCTTCTTCCTAAAAACTAATCGTCCGACAACTGTTGCATTATCGTTCGACAGTTGTTTAATATCGTCCGACAGCTGTCGGACGAAACAGAAACGGGTATGGGACGATTAATTCTTAGTGAGCAAAGGTATAAAAAATTGTGATACGAAAGGTAGTGTTTGGGGAGAAAAAAAATCCCCCGTTAAGGACGAGGGAACCTAATGTTTTCACAACGGAATAATCCTTATTGTGACTTGCTTCATTTTAGTATGGCAAATGTATAAAATAAATATGGAAATACAATACTTATATTAATAAAAAAAAAAATACCTTTGAAGAGAATACTCAAAATATGATACTATGAAAACAATACTTGGATTGATTTGGGAACCAATAGTGTAGGATGGGCTGTAATAAACTCTGTAATTAAAGAGCAGGCCGAAAGAATTTGGATAGAAACGGCCGGAAGCAGGATTATTCCGATGGATGCTGCTGTATTGGGAGATTTCGACAAAGGGAATTCTATATCGCAAACATCTGAAAGGACACGACTCAGAGGGCTCGCCGGTTGCGCGAACGTCAATTGTTACGTCGTGAACGATTACATAAAGTGTTGAATATTTTAGGCTTTTTGCCCAATCATTACTTAGAATATATTGATTTTGAGAAGCATCCCGGAAAATTCTTAGCCGATGCCGAGCCTAAATTAGCGTGGGTAAAAGATGAGCAAGTGGGAAATATACTTTTTTATTTCCAAAGCCTGCATTTGATGAAATGTTGGCGGATTTTGCAATACATCAGCCTTCATTGGTTTCTGGTGATAAAAAGATACCTTACGATTGGACAATTTATTATCTTCGCAAGAAAGCTTTGACAGAAATGATTAGTAAGGAAGAATTGGCTTGGATTCTTTTTGAACTTTAATCAGAAACGCGGTTATTATCAACTTAGAGGAGAAGAGGAGGAAGACAATGCCGGGAAATCAGTTGAATTTTATGCGTTGAAAGTGCTGACAGTGGAAGCGACTGATGAAAAGAAAGGCCGGGACGTATGGTATAATGTACATTTGAAAACGGTTGGATATATCGTAGAAGCAGCAGTGTGCCTTTGGATTGGGAAGGTCAGGTAAAAAGAGTTTATTGTAACGACTGACTTGAATCCGGATGGTACTCCGAAATTAGATAAATATGGAGAGGTAAAGCGTTCTTTCAGAGCTCCTAAGGAGGATGACTGGATGTTGATAAAGAAAAGGACTGAGAAGCTGACATTGCCAATACTCATAAAACTGTTGGAGCCTATATTTATGATACTTTGTTGCAGAAACCGCAACAAAAAATAATAGGAAAACTGGTGAAGACGGTGGAGCGGAAACTTTATAGGGACGAACTGAGCTTGATATTGCAGAAACAGTGTGCTTTTCATGCTGAGTTGCAGGACAGAGCTTTATATGCGAGGTGTGTTGAAGCATTGTATCCGAGCAATGAAGTGCGACGGAAGATATAGCCAATCGGGATTTTGTTTATTTATTAATGGATGATATCTTGTTTTATCAAAGACCGTTAAAAACCAAAAAGTCGTTGATAGCCAATTGTCCTTACGAGGAGAATGAATATGTAGATCGGGAAACGGGCGAAATAAAAAAGGCTCCTTTAAAATGTATAGCCAAATCACATCCTCTTTTTCAAGAGTTCTGTTTAGAATTTCCTTTCTAATATTCGATATACCAGAAAGAAAAAAAAATAAATGGAACTTTACATCTTGATGTGGATGTGACAGCAGAGTTCCTGAAAACAGAGGGATAATTATGTGGCATTGTTTGATTGGCTGAATTTCTCGGAAGGAAATAGAACAAAAAGACCTTCCTGAAATACCCTAAATTTGGATTGAAAAAGGAAATCAGTAATTATCGGTGGAATTATGAGAAGATAAACAGTATCCGAAGTAATGAGACACGCATGCTATTCTTTTCCAGTTTGAAAAAGCCAATGTCTGTATTGATTTCTTGTCAAATGAGAAAGAGGTAGCTTTGTGGCATTTCTATATTCTGTAAGTGACAAGCAGGAAATAGAGAAAGTTTTACGCACTTGCGGCAAAGAATGGGTTGGATGAATCTTTTGTGGAAAAAGAAGTTCCTCCATTCAAATCTGAATATGGGCTTATTCTGCCAAGGCTATAAAAAAAAATGTTGCCTTTGATGAGATGCGGAAAATATTGGGACGTGTCTTCGATTGATGATACAACCAAAGAAAGAATCAAAAGATTGTTACAGGTGAGTATGACGAGAGAATAGCCGTCAAGGTTAGGGATAAGGTGATGAACTTATCGGATATTTCTTGTTTTAGGGAGGCTTCCCATTATGGCTGGCTTGTTACATTGTGTACAATCGTCATTCGGAGGATAAAGAGGCGGTCAAATGGGGAAAGTCCTGCGGATATTGATGCTTATTTTGGCTTCTTTTAAGCAACATTCATTACGCAATCCTATTGTGGAACAAGTGATAACCGAAACATTGCGTGTTGTACGGGATATTTGGAAGCGGGTGGGGAGAATTGATGAAATCCATATAGAGTTAGGACGTGAGGTGAAAAATCCTGCGGATAAACGTAAAAAGAATGACTGCGCAGATTTTGGAAAAGTGAGAATGCCAATCTGCGTATAAAGGCATTGCTTGCTGAATTTATGAATCCGGAATATGAGATAGAGAATGTCCGTCCTTATTCACCAAGCCAGCAAGAAAAATCTTTGCGGATTTATGAAGATACGGTTTTACATGCCGAAGACCAATTGCCTGAAGAGATAGATGCAATATTGAAAAAGTTCAATAGCAGTAAAGTGCCGACCAAATCAGAGTTCCTGCGTTATAAATTATGGCTGGAGCAGAAATATCGTTCGCCTTATACCGGTGAGCTGATACCTTTGGGCAAGTTGTTTACTGCTGCTTATGAG
>VOFK01003965.1_pt1 | contig 25255 bp, 51 predicted proteins | sample 5384121 | NCBI WGS metagenome assembly VOFK01 (sample SAMN12384730, study PRJNA508395) | human gut metagenome | isolation source: healthy gut J | host: Homo sapiens | reverse complement strand
CTGTCAATAGAATTAGGGGGCTATAATTGAAGAAACTGCCCAATTTATTGAATATTAATACATCTATAACAACGTCATATCAGGCGTTTGCTAAAATTGTTAACAAATTGTTAACAATGCTTTATTTTCCCGTGAATTGCCAATTTAATCCGAATAATACATTAACAATTTAATTACATTATAATTACATATATATTATTTTAATGTTACGTTTTTCATTACAACACTTTAACTATTGGCAATCAATAAAAAAATATGGTATAATTAAAAAAGATAGATAAGCAAAATAATGATAATTTATACTGTAATATACAAGATAATTTTTATTTATTTAGATTATACTATATTCTTGTTAATAAATCAAGCTGTAAAAATAATTTGTTATGAGGTAGAATTATGATAAAAAGTATGACCGGTTTTGGCAGAGCCGAAATGACATTTGACGATTTATATGAAGTTAAAAAATCCAAATTAAGTCCGTCAACCACAGATATGCTGATTATACTATAAAAACTCCGAGAATTTATAGTTTTCTTGAAGAAAGCATACGTGCAAAAATTATCTCAGAATATTTCAAGAGGTAAAATAGAAGTCTATGTTTCCATAAATAAAATCAATGATGACAGCAAAGAGGTTAAAATAAATCTTCCTCTAGCAGAATCGTACATAAATAATTTGCGTGAATTATCCGATTTTGGTGTTAAAGATGATATTTCAATGTCATCCATGTGCTCGCTTTCTGATATATTTGAAGTTCAATACAAAGAAATTGATGAAGAAGCAATTTTAAATATGATAAATACCGCGCTGGACGCTGCTCTTGAAGATTTCTTGAATATGCGTATTAACGAGGGGAAGCAGGCTCAACAACAGCATTTTAGAACATTTAAATATTCTGTCGTCAGAAGTTGAAAAAGTTGAAAAACTTTCTCCTGAAACTATAACTAAATATAAAGAAAGACTTGAAAAAAGACTGCGCGACGCATTATCTGAGCTGGAAAGCGGAGCAGATGACAGCAGAATTTTAACCGAGGTCGCAATTTTTTCTGATAAAGTTGCCGTTGATGAAGAAACTGTCAGACTTTAAAAAGCCATATCAAAAGAATTTAAAAACGCTCTTAATTCATCAGAACCAATAGGAAAGAAACTTGACTTTATAGTTCAGGAAATGAACAGAGAAACCAACACTATTGGTTCAAAAATGCAATGATATAGACTTATCAAAAATTGTTGTAGAAATGAAATCATTAATTGAAAAGATAAGAGAACAGATACAAAATATTGAATAAAAAGCGAGGCTAATATGAAACTTATAAATGTTGGATTTGGGAAACATTGTATCAGGCTCAAGGGTTATAGCAATTGTGAAGCCCCTGATTCCGCGCCGATAAAAGAATTATTCAGGAAGCAAAAGAACGCGGTATGGTAATTGACGCAACCTGCGGAAGACGCACTAGGTCAGTTATTGTTACTGACAGCGACCACATTATCCTATCGGCTATACAAACAGAAACTATCGCCGGAAGGGCAGAACCGAAATCCGGTGATGAAAACATTGAAGACGGCGGTGATGACGATGAATAAAAGAGGTCTTTTAATCGTTGTTTCAGGCCCATCCGGTGTTGGTAAAGGAACAGTGCTAAAAACTGTTAGCTGATAATTCAGACATTGTTCCGTCAATATCTGCTACCACAAGAGCTCCTAGAAACGGCGATATTGAGGGTGAAACTTACTTTTTTAAATCTGTTAATGAATTTAAGAGGATGATTGATAATAACGAATTCATGGAGGGGCAGTCTATAACGATAACTACTACGGCACTCCTGTTAAATATGTTAATGAAAAATTGGATGAAGGAAAAAGATGTGCTTTTGGAAATTGATGTTCAGGGCGCATTGAATCTTCAAGAGAAATATCCGTCAGCCGTATATATTTTTATTGCTCCCCGAAAATAGATGTACTTCGCGAACGGCTGATCGGTAGGAATACAGAAACTCCTGAGGAAATTGAAGACCGGATAAATGCTGCAAAATGGGAGCTTACAAAAAAGATAAATATGATTATGTTGTAGTAAATAAAATTGTAGAAGACGCATCAGATGAAATATTAAGTATATTAAATAAAAGGAGAGATTAATTATGATGATAAAACCGCCTATTACTGAAAATGGTTGAAAAAACCGGCAGCAGATACTTGCTGACTATTGAAACCGCTAAACGCGCAAGACAGCTGACAGAGGGAAAACAGCCTATGGTTGATATTCCGTCAAACAAAGAGGTATCTATAGCGGCTGAAGAAATTTATGAGGATAAGCTCAACTATATCCCAACGCCGGATATCGGAAGTCTTTAAACTGACGTTATTTGAATAACCGCCCACCGGCTGAACCAGCACTGGCAGTCCGAGTGGGCTTGATTTTTATAAATTATTTTTATGTAGGTGATATTTATGCTTCTTGATAACAAAACTGTTGTATTGGGTGTTACCGGTGGAATTGCGGCATACAAAGCCCTTGAGCTTACTTCAAAGCTTGTAAAGTCCGGCGCCCAAGTCAAAGTTATAAATGACAAAATCAGTTGTAGAATTTGTAGTCCGCTGAGCTTTCAGTCCCTTTTCAGGCAATCCGGTGGCAATTGATACATTTGACGAGCCAAAATCATGGGAAATAAGACACATATCCCTGGCAAAAGCCGCCGATGTTTTTTTGCTATAAGTTCCGTGTACTGCAAACATCATCGGAAAATCGCCGGAGTGTATCGCTGATGATATGCTGACGACTACGGTTATGGCAACAAAAAAGCTCCTGTGCTCATAGCTCCTGCCATGAATACAAATATGTTTGAAAATCCAATTGTGCAGGACAATATAAAAAATTGAGTGAAAAGTATCATTGTCATTTTTGTTATGCCCGAAAGCGGGCGCCTGGCATGCGGCGATACTGGAAACGGAAAATTAGCCGGAATTGACGTTATATTTGAAAACATCGCAAAATTAGCGCTTTTAGATTCCGCAGACCTAACCGGCAAAAAGATTGTTATCAGCGCCGGCGCAATCAGAAAAAATTGACCCTGTAAGATTTATAACAAATCATTCAACCGGAAAGATGGGTTTTGCTCTTGCTAGAGCCGCAATGCTAAGAGGCGGACAAGTTACACTGGTTGCCGGACATAATTCATGTGAACCTATCACTGGAATCAAAACTATTGACGTTTCCTCTGCCGATGAAATGAGGAGTAGTATAATCAACGAGTCAGAAAGTGATATAATAATAATGGCCCGCAGCTGTGGCAGACTTTAAACCGTCTGCCGTATCAGAAAAATAAGATAAAGAAAAAAAATCTAAATGATATGAGTATAGCTTTATCCAAAAATCCGGATATTTTAAAGGAACTTGGCGAAAAATTCGATGATAAAAAAAACGATTGTCGGATTTGCTATGGAAACCGAGGACTTAATCAAAAATGCTTCTGAAAAATGCGTAAATAAAAACGTTGACTTCATAGTCGCAAATAATTTAAAAAACTACAGGCGCCGGGTTTGGTACTGACACTAATGTGGCGTCGTTAATTGATAGATATGGAAACATAAGCGAACTTCCTCTAATGGATAAATTTGAGCTGTCAAATATAATTCTTGACAAAGCTTTATCAATTAATAAAAGCAAATAAATATTATAGAATAATTTGGTGGTAAGGCATATGATAGTACAGGTTGCATTAATAAGCCCCTAAACATATAATCGACCGTTCTTTTTTGACTATATTGTTCCAAAAAGAATTAGAAGACGCTGTAAAAAGTCGGTATCCGCGTCCTGGTGCCGTTTGGTCTATATAATAATTCCGTTGAAGGACTAATCGTCGGTATCTCGCAAAGCAGCCAATTTACCAGGCTAAAAAAGAATAAAATCAGTAGTTGATACTTAAGCCGGTTTGCTCTAAGGAACTTTTAGTCTCTGCGTGGATGCAAAATAGGTATTTGTGTCCGTTTTACAGCGCATTTAAGCTTATAGTGCCGCCGAAAATGAAAACTGTGATACGCAGGTGGGTAAGTCTCCAAAACGCTGATACAGCCGGTATTTCAGAATTTCAAAAGAAAATAGTTGATATACTAAACTCAAAATGACGGGATTATGGAATATGACCACCTTGGTGAACTTTGTTTCTTCCCCGCTTATCACCGTTCTCTTAATTCTTTGGCAGACAAAAAAAGTTATATCTATATCTGAAAAAATAAGCGATTCAATCAGAGAGCTTACAATAAGAATAGTCAAGCTTTAAAATATCGTCTGATGAAGCTTTTATGCGGCCGCTGATGAGCTTTTTAAGAAACATGCTCATGTTCAAGGCAATATGCTTTTTAGCTTTAGCAGACAGTGAAAAACTGACGACTTCGGAGATAATAGCATTGTCTGACGGGAACTACAGCTCTCTCGCCGCATTAACCGAAAAAAGGGTTTGTTGAAATATACAGTGAAAAGAAGGTACGTGAAGTATATGACGAGTCTGATTATATTGTAACAAATGAATACGAACCCACTGATGAACAAAAACCTATAATAGATTATATAGATAATCTTCTGGACGAGAACAAACACGAAAAGATACTTATCAGAGGCGTCACTGGAAGCGGCAAAACAGAAATTTTATCCTTCAAACAATACGAAAATGTATTGAAGATGGAAAAAGAGCAATAATGCTTGTGCCTGAAATCTCTTTTGACTCCTCAAATGGTTGAAAGATTCGTCAGCCGTTTCGGGAAACGTGAGTCGCTGTAATACACAGTGGATTATCGTATGGAGAAAGATTTGACCAATGGAACAAAATAAAAAATAATGAAGTAGACGTTGTTGTCGGCGCTAGAAGCGCAATATTTGCTCCTCTTTGAAAATATCGGAATGATAATTCTTGATGAGGAAACATGAAAACAGCTATAACTCTGAAATCAATCCGAGATACCATGCACGGGAGGTTGCTGAATACAGAGCTTCTGCAAACGGAGCTCCTTTTGATTTTTGGCTTCCGCTACCCCTTCTGTCGATAGTTTTTATCATGCAAAAACACTTGGAGATTACAAGCTGTTTGAAATGAATAACAGATATAATGACAACTCCCTGCCGTCTGTTGAAATTGTTGATATGAGAAGTGAAATATTTAATTACCATAATATGTCTCCGATAAGCAATAGACTGGAGTTTGAAATTCGTAAAAATCTTGAAAAAAATGAAAAGACTATACTTTTTTTCTGAACAGACGCGGTTATAACACCTTTGTTTCATGCAGACAGTGCGGATATGTAATGGAATGCAAAAACTGCAGTATTCCTCTTACCTATCATATGAACAGCGACAGTTTAGTTTGTCACTACTGCGGATATTCTATCAGGAATGTTTCCGTATGTCCTGAATGCGGCTCAAAAGCATATTAAATTTTTTTTGGCACTGGAACCCAAAAAATTGAAGACGAACTGAAGCGGCTTTTCCCGGAGGCAAAATTTTAAGAATGGACCGTGACACCACTTCAACTAAAGGAAGTCATGAAGCGATATTAAATAAATTTAAAAATGGAGAAGCAGATATTTTGCTTTGGCACACAGATGGTAACTAAAAAGGATTAGATTTTTCTGACGTCACCCTTGTTGGAGTACTTGCCGCAGACTCCTCTCTTGGAGTTGATGACTTCAGAGCAAATGAAAGGACTTTTTTCACTTCTCACACACAAGTTTGCGGGCGTGCCGGCAGGGGGATATTCCTGGCCGGGCAGTCGTGCAGACATACCAACCAAAGAATTCTACAATTGAGTTTTGCTAAAACTCATGACTATATTGGTTTTTATGAAAATGAAATAAAATTCAGAAAACGCTTGAATTATCCGCCGTTTTGTGACATAATAAGTATATTGGTTCAGGGAAAAACAGAAGATATTGTAAAATCTGAAATCAGTTCTGTTTTTGAATTTGTTAAAAAATCCGATGACAAACCACAATAATATAATTAAACTGGCTCATCTCTATGCCTGCGCCTATTCAGAGAATTAAAGGGATTACAGATACAGAATATTAATTAAGGTCAGGGACGCTGATTTATCTCTGGATATTCTCCATGAAATCAATAATACCCATATTCAAAAAAAAAAAAAACACTACTATGATTATTGATATCAATCCAATTAATATGAGTTAAAACGGAGGAAAATAATATGGCAATAAGAAACATAGTTAAACTAGGTGATGAAATACTTACCAAAAAATGCCGTGAGGTAAAAGAAATAAACGACAGAATAATTTGTCTTTTAGACGACATGACGGAAACCTTAAAAGCCGCAAATGGAGTCGGTTTAGCCGCACCGCAGGTTGGTGTTCTAAAAAAGAGTTGCCGTTGTTGATACAGGGATACTGTGTTAGAGCTTATCAATCCTGAAATTATATATACGGAAGGCGAACAGACAGACGCCGAGGGTGTTTAAGCTATCCGGGCAGATACGGCTTAGTAACAAGGCCCAAAATAGTAAAAATCAGAGCTACCGATAGAAACGGAGCTGTGTATGAGTATACAGGCGAGGATTTATCGCCCGTGCTTTCTGCCATGAAATTGACCATTTGGACGGCCATTTCTTTACTGAACTGGTTACTGAATGGATAGAAACTGAATAGAAAATAAGAGCCATAACAAAAGTTATGGCTCTTTATAATTTGCAAAATTGAACATTTTATTTCACAAATTCAGACTTTTTTAATTTAAAAAATATGAAGTTTTTAAATTAAAAACTACATTCTTGAACATAAAAAGATAAAGATAAGTATTATTTAACACATAATATAATTAATTAATCATCTGCGATTTGTCATTCATAAATATTCTGTCAACGGAATCTACAAAATCACAATATTCTATAGCGTCCATATCCTGCAGCAAAACTTTAAGATTATCATACATATTTTTAATATTTACAATAACAATTCTTTGTTTTAGTTCGCCGTAGCTTTTCAAAACAAGTATTTCAAACAATTCATCCAATACCCCTATTCCTGTAGGTAGAACAACAAACATATCGGAATTTTTTCTCCTGCAGTTCTTTACGTTTTCTTTTATCATCAGACAAAATCAATTCATCGATTTCCTGAAACAATGGATTATTAAGTCTTGGCGTTTGAGGTGCAACAGCTGTGATATACCCTCCATATTCCTTCACGCCTTTGGCTACTTCTGACAAAAGCCCTTCACCGAATCCGCCATATGTCAATCCGTATCCCATGCTTCCTATTAATCTTCCAAGCTTCCTTGCCTCTGCCATTATTGAGGAATTAAATTCCTTAGCGGAACCAAAAACACAAATGTTCATAGCATTTACTCTATTATTATTTCGCAATTAAATATGTATTTAAATCTAAGTTATATTTGCTTCCATCTGACATTTTAATAGTTAAAATACCATTGACAGAATCAAAGTCAAAATAATAAGTTAACTTATCATAGTTATTTACATTTAAATATTCCTTATCTATATTTTCATAAATATAAGAATTTAAAATTTGAGTTAATTCCACAATTATATTGTCATGTGTAAATTCAATCAATCTATAACTGTACCTCTTCTCCGGTGTGCCGGAACCTGTATATTCATACTCATAAAGATAAGCATAAATCTTATTTCCTTTTATACTCATATTCGGCTACACAGTTTCCCAGCTCCGAACCATAAAAATAATCGTCCCACATTATTTTCATATCATCATAAGCCGAAGGTATATATTTTAGTTCAATTTTATAATCATCTAAATTATAATTCATTTCGGTGTTGTTTATTTGATAATCATAAGATGTGAAGTGCGGAGAATCATTGATATCAGATATTAAAATATAATATTCACCATCAACATTATACGGTATCATACTTTTGTTATTAATATAAATTAAAAAAATCGCTTTGATTACTGCTCATCGCTTTCAAATATTTAGCATTGCCGCTTATACTTGCACTTTTATCTTGTCCTGATTTAATTTTTTATCACTGTTATACACGGCAAATCCATATCTGGATTTTTCATCAAGGCCCATATCATATCCGCAGAATTCCAAATCAGTAAATTTGACCGCGTCATTTCCTCCGATAGAATAAACAGGTATTTTGACCCCATTCACATCAGCGGTAAAATCAGAAATTCCAGCTAAATATCTAGCGCTCAAATATTCATCGCTGTTTGACGGAGAAATCATCAATGTAGTCAAATCAATCTGCTTATATTCATTTACCCCCCATCAACCCTGATTAATAAAAAACAATTTTGAACCGTCAGGACTAAAGGTGTACTCAATATCGTTGCTTAGATAGTATGAATTTACTACAGATTCAAGGTCGACTATAAGACCTGATTTATATATAAGATTCATAGTGTTATAGTATCCGCCGTGAGGCAGTCCGCCAATACCTTTCTCAATCAGCCAGTTGTTTTCATTGTGAATATTTTCAGTGTAATGTTCCTCCCACGCCAATGTTTTTGCTCAAAAATAATGAGAAACAGCTTCTTCATATGAAACTGAATTCTTAAGCGAGGTAAACAGTGAAAGCAATCTTTTGAGTCATCATATGTATAGCTCATTTGATATTTTTGTATTAACATCCTCACTAAGGTTTTCACTGGTTCCCATCTCTTCCACCTTAGCAACCATTTTCCCGTCTATTGCATAAGCTTGTATCAACTTGCCGTTAATATAGGCGTTTATATCTGTCTCATATGTGTATCCCGCTGTTCCCCCAACCTTTCCGCGCTCAATGCTGGGATTATAATCCGGATTGACAGTTCCGGTTTTAGTGATAAACACCGACCGTATATTATCATTATAATAGACCGTATAACCGTAATTTTCTAAATCCTCAAGTATAAGGGTCTCCCCGTCTATCGAATAGCTTTGTATATTTTTACCATCCACCTGTGTGAGAATATCAGTTGTGTATATAGTATCTTTTATATCACCGTTGGCTGCGTATACTTTTTGTGAATAAAACGCATGATATTATAATCAAACCAATTATAAATACTGAACACTTTATTAAAATCCCATTATTTAAATTTCTGCAACTAAACATTACTGCTTCACTCCTTTTATAAAAGTTAATATTATTTAGACGATTTATTTTCCAGTAGGTTCCAAAAACAAGTTTCCGAAACAAACTTACTTTAATTATTTAAACTTTACAAAAAACTTTGCATCGCAGTTAAATTGCGATGCAGTTATAATAAAACAAATATTACTTAGATTTCTTAGCTCCGGCTTTCGAAGCAGAATTAGCTTTTTAGCCTTAACAGCAGAATCTCTCCATGTAGCCCAAAGCGGACCGGTAACAAATACTGAAGAGAAGAAACCAACAACAATACCGATAATAATCGGAAGAGCGAAAGCTTTGATAGCCGAAACACCGATTATATAAACCATACCAATGGTAAAAGCAATGTTGTTATAGTAGTATTGATAGAACGAGTCATTGTCTGCCAAATACTGTTATTAGCAATTTCGCCATATGTTTCTTTTCTGGAATGACGTGTATTCTCACGGATTCTGTCCATGATTACTATAGTATTATTAATTGAGTAACCAAGAACAGTCAGCACCGCCGCAATAAAGTTAATATTTACTGATATTCTGAACAATGAATAAACACCGAGCAAAATCAATACATCGTGAACTAATGCGATTATAGCAACACATCCTGATGTAAACTCAAATCTGATGGTTACATAAATCAGTATGCCTGCACAAGCAAGCAATGCCATCCACATAGCGCTGCGCGCCAATTCCTGACCCGAAGAAGGAGAAATATCATCAAGACTCTTAAGTCTAACTCCTGAGGTTAATGTTCCTCTTGATGTTGCTTCCAAAATCCGGAGGTAGCTGATGGAAGCGCTGTAGCTTCTGCAGCTGCGGCCACATCCGGTGCAGCTGTTGTTTCCGGAGCTGCTGTTGCCTCAGCGGCTGCCTCTGTATTCTGATTTTCATTATCAACAACCGGGGCTCGAATCTACCTTCTAAAGCGGTAGTAAGACTTTCCTTAACAGATGCGGAAAACTCTGCTCTTTCATCATCTGTCATATTCTTATCATATCCAACTTTAACAATAACATCTGAACCGGCTTTCTGAATAGAAGATGCCTTTTTTGCCTTCAATTGCGTCATTTACCAATGATGTTATATCTCCGGTAGTGAATTCTCCGTTTATTTCATATGTTAATGCTATACCGCCTGAAAAAATCCGTATCAAGATTAAATCCTTGGAAAATCAGAGAAAAATACTAATTAAACTTAAAACAATAGCAATACCAAAAAAGAATATCCATTTTTTCTTTAATATATCAAAACATTACGCTTCTCCTCCTTTCACACTTTCTGACCCGGTTTTCTTTTTACTAACACCATAGAGCCAGTTATTTCTAACATTCATTCCTATCATCTGTTTGAGCAGGAACTTAGTTACAAATATAGCCGAGAACATTGATACGATAACACCCATAAGCAATGTCATACCAAATCCCTAATTGTTCCGTTCCAAGCCACCACAAAATAACAGTGGCAGAAATGATAGTTGTTACATTTGAATCTATAACTGCTGACAATGCTCTGTTAAATCCTGACTCAACAGAACTTCTTACTGTCTTTCCAAGCTTTAATTCCTCTTTTACACGCTCGAAAATAACGACATTTGCGTCAACAGCCATACCTATCGCAAGTATAATACCCGCTATACCGGGCAGCGTAAGATTTACGTGGAAGTTTGCAAGCAAAATAAGTACAATTGAAAGATAAAACAGTAAAGCAATATCCGCCATAAGACCCATGATACGGTATACAATAAGCATAAACAAAGAACAAGTATCAAACCAATAATACCCGCTGTAATTGCCTTTGATAAAAAGCTTCTTCACCCAATGTAGCGCTTACAACCTTAACCTCGTCTGTCTTCAATGAGAAAGGAAGCTGACCTGACTTAATATTAGCTGCGAGCTTTTTGCTTCCTCAGCAGTAAACTGGCCTGTGATAATACATGTCTCACTGTCAATCTGCTGCTTAACCTGAGGGCGCTGTCAAAATGTTTCCATCCATTTCTATTGAAATGAAGTTCTTACCTGATGATGCCGCAGCCGCTGCTGTCTTCGTAGCAGCTGAGAACTTACTTTGACCTTCATCTGTAAATGTCATACTAATATAATATGAACTCTTTGATATTCCCTGCTCTGTCTGACGACCATATTCCGACTTAGCGTCTTTAACCTCACCGCCTGTCATAATCAGATTTCCGTCAGCGTCTTTAAAACTCAAGCTGAGCCGTTGCTCCGAGTTTCAACCGCTTTGTCTGAATCCCTGAACATCCAGGAAAGCTCAACTCTTACCTTGTTTGAACCCTGCATAGTAACGCTGGCTTCAGTATAACCCTGAAAATCAAGACGTTTTCTCAGCAGATTAACAACGTTATCCATATCCTCTTCAGACGGCTCGTCTGTATCCGCCTTAAACACTATAACAGTACCGCCTTTTTAAATCCAGGCCCTGAGTGATTCCATCACTGTCCATTATACCGGGGAATTCTATATTTCTCGGTAAAATCAAGACCATACAATCCAACATAGAAAAGTGCCGCGATAACCAAAATTATAGCGCAAATTTCACTAAACTTCTGGACAATTTCTTCTCCTCCTAAATTTGAGTTTGCTCATATATTTTTAATTATTTTTTCGATTTTATAAAACTATAAAAGTCCTTAACAAATCATTACAACGCTTTCCAACATTAAACGATGTTCGCTCACTTATCATTACAAAGCTATTTCACCGTCTACCCATCTTTGGGCTATAGACTGTTCATTATAAACGTTCCCAAAAATATGAATCTGTTCTTAAATTTCTATGTCAACATTGATATAATAAACGTTGTATCAAATTTTCCGGGATGGCTTTCCATATCAGGAGGCGCACTCATAGATATACCGAAATCAGCACTAATCGGAAATGGAAACAATACGCTCAGTTTTTTAGATTTTTTTCAACAATTAAAGCCTGGCTCAGAAAAGAAACAATGCGGACAACAAAATAAATACCGCAACAACTGCTGATGCAGAAGCGATATTTTTCTTACTCCCAACATATAATCACCTCGCGGACAACAATATAATGTATGCAAACAAAATACAAACACAAAACCTATGTGTATAAACATAGCAACATTAGCATACCGGACTATTATAGCCTTAGATTATGATTTAGTCAAGAGAAAAATATAAAATTGTTAATAAAAATTTTTATATAACGAAACAGATTTATAACAAATAAAAAATCAGCGGTTTAGCCGCTGATTTTAAATAAAGCTTATTAATTTTCAAAATTTCAACAGAATTAAGTTAATTTTGTTCCATTAACATTAAGTTCAAATTTAGCTCCCAAACGTTCTGCCGCACGTCGGCACATTATCATACGCGCCAAAAATATTTCAAAATAATCGGTTACTGAGCAAATATCTGTATCGATGGTTAAATCCATTTTTATAACCTTGGTTTCAACTGATTTTTTACTTGCTCTCAACTGAAACTTCTGACACGACCGCCGCATAGTTAACTCTGTCGTGGATATCAAAATCTTTATTATCTCTTGTTTTTACCGGCTGCGCCTAACATCGGTTTTTATCAGCTATTATTAATGCTGAAGCCAATGAGTTAACAGGTATCCCCCGTACCCTCGTCATGATTTCCTATAGCTCCTATAACTTTTGCTATCTCAAGCGGCGCCGTTCCCATTCTGGTGAGAATATTAAACGCCATCATAGCGCTTGACTGAGCATGGTCAGCACGGTTTATTACATTTCTATATCGTGTATATATCCTGCTATACGCGCAAGTTCAGCTGTGCGCCTGTCATAGTTCAACGATATAAGTATCATATGCGCAATCTTCGCTACTCTTTGAGCGTGAAGCAGTGAATGGTTTGTGTATCCTAAAGTTCCTAGATATTTATCTCCCATTTCAAGATATGTCTTTATTTCTTTATCCTTAACAATATCCTGAAACGTAATCAAATGTTCTTCTTCCTGTATATTCTTTAGATTATTGTTTATATTTTCATTTTGACCTGACACACCCATTCACCTCATTCTCAAATTTATTTTAATATCAATCCGCCAGTGCCGCCTTAGCATATAAACTGCATTCAACTCTCTTTTTCATCATTTCACAGCTTAATTTATGAGGCTTATTCATATCACCGTTAATCAAACAAGCGTTAGCAAATACATCCTCCGCTGCAGAAAAATTTAGCAAAAACAACTGTCACAGTCAGGTTTTGTATAAACATTGCATTTTTCAAAAAAGTCGAACGCAGTTCTTTATTTAGCCCGTTGGAATCGTAGAGACTTCCCATCTTATATTCCTCGCTGCCAACAAACTGATGACAGGGATAAACATCTCCGTTCGGCGCCACAGCTAGGTATTCACAGCCGCAGCCACAGCCTGACAGCCTCTTTATAATACAAGGGCCTTCTTCAAGGTCAATCATAAAGTGGAAAAAGTTAAATCCATTTCCTTCCTTTATTCTCTTTACATATTCTTTTACTAAACTTTCATACTCATTAAAGATTTTCGGCAAATCTTCTTCTCTTAAAGAATAATCAGTCTCTTCGCCGCAAACAACAGGTTCTATAGAAATCTGCTTAAAGCCCAAGTCAGCTAAATGAATTACGTCTTTTGAAAAATCCAGGTTTTCTCTGGTAAAAGTTCCTCTGACATAATAATTATCCTGGTTTCTGCTTTCAGCAACTTTCTGAAAAATAGGAACTATTTTTATCATATGAACCGCTTCCGTCAGCCCGGTATCTCATTCGGTCATTTACTTCTTTTCTTCCGTCAATACTGAGTACTATGTTTGACATATTTTCATTAATATATTCAAGTTTTTTCTCATCAAGAAGTATTCCGTTAGTTGTTACTGTAAAACGAAAAACCTTGTTATGCTTTTCTCCAATTCCCTGGCATATTCCACAACTTCTTTTTACAACCTCAAAGTTCATTAAAGGCTCTCCGCCAAAAAATCAACTTCCAAATTCCTCCGGTGCCCGGAATGCTCAACCAAATAATCCATAGCGCGTTTTTCCGGTCTCTGCAGTCATAAGTTCACGTTTTTCGGTGTGATATTTTACCCTCGTCGGCAAAACAATATTTGCATCTTAAATTACAGTCATGGCTGACATGAAGACACATCGCTTTTACCGGTGCATTTTTTCTTTTAGATTTGAAGCGATTTCAAAATCGTCCTTTGCCCACAGCATACCGTTTTCATATAATTCAGCAATATCTGCAAGTGCGTCACTGATTTCACCGCGGTCGTAATCATATTTCAAGTCGTCAATCAGCTTAAACTTTGCTTCTGAAGAAGTTGGAGCAAAATTCTTCACATTCAAAAAATTAATTATATCATAAGAAAGTTTGTCCATATCGTGAACACAACCGCTGTTAACATCAAGAGCTATATATTTGTCAAACATTTTAAAAAGTATGTACCATAATAATCTCCTTGTAAATAAACGTAAATCGGACGTCTATGTTAAACAAAGGACGCCCGCAATGCTATCTTTATTTGATAATTCAGAATATCGGCAAATACTAGACTTGCCTATTTATATCCTATTTATTATCGTTCTCGCATTTTTGGTTGGCAACTGTACAAGATGTCTTGCAAGCTGATTGGCAAGATGTCTGGCATTCGCCGCAGCCGCCCTTGCATGCGCTGTTTTTTTCAGTGAAGCACTGTTTAATGTCTTTATTCTCTTCATTAGTAACCTCTCCTTTATATAAACTAAAATTATTAATTTACTATTATAACTTGTATGTATCAGCGTTTGCGTTTTTTTCTTGGTATATCTGTTTATACCAACAACTCCGCCTAAACCGCTGACAGCTCCCCTACCGCAAAGTTAGCGATAGCCTCGGGGAAAACGAAATACTTTTAAATCCCAGCCAGCCAATCAAATATACGATTACCGCATAGACTACACCGGCTATCACACCTATTAAAAAGACCGTTTTTACCATTATACCCGGCGGCTTTAAAGCCAACCATAAATAGGCAGATAAGAATACAGCAATAACAATATAGTTTAAAACAAATTCCGGAATATCATAAAATGAAGCCGCAACCGAAGTCAGAAACAGCAAAATTAAGCCGCTCCAAAACCCTATGCAGATACTTTTTATGAGAGAAAGAAATTGTTTTTATCTCCTCCTGACGTTTCACCGCCGGATTGCTCACGCTAAATCCCCGGGAGAAAAATCCTCCCTGCCTCTCGCTTTTTTGAAAAGCACCGCTTGTCATACAGCACACACCCTTTGCAATAATTTAAAGTTATTAAACTATATGCAAAGAGTGAATACTAAATGTCAAATTTTAAAAACTACTCGGCATCAGCAGCTTCTTCCAAAGGAGCGACATCGCTTTCCTTGGATGTTCCTTCGCTGATAAGACGCGCTATAGCGCTTTTCTCAATAGTAACATAAGACTTTGTTGTTCCAACGCCTGTCTCCAAAATGAAAAGATTGTCTTTAACTCTGTTAATCTTTCCATGGATACCGCCGATTGATGCAACTTCATCTCCAACTTTTAATGAAGAAATCATGTCCTTCAATGCCTTTTCCTTCTTCTTCTGCGGTCTAATCAAAATGAAATAGAACACAACAAGAATCAAGGCCATCATAAGAAACGGATAAAAGTTCTGTAATTGACTTGCGTCCATTGCTTAACCTCCTATTAAAGTATAATGACGTTATTATAACCTTATCAAAATCAATTTGCAATAGTTTTTTAAAAATTTATCAAAAAATGTAACAAACTGGATTAAAATATATGTCTAAAACCTTACAACTTTGTCTTTATTTCGCCATTCTTAATATTTCAAGTATATCGTTCTCTTTTTAATTCAACAAAATTTTCCCCTGTTTGCCTCCGCCTATTTCAACAGCTTGTTTTGCCATAAGCTCAAACTTTTCATCTCCAATATTCACTTCCGATAAAGTTTTCGGCAGACCTAAAGACTGCAAAAACCTCTCATAAGCTTCTATTCCGTTCATAGCAGTTTTTGGTCGGATTAAAAACATCGTTTTCAACATTAAATACTCTTGTCGCAAACTGAACAAATCTGCTTACATCATGTTTAAGCACATATTTCATCCATGCCGGAAATACAATCGCAAGCCCTGCACCGTGAGCAATATCATAGTGAGCGCTCAGCTCATGTTCAATGTTGTGTGAACCCCAGTCTCCCACTCTGCCGGTGTTTAATAGATTATTGTGTGCAATAGTTCCGGCCCAAACGACCTGTGCCCATGTGTCATAATCTTTGCTTCCGTCAACCATTGCTTTCGCATTATTTATCACTGTCTTCATTGCAGCTTCAATCATTCTGTCCGTAAACTCAACGCCTTTTGTATTAGTAAAATACCTCTCAGCCAAGTGTGCGAATATATCTGAACAGCCGTTTGCTATCTGCGTTTCGGCAATGTATACATAAGTTCAGGATTGATAATTGAAAATGTCGGATACATACAGCCGCTGTGAAGCCCTCTCTTTATCCACCCATCCTCATTGGTTATAACGCTTCCGTCACTGGACTCGCTGCCTGCCGCCGGAATAGTCAGAACTGTACCTACCGGAAGCATTCTTTCAGGAATAGCCTTACGCGCATGAAAGTCCCAAGGGTCACCGTCATACAACGCACCTAATCCGATAGCTTTGCAGAGTCAATTACGCTGCCGCCACCAACAGCTAAAATTGCTTCAACATTTTCACGCTTACAAATATCGACTCCTTTTTTTTACAAGACTTAATCTGGGGTTCGGCTGAACTCCGCCTAGTTCAATATACTCTACGCCGGCAGAATTAAGAGAAAAAATTATTTTATCATACAAAACCGCTTTTTCTTTATACTTCCGCCCCCATAGTGGAGTAAAATTTTACTGCCGTATTTCTTGATTTCTTCGCCGACGGTTTCTTCCGTCTTTTTTTACCAAATATTATTTTAGTATAATTATCAAATACAAAATTATCCATATACTTTAGTCTCCTTACAAATTATTTCTATGTAACAGTCATTATATCATAATGTTAATAAATATCAAGTATATATTTATATTTAAAGGCTTATCAATATAGGTTTAGGTTTATTTATCAATGAAATTATTAAAGTCAGTTATGCAGTGAAAATATAAAATTAACGCTTTATAACTTGTAAAAACTTTTAACAATAGTTTTATTCATGCCTTTAACCCACGCTGTTGCAGCATCTTCTGCTATTATTTATTACGGTTATTCAAAATGTCAATAAATATCTAGTATATTTATTTTGGGGCTTTTATATATAAATTACATTGACACCCTTTTTTTTTTAGCTCTGCTATAATGTTTGTTAAGTTGCTTAACCATTAAGCCGCTGTTAAATTTTAAGGAGATAGGAGTATATGTCTAAAATTGGCTCAAACCCAAAAATAAGCCAGGATACATATGTAAAAAAGACACAGATATTAATCTTAAAAGATAAAAAGAAGCGCTTAATTGTCTTTTTATCTGTATTGCCGATATCCAACAGAGAATATTTTATCTTAAAAACAATAGACGAAAGTATGTCTGAAGGAAATAAAAATAACTTCCAGTGATATCAGCAGACAATTCGGCGTCTCACGCGCGGCGGTCTCACAATATATCTCTTCTTTAGAATCTGAAGGGTATATTCTCAGGTATAACAGTGAAAAACGATAGACGCAGAACTTATCTTATCACCACCGAAAAAAGCTAAAGACATAACTAGAAAAATAGATTCTTATCTTAATAAAAAATTGCATCACAGTTAAAGACACCATGGGTGAAGAAAAAATTCCGAACAATGCTTGAATTAATTGAAGAATCCATAGTTATTATAAAAAAATATTTCAGAAAAAGACAAAGACATTTTTTCAGTTAAGAGGCTCAGAACATGAACAAATTTATTTTAGTACGTAATAAAATCAAAAAGATTTCACTTTTTTCATCGGAGGCAAACTTAAAATATTTTTTGCCGCCTTATGGAAACTGATGAAAAACCATAAAATTTAGAGCGCTGTCATCTGTATTGTATTAGCGCTTGTATTATTTATTGGGATAAGTACAGTCAGGCTAGGGAAAAAATTAGAAGACAGCAATCTTTTTAATTAAAGTTGAAAAGCGAGATATTGAAGAAAAAATAAATGACAGTACTGTTGTTGAACCGAATAACGAGTATTCAATCACAGCAAATGTAACAGGTGAAATTTTTGGATGACCCTTTCGAAGAAGGCGACACTGTTCAAAAAAGGCGATTTAATGTACACAATTGACGCCAGTACTATCGAAAACAGTATTCAAAGCGCCGATATAGCTATAGCTAAAGCCAAAAAGAACTATGACGACGCAATAAATGAAAATTCTAAAACTGTACGCGATACAGCTACCAGCGCCAGTTCCGTTGAAAGCGCCAGAATTGCCGTTGATAAAGCACAGCAAGCGTATAATGACGCACTGAAAGCAAGAGATGATTTGTCTCTCAAATCAAACCACACAGGCATAGTTACAGAGATTCACATCTCTGAGGGGGACACCATTGCTGCCGGTACAAAATTGCTGATATAATTGATAATTCAAAACTAAAGATAAAAAGTTCCGTTTAATACAGCTGATGCGGATAATGTGCATGTCGGCGAAGCGGCAGATCTTACTTTAATTAACTAAAAACGGCTCGTCTGTACGCGGAGTTGTCACCGAAATCGGCGCTTTAGTTGAAAGCGGAAGCGGTTTTTACTTCATATAAAAAGGTCACTATTGAAGTAGATAATCCGGGAGCCATATCATCTGGAGATACTGCTACAGCTATGGTTGGAGATATAGCTTGTAACGATGCCGGAACTTTTGAAAACCTTACCGAAGATAGCATTACAGCTTCGTCAGGCGGCAAAATAAGCTCTCTGTACATATCGGAAAAACAGTCATGTTTATAATGGTGAAAAAATTGCTATGCTGGATTCTGACTCTGTTGAATCACAAATCTCATCCGCACTGTTGTCTTTAAATGACGCAAACCAGGCTCTTGAACGCGCTAAGATTCAGCAGAATACTTCAAACGCAACTACAAGTCTCGGCGATGACAAACTGAATTCCGCTGTTAAAACTGCGAAAATGACGTACGATGATGCTGTTCTGTCAAAAGAAAAAGCTTCTGAAACAGCTTGAAGACTACACCATTAAAGCGCCGATATCAGGAACAGTTGTTACCAAAAACAAAAAGAAAGGCGACAATCTCGGAAGCGGTTCATCTTCTACTTCTTCTTACAGCTCATCGGGGAAGCAGTTCATCGTCCTCTCTCAGTTGACTTCTGCCAGCGCTTCCAGTTCAGCTATGGCGGTAATTTATGATATGAGTGAACTTAAATGCACTTTTAAACGTTGATGAACTTGATGTTAAAAAATGTTAAAACCGGTCAGAAAGTTACAATCACTACCGACGTCACAGATAAAGAATATACCGGAGTCGTAGAAAATATAAGCGTTAACGGAACTGCAGGTTCAAACGGAGTAACCACATACCCTGTCAAAGTAAATATTATCGACTTTGATGACGCGCTTCTCCCCGGAATGAACGTTGAAGCCAACATTATTATATCCAGTGTTCATAATGTTTTGGCTATACCTGTCAGCAATCTTAACCGTGGAAACACTGTATATGGCGTTAAGGGTGACAAAACTGAAGAAAACGATAAAGCTCCTGAAGGTTATAAGACTGTTTCAGTAACCACAGGTTCCAGCGACGGCGAATATATACAAGTGTTCAGCGGGGTTGAAAGAGGGTGAAATTCTATACCCACGGCAGGAACCGGAAATTCTATGGAAGAAATGATGCAGCAGAGCCACGAAAGAATGAAAGACAGCGCCGGCGGCGGTTCAGGCGGCGGACCCGGCGGAGGTGGAATGTAATGGAAACGCCTCTTATAGAATTTCAAAATATTTACAAAATCTATATTGTGGGAGATTCAGAAGTTCATGCTCTTGACGGAGTTTCGATGAAAATATATAAAGGTGAATTTGTCGCTATCGTAGGTCAGTCAGGAAGCGGCAAATCTACATGTATGAATATTATAGGATGTCTTGACGTTCCAAGCAGAGGAAAATATTTTCTCCGCGGAACTGACGTCAGCACCATGAAAGATGATGAACAGGCTGAAATAAGAAATAAAGAACTTGGATTTATATTCCAGCAGTATAATCTTATCCCCAAAATCAATGTTCAGCAAAACGTTGAACTACCTCTGATGTATGCCGGACTTTCTGAAAAAGAGCAGGAACGCCGCGCTCTCATTTCACTTGACAGGGTTGGGCTGAAAGCAAAAGCCAAAAAATATGCCTCAGCAGCTGTCAGGAGGACAGCAGCAGCGTGTGTCAATTGCAAGAGCCCTGGCCGGCGACCCGTCCATAATACTGGCCGACGAGCCGACCGGCGCTCTTGACTCAAAAACCGGTAAAGAGGTATTGAAGTTTCTGAAAAAGATTCACAGCGAAGGCAATACAATCGTGCTTATCACTCATGATAATACAATTGCCGCCCAAGCCGAGCGAGTTATCCGGATACAGGACGGGCGCATAACATACGACGGCGCGCCTGAAATAGAAAAATTTTGCAACAGTAGCCCATGCCGGAGATGACGAGGAGGACGACAACAATGACGCTTAAAAAAAATCTTTCGGGCTTGCCTTCTCTAATCTTATGTTTGATAAAATGCGTTCACTCCTTACAATGCTCGGTATAATAATAGGAGTTGGAGCAGTTATTATACTTATCAGCCTCATGGACGGAATGATGGGAATGATGACAGATCAATTTTCAAAGCTGGGAACAGACACAATAACTGTCAGCGTTCAGGACAGGGGCGGAAGCCGAACAATTGACGAAAATGACATGTATACTTTTGTTGACCAAAACCCTGAGTTTTTTAAGGCTGTCAGCCCTAGCGTTATGGTTGCTTCCGCTAAAGTTAAAGTTGGGCGCGATGATTTATCTACCTCCGCAACAGGAGTTGACGAGAGCTACTGCAGTATAAAACAGCTGGAGCTTGAACAAGGCAGGTTCTTACAATTTGTAGATGTAGAGAAAAAAACAAAAAGTTTGCGTTATCGGTACATATATTGAAAAAAAATGTTCGGACGCGGAAACGGACTGGGACAAAAGCTTAAAATAAACGGAGATACTTTTTCCGTTATAGGAGTGCTGACAGAAGAAGGCGATTCAACCAGCGGAGGACAGGATGAGGTAATCTATATACCTTATACCACCGCTGTATCAATGTCCAACAGTTCATTTATCAGTTCCTACACTGTTCAGACAAACAGCGTTGATATAGTAGATGATGCAATGACAAAAGTAAAGCAGTTTTTGGCTAACAAAATTGGTGACAGCGATTACTATAATGTTACAAGCATAAAGCAGATAATGGATATGGCAAGCACCATGACAAGCACTATGAGTACTCTTTTGGTTTGTATTTGCCGGTATTTCTCTTTTAGTCGGTGGTATTGGAATAATGAATATAATGCTTGTGTCAGTAACTGAAAGAACTCGAGAAATTGGTATACGTAAGTCTTTGGGCGCCAAATCAAGGGATATAAAATCTCAGTTTGTTATTGAAGCTGCAACCGTAAGCGGTGTTGGAGGTCTTATTGGAATTGTGGTCGGGTCAATCCTCGCCGTTTTATTTGGACGGCTCTTTAGGTTTGACCGCGCTACCCTCACTGACAGCAATAGGGTTTCATTCGGCGTTTCTGTAGGTATCGGAATCATGTTCGGTTATCTGCCTGCTAAAAATGCCGCTAACCTTAATCCTATTGACGCTCTTAGACATGAATAAGATAAAACCACAGAGATTGGAGGAAATTATGAACTATAAATCTGAAAAAAATTTTAGGCCTATACTTTCACTTTTTTTAGCTATATGCCTTGCTGCTTCTGCTTTTTCAATAACGGTTTTCGGCAGTGATAATTCTCAGCAGGATGTTTTGGGATTATTATCTGAACTTAAAATTATGAACGGCGACCCTGACGGGAACTTTAGACTGGATGACTTTGTAACAAGAGCGGAATTCACAAAAAATAGCTGTAGCGTCTTCTGATTACCGCAACAGCGTAGCGTCAAACCTTGCAATTTCTCCGTTTTATGATGTTCCATATTCAAACTGGTCTGCTCCATACGTTCGTGTTGGAGTTACAAACAATCTTGTATCAGGATACCCTGACGCTTCTTTTAAGCCTGATGATATAGTTACTTTTGAAGAGGCTGTAACAATTATGCTCAGGGTTTTAGGATATTCGGACAGCGATTTTGGCGTAGCCTGGCCAAGCGGTCAAATAGGAATGGCTGATAGTCTTGATATGACAGATAACCTAACAGATATCAGTATCGGTTCCAGCATGACAAGAAAAGACGTTTCTACATTAGTATATAATACATTAAGAACCAAAAAGAAAGATTCATCCTCAAAACTTATATCTATTTTTCGACGTCGCTTTTGTTGAAGATGTGACGCTGATTTCCACTTCAAAGGAGGACAGTTCTATCCCCGGCGATGAGGTTTTCACCGACAACGGTACATATAAAAATAAGGTCTGATTTTAATTATTCATATGTTGGAATGAAAGGAGATATAGCTTTAAAGGACAACAAAACTGTTATAGGCTTCTTTCCTAAGGCGGACAGCTCTCCCAACGAAAAATACGTAGTATATTCTGTACTGAACGACAACATAGTGGTATACAAAGGCGGCAATATGACAACTTTGGATATTCCTGCCGGCACCGTCGCTTATGACGGAACAACTAAAACCACCTACGGAGCTATAAAAACATCTTTTGAAATGGGAGATGTTCTTAATATTAAAAAAAGACTAATGGAAATATAGATTACATAGTATACAAAAAAGGTAATATGCAAGGTCCTTACACAATAAACTCAGAGAATAACTGGGCTGAAACTCTCGGAATTAATTCATCTACTACTATCATGAGAGGCGGAGTTGCCTGCACAATTTCAGATATAAAAAAACCATGACATACTCTACTATATACCTGAACTTAATATGGCCTTTGCGTATACTACCAAAGTCACAGGTATGTGTATGACAAAAGCAAAACCCAAATAAAGATAACCCTACTGAAATTGTTGTCTCAGGTGTAACATATAAAGTTGAGGGAGCAAATGCTTTTTTAATAAGCTGTCTTCAAGCGGAAACCTCGCACTGGGAGAAACGATAACTTTGCTTTTTTAGGGAAAAACAAATGAAGTTGCAGACGTTGTTACCTCAACAGTAACTGATTCGGAAATAGTCGGATATGTATTTGAAACGGGAACCAAGACTTATACATCAGAGGACCTAAAGGATTATTCAAATTATTATATCAAAAGTAGCTGCGGCAAACGGTGAAACCTACGATTATACGTGCAGCCAAAATTATGAGGATTATAAAAATTCTGTAGTCACGGTTAGTATAAATGAGGGAATAGCTAAAATTTCCAGAACGGACAGCGCAAAGGTCAGCGGTTATTTCCGTTGGGACACAAAACGTTTCGGCGACGATTATTTGGCAAGCGATGTAGAAATTTTGGACGTGGGAACAACAAATAAAAATGACCCGTCATTATATAAAAGATTTATCCTACCCGTCTTAATAATGTGAATATTAATTCAAACAAAATTCTATATTGCCACAAAAATTCAAGCGGAGAAATAGATAAGCTTATTTTAAATGATGTAACCGGAGATTCTTATACGTTTGGAGTAATGACCTCTCAGCACAGAATATGAGCTTTGGAACATCTGTCAGCGGCTCATATTCATATATAGTAAACGGCAGCAGTTATTCATTTACAAGTCCGTCAACAATATATTCAGTGAACAGCGGTCAGGGAGTAAGGCTTTCATCCGCAAGCAATCCGTCAATAATGTCACCTCTGAGCGAAGTAAAGGGCACAGTAACAGTTACAAGTGCCGGAAGTCTTACAGCTGACGTAAAGTGCTATGATATATCTGCTGACGTTCAAGTATATGAAAAAGGAATACTCCTCTTCTACTTTATATAGGCTGAAGCCAATCAGCGACATTATAGGCAGTGACAATTATACACTGTATGCGTACTACGATAAACTGCCCTCAAGCGGCGGACGGATACGTATAATAGTAGCAGTGAAAAGAAGACTGTATAAACAAAAACTGAAGGGGTTTTGCCCTTCAGTTTTTTATGTCACATTTTTATTGTATAAGACGTTTTTACATCACATGTCCGTCAACCGAAATTGTAATAACTTTTAAAGATATATCTTCATCGGAGTTTGACAGAGCTACCTTAACAGCATTCTCCAATCCTCCGCAGCATGGTACCTCCATTCTTACCACAGTTACACTCTTTTATTTGATTCGCTTTAAAAATCTCGCCAAGCTTTCGGAGTATTCAGTCATATCAAGCTTAGGACAGCCTATTAATGTCACCTTATCTCCCATAAATTCCTGATTAAAATTTGCATGTGCATATGCGGCGCAGTCTGCGCAACTAAAATGTCAGCGTCATTAAAATATGGTGCGTTGACCGGAACTAATTTAATTTGTACAGGCCACTGCTTTAATTTGGACTCATAATCAGATTCGGAATAATTACTCTCACTGCGCGCAAATTCTTTTAATGCGCTGCCCGGACATCCGCCTGTATGTACCGGCTTTTCCATGTTCTTTTTAACCAATTCTTCATTATATTCTGCCGCTTCTCTCTCTCAATTGTTATCGCGTCAACCGGACATACAGGCAGACAATCACCTAAACCATCGCAATAGTCATCACGTATTAATCTAGCTTTACCTTTAATCAGTTCTATAGCTCCCTCATGACATGCTGAAACACAAAGTCCGCAGCCATTACATTTATCTTCATCAATTTTTACAATATTCCTTATCATTATATCTTCCTCCTATATTTTTTGCATAATTCTACATATAAAAGATTATCATTGAATTTCAAACATATTTTAATTTATTTCGTATTCAAACTATATCATTTTTTTATTAATGTATGTATGTTGCGATTGCAACAAATAATAAACTGTGTTAAAATATTTATAGTTTAATTAACGGAGGACGATTTTATGGAAATCACTCAATACACAACTGAGCTTCCACTGTTTGAAGGAATAAAA
>VOFK01003575.1_pt1 | contig 25265 bp, 22 predicted proteins | sample 5384121 | NCBI WGS metagenome assembly VOFK01 (sample SAMN12384730, study PRJNA508395) | human gut metagenome | isolation source: healthy gut J | host: Homo sapiens | reverse complement strand
ACTGCGCAGCATAGAGGTTCTTATCCAACGGAATGGTGAATATGTTTTCGTTGGAGTTCTCGTTATGCACAGAGAAATTATAGCTATAATCGTCCTCCAACCGATAACCTACCTCGGCAAGTTTATTGCAATATTTGATACAGGTCTGCCAAGCGTTGAGTTTCTCACCATCGACGGTGAAAAAATATCTCTTTACCGTTCCGTGGAACGCCATCAGTCCAATTATCATCACAATATATCTCGGCATTAAGAGCCAACTTAGCCAAAAGGAAATTAGCTACAGGTGTTGTTATACGACCATAGTAGTTACCCATCTTATTACTACGCTCATTTGGCAACAACTCGGCAACCTCCTGCAACTCATTCACGATAAAACGGAAAAACCCTCGCTACGCTCGCTCTGCACAACTTCATCCTGCGGTTGTTCATAGGATGTTACGATGGGCACTCTGCCATACATATCCATAATGTAGTAGTAGAAAAGTGCTCTCAGAGCTCGCACCTCAGCTTCGTAGGCCACTCTCTGCTCCTCAGATAGGTTATGGCTATACTTATCGATGATATGCAGAGATTTGTTCGATAACACAACAACCTTGTAGAGGTATTTCCAAGTATTGTAGAGTGGTAAATCATTAGGACTCCACTTATGCTGATACATATTCGTCCACAAACCTCCATCGTACCAGTCGCCACCACGAATAGGTATCATGGCTTCGTCTGTAGTAAGTGTGTTATAGTCATAAATCCCACGACAGGTCCCCTGTAAACCCTCACTGTCTGCACTGCCACCAATGTAATTGTAGAGCACAGCCACTGCATTAATATATATGTTGTTGGCATTGTTGTAAATGTCTTCTTCATAAAGTTGATCTCTAGGGTCTTCCAGTAAGACAAGAGGTCATCATCGTTGCCAAAGCAACCATCAATATGTTTATATATCTTTTCATAACTGTAAGCGGTTAGAATTGAATACTAAGACCTAACGAATAGGTACGATATAAAGGATAGGTGCGTTTGTCGTCAATGCCCAAAGTGTTGCTTTTACTACATAACTGTTTATCATTGAGTAAGACCGCTATAGCCTGTGATTGTTGCAAGGTTGCTAATGCCTGCCGAAAGACGCAATGACTTCACAGCCTTGGATTTCATTGGAATATTGTAGCCTATGGTAATATGTTCAATATTTACATAGTCACCTTTTTCCAACCAATAGTCTGAAACATTCGGATCAAGAATATTTTTTTTCAGGAGCACCCTTCAATACATTGTAGTCAGGGAATATAGACATATTGGTATAAGCCAAGCCCGTGCCATTGAATATCTTATGACCGAAAGCACCATTTCTCTGCATGGCAATATAAAAGGACTTGTAACGGAAGCTGATGTTTGATCCAATAGTTACCTTGGGGGTTGCCTGACCTGCTATATACCTGTCTCCGCCATCGCTAAAATCAATCTCGCCATCATCATTCAAATCTTCAATATCGTAACTGTAGCCACCAAGTTCATTTTCTTTAAGCCCTTTGCAGTGAGGTAGATAGAATACCCCCAATGGCTGACCTACAATCTGATATACTACATTATTGTCTCCACCGTTCTGACCTGCACCATAAAGCGAGCCAATCGGAGTAATATCTGAAGCTGTCATATGCATACCATTATACTCTCCACTAAGCGAAAGTAACTTATTCTTCTGGTAGGACATATTGAAGTTGATATTCATCTCCATATCCTTTCGTTGAATGGCAACTACCGAGATTCCTAGTTCGACACCCCTGGTTAGACATCGAGCCGATATTTGCCATCAGTTTATCGAACGCAAAGGTCGGAACGGGAACATCATACTCATAGAGCATATCCGTTGTCTTTGAGTAATATAATTTCCGAGGTAAGCATCAACCGATTATCCCATATACCTAAGTCAAAACCGATATTAAATGTTGAACGAGTCTCCCACTTAAGGTCCGGATTCGTGTTGCGTATACTTCCCATTGTTACGGTAGGTGCACCGTTGATGGATACGATACCATTCTCCTTTACGGTATTAAGTGTTGTATAGGATGTTATACCTCCAAGATTTCCTGACCGACCATATCCGGTTCTTAGTTTCAACATTGTTATAAAGTCAGTATCAGAGAGGAAAGCCTTCTTTTTTTACATCCCAACCCAGTGATACTGATGGGAAGAATCCGAAAGTATTGTTATCGCTTACCATTGAAGAGCCATCTCCACGGAGTGCTGCCGCAATAGAATATCTATCCTTGTAACTATATGTGACACTACCCATTATTGAAGCAAGTGACGGGTCTTCATAGCTACTGCTCGTACCACCGAAAGGACGCGATGATGTTGCTCGATGTTATTATAGGAGAAATCATTTGTTGGTTATTCCTTTTGCCTGCACCCATAAACCAGTCCTTACCTGTTTAAGATATTCTGCGCCAACAACAGCATCAAGGTGTGAGTCTCCCCAAAGCATTGTTATATGAGAGGGACACATTTGTAAAGTAGTCTTCACCCTTGAACTCTCCACGATAAACATTGCCTTGCGCCCACACCCATGTAGGACAAAATTGAGCATTTCCCGTAGATGAATATAAATAAGAGCCGAAAGCCGACAATATCAAATTGTCAAGGATATTAAATTTCAGCCCCAAATGTGTATTGAAATTCCGTTCTTCGGAGTCATTTTTCTCATAGAGGAGTGCTCCGGGGTGGTTGATGTGTGATGCAGCCGAGTTCTTCACCCAGTTGCCATTAACATCAGTTCCTGCTGGATATGTAGGATTCTGTGCAGCTGCCGAGTAAAAAACAGCATTCGTGTATCGAAAATGTCGTGTATCTTTGACGAGTAGCCATATACACCATATTCGCCAACTAAGCGACCACTCGAAAGCCTTTTGTGTAGCATCAAGTTTTACCACTAAATTTCGGTAATCGTTAACTTTGACAATTGTATTATGATCCATAAAACCGAACGATGCTCGATAGTTTGAGTTTTCCGAACCACCGCTAAAAGCCAAGTGATGCTGATGTATCAAGCCCGTACGAGTAATTACATCGTGAAAATTGGTGTTGTAGCCACCATTATTGTAATCTAATCCAAGTGCCTCTGCTGTAGCTATATACTCCGGGCCGTTGAGCATTTGCAGATGTTTATACATTGACTCGAATCCGTAGTTGCCATCATATGATATTTCGAAACCTCGCCCCTGTTCCTTTCTTGGTCTTAATCTCAATTACACCTGAAGCACCACGGGAACCGTACATTGCCGTTTCGGTAGCATTCTTCAAAATAGTGAAACTCTCGATGTCTGCGGGATATATGGTAGATAGCGTAGCGATGTCAGATGTCACTCCGTCAATAATTACTAACGGGTCATTGCCACCCATAATGGATGTGGTACCACGCACACGGATACTATTCAGCATAGCGAGCCTGTCAGTCCCATTAGTGGTGACGTTCACACCGGCAGACTGACCACTCAATACATCCAAAGCATTATTCAATGGTCCCTTCTTGATATTCTCGGGCCTGATATGCTCTAATGATTTAGTCGCCGAAATGGTATCTTGTTTCTCTCTGATATTCTGTACTTGTGCATCAATTTTTTGAGCACTACAGATGAAGAACATTATGACAAGACAAAGACTGACTCTTCCCATCTTGATTCGTTAAATCTCTGTAGATTCCCCAGACCAGACAGTTAATAAATCTTATACGCAATGTATTATAAAGAGGGGGATTGGGAATCTGTACTATTTCCCTGCCTGTCCGTCCGCTTAGCCATTGTATATTTTTTTCTGTTATTTCATATCAGTGATGCTGATAATCCAGGCAAGAACAGAGTAAACATCTACCTCTTTTATACATAAATCCTTTCCAAGGACTTTATAAGCGCAACCATTAACTATATTACATTATTACATTACAAAGGTAACAATAATTTGTCATTTGAAGAAATTTAGAAAAAAGAAAAAGTCATTATGCGTGATATTTTTTTTTATTTAATTACGACATTTATCAAATACAAAAAATCATAGAAGGACAAAAATCTTTAAATGATTTGATTATAAACAAACTTTAAATAGTTAAATTGCAATAATACTATACCATGGTTGTTCTTTACCTTAATGTAATACTACTGTTATATATCTGGTCATTTATCTCCTTTTGTCGGATGCAAAGGTTGCCAAACCTCTTTTAGAAAACGAAAAGTTCAAGCGGTAAACCATTTGGAGCAGTTTCGTCCTCCGTTGGAGAGTAAACAGCTCCAAAACCTTTTCTTATTCATCGGCTTGGCTGAAAACTGCATCCGGCAACGGAGATAAACGACTGACGAAATAATAGCATAAAAAACAGCATAGCCCCCCTTAATAAGGCAATTAATTTATCAATGCTGTTTTCATTCTTTTCAGAGGACTATTATTTTCGACAGAGAGAAATTTGGCAAGCGGCAGATTTCACTCCCTCAAAAAAAATAATAGATTTGAATTGCTGTCCTCTTGCCTTTATTGGAAATTGTAGTACCTTTGTAGTGGCTTGTGCGAACGAGCCAAGCAATGTGGAAAGATGGGAACATCGAACCATCAATAAAGTACCGAAAAGAGGGAAAATACCCTCTACCACCGCTCTTTGAGTGTTAAGAAATAATAAAAAGGTTAAATCTTCACCTTTTAGAATGTACCCCTAAAGGTTATGCCTGTAGATACTAATTGAAAATTGCGCCAATATTCCAGTTGAAAATTGCGCCACCATAGGATAAGTATAATGACCTTTGTATAATCCAAATGCAAAGGTAAAATGAAGACTATGGTAGAAAGACAATCAATAATACACATGTATAGAGTATGCGGTTATAGCAAACGGCGTATCTCTCGTGAACTTCATGTCAGCCGTCATACCGTTGACAATATTCTTTCAGAGTACGAATCAGCCATCCGCACGGACAATCCGGAAGAGGCTTTGAGTGATTTGCTTACCATCCAGCCCAGGTATGACAGTTCCAGACGCCGTCCTCGCCGGCTCACCCAGGAGATTAAGGATAAGATAGGATTTTGCCTGAAGAAGAATGCCGTTAAGATAGCTACCGGACTTCGCAAACAGCGCATGTTGAAAAAGGATATCCACCAGTTTCTGTTATCTCAAGGATACACCATCAGTTACGCCACAGTATGCAGTTATATAAAAAATATAGAGTCATACAAAGAGAAGAAAAAGAGCGAAGCCTTTATCCGGTTGTTCTATGAGCCTGGATGCATTGCCGAGTTTGACTGGGGTGAAGTTCTTCTTTTTATTGACGGTGTCAAAACCAAGTTTTATCTGGCCGTATTCACTTTCGGGCATAGCAATGGCAGATACGCCTATCTTTTCAGGCATCAGAATACGCTTGCCTTCATGGAATCCCACCGTAACTTTTTCAGGGATATACATGGTGTCCCAGCCATGATGGTCTATGACAATATGCGTGTAGCCGTCAAGAGCTTTGTCGGTGGTGATAAGAAACCTACAGAAGCTTTGATGAAGATGTCCGGTTTCTATTGTTTTGAGTACCGTTTCTGTAATGTACGGGCCGGATGGGAGAAAGGACATGTGGAGCGCAGCGTGGAATATGTCAGAAGGAAAGCTTTCTGCCTGACAGACCATTTTGGTGATATACATTCTGCCCAGGAGCATTTAAACCGGGTATGTATGCAGGTCAACAACGAGCAAGGCAGTCTTTCAACAGCGGAGAAAACATCACGTCTGGAAGCTGACCTGTCATCGCTGAAGCCTTTTCCCGGTAATCTGGGCTGTTTTGAGGTCTATGAGTACATTGTGGATAAATGGTCAACTATCAGCATGAAAAATGTTCATTATTCCGTACCTGATTCTCTTGTGGGGAGAAAAAGTACATGTCAAGGTTTATAGTGAAAAAATCGTCATCCTGCACGGGAAGGAGAAAGTGGCCTCTCATCAACGCAGTTATTATTGCGGTGGAGACTGGTGCATCAAGCTGGAGCACTATTTGCGTACACTTTCCCGTAAACCGGGGGGCATTGCCCCACTCTGTGGTTTGGCAAAGAGCACCGGAAGAACTGAGAAGGCTGTATGACATCCATTTCAAGGAGGACAACAGGACGTTTGTTCTGTTGCTGGACTATGCCCGAAAAAATGGATTTTCCGGAACGGACATTGTCACGGCATGCAAGGAGCTGACCGGACGTGGTGTCAGAAAGATATCTCCGGACCAGGTAAAGGCCATGCTGCATGGTAGCGTACAGGGAGAGACAGAAGAAACCATGGAACCGCCTGTTCTCCCGGCACAACAGGAGAATATAGAAAGAGAAGCTGTGGATATGCTTGAAGGCATCACGGCGCTCATGACAGGATACAATGAAGTGCATGATATAATACCAACCATTTAAGTTTATAATATATGAAATCAGAAAAAGAAACCATTTATGACTATGCTGCAGAACTGAAGCTTCTGGCCTTTAAAGAGGAACTGGAATGCACCCTTTCATTGGCAGCTGAAGAAAACTGGAACCATCTGCAGTTCTTGACGGAATTGCTTGGAAAGGAAAGCGCCAGGAGAAGGGAGTGTAGAAGAAGATCAAGGATAAGATCTGCGGGATTTCCACAAATGAAGTATCTGCATGAGCTTGTTATGGAAGACATGCCCAAAGAGGCACAGGTAATATTACCTGAATTGGAGACACTGGACTTCATCAGACAGGGAAGAAACCTGGTCCTGTATGGAAATCCGGGAACGGGAAAGACGCATATTGCTACGGCTTTGGGAATAAAGGCCTGCCAACAGGACTTTACCGTATTGTTTACTTCAGTGCCGGTCCTGCTTACCCAGATAAGGGAGGCTAAATCAGCAAAGACACTGAGGACGCTTTCAACAATTAAGGTTTGAAAAATACGATCTGGTCATCTGTGATGAGTTCGGATATGTCAGTTGTGACAAGGAAGGAGGAGAACTGCTTTTTTTAACCACCTGTCGTTAAGAGCCGGAAAAAAGGCTACAATCATTACTACTAATTTGGCTTTTAACAGATGGAATGAAATCATAAAGGACAAGGTGCTTGTGGCGGCAATGGTTGACAGGCTTACACATAAAGCTTATCTGGTTAATATGACCGGACTGTCTTATAGGCTTAAGGAAACACAAAAAATGAGACAAGATAAATGAATATTTTAAACTTATAGTAATTTTGTAACAAGTTATGGATGGAGCTCTTTTCAATTAGAATACAGCGCACTTTTCAATTAGTATCTACATCATATGCATATGCCATCTTACTTTTTTATGCCATTTTCTGAATATCCCCAATTCAATATTTAATATATATATTGTATAACAAAAAAAGAATGAGCCCAGTACAATATCGAGCTCATTCTATAAGCAACTTAATGATTAGGTATCTAACTTTTTAGGAATACTTTTTGGAACATTTCTTAAGATTCCTTTGTCTTTTTAGTAACCTAATGAGCACTTATCTTTGTGAATAACATTAATTTCATAAATAGCTGGCGGAGCTATTGATCGAGTGATATTTAATCTTAATTTAGATGTTTGATAACTCTTGGGAAAATGAATTACTTTACAATCCCCCATTAATTCGTCCGAAACATAAATACATTTCCACTGATTATTTTCTAATATTTCAATATTATATTCTTGAATCCTATTAAGTCTTTCTGTTGTAAAACCATCAGGTGCAACATGTTGTTCACAAGCTTCAAATATAGAAATTTTATTAAATGGTTTTTGAGGAAGCATAATCGTTAATGTTGCTATTGTATCCGCAGCTCTCCACAGAGTTTGCATACCTCCATCTGTTGCGTATTTTCCACCATATAATTGAATATTTTCTTGAAAAACAGACGATGGTACAACCTCAGAATTTAAAGATAATAGTTCTCCATTTTTAGGCAATGGCTTATCCTTTTTTATTCCTATTCTCTTTGCTAGTTCCATTATAGCATTAGCCTCATACTCACGTATATTACCTGTTTTATCAGGAGGTATATTTATAACAAGTGTATTGTTATTATCAGTACACCAATAGAATAATTCTTCCAATTCATCTAAACTACGTACAGGTAAATTTTTTTCCTTTTGAAACCAAGTCCATGCTTTACTAATGCAAAGTGTATGTTCAAATGGCAAATAATAAGATTCTCCTTGATATAGGTATCTTTTTTTATCTAACTTATGAGCAATCTTAGGATCCCATAAACGAAAATCACTAGGAAAATACTGGAAAGTATATTTGTTATCAATAACCATAGAATCTGGCAAAACAGACTTTCTTAGGTCATCTGGATAAGATATTGTATGATTAACCCCAACAGCACACTTAGGCTGTATCTTCTTTATCATCGAATATATTTTTGGTAACTGCCAGTCTTTCACAGGCTTATCCCAACCTCCATCAAACCAAACTTCACATATGGAACCATAATTTGTAAGCAACTCTTCAATTGATTAGACATGTATGTAATGTAGTCATTAAAGTTTTTAGACTTATAACTTTTCTCATGCCTATCCCATAATGAATAATAGATTGCAAACTGGAGTCCATATTTCTTACATGCGTCTGACACTTCTTTAACAATATCTCTCTTTACAGGAGAAGCCATCACATCATAATCAGTATATTTGCTATCCCATAAGCAAAACCCATCATGGTGCTTTGTGATAAGCAACACATATCTAAAACCAGCTTCACTAGCTACTTTTACCCACTGGTCACAATTTAAATTAGTAGGATTATATGTATCTACAGGTATACTTCCATCAGACCATTCTAACTCAGCAAAAGTATTGAGACCAAAGTGAATAAACATACCATACCCTCGTTTAATCAGTTCTTTTTGTGCCAAATTATAATGGTTGTTTGGTTTTAGCTCCTGAGCTGTTAGACACGATATAATATTTACCATTATAAAAAATAAAATAGTTTTCATGACTTCATGATTTTATATCAATTGATGAGTAAAATTAGTTATAATCTCCATTATATAATTATTCTAAGACCTCGAAAAATCACCATCCTGGGTTTTGCTTTAACGATCCTTTTGAAAGGTCTATATCAGTTAATGGAATTGCCCACAAATAATCTCTATTCGGATTAAACTTTCTATTTTCTACCCATAAATACTCCCCATTCATTTTCTTTCCATATACCGGCTTAGTAACAACAAATTCGGTTGTTCTCCAGTGACGTGTATCATAATAATATACACCTTCAAAAGTAAACTCTATTCGCTTTTCTTTTCGAATTATGTTTCTCATTGCTTCCTTATTTAGATTTTCTGGTAAGGATGGCATATTCACTCTATTTCTAACTTTATTAACTGCATGATATACTTCTGCTGTAGGACCTGAAATTTCGTTCAAAGCCTCTGCATAAACTAATAAAATCTCAGCATAGCGTATATATATAAAATTTGTCCAACCCAGATAATTCATACCGTCATTTGCAGGATTAATATATTTTCTCATACTATATCCTGTTCTGGTGGAATTACCATCCCCAACACGACCTTCAGAACTGAATATTTTGTCAGCTATTACACTTCCATCGTGTAAAATAGAATATTCTAATCTAGGATCTCTATTCAGAAAAGGATTATTTTCATCATATAGCGGAGACTCTTGAATAGATTTTCCATCTATACATTCGTACGTATCAATCAGATCCTTTGTTGGTGAAACAGCCTCCCATCCCCCCATCATTTGCGGTGCAAAAAACTGATCTATATCACTTCCAAGAGATTTATCTTTTGCATTTTCCATATACTGTCTATCAAATATAACCTCGACATTATTTTCATATGTAGGCAAAAATAGTTCTGCATAATTTGGATGTAAGTCATATATCCCTAGAGTAATAAGTTCTTTTGCATATTTAGCTGCCTCTTTATATTTATTCATAAAATTGCTTATAATAGCCTTTTCTGCTATTGCAGCCCCTTTTGTTGCTCTTCCCACTTCTTCTTGCGTTATAGGAAGTAGTGTAGCTGCTGAATCTAAATCACTAATAATAAAATTATAAACGTCCTCTTCTGAACTACGTGATGGTATTGGATCAGAAAAAGAAAGTGTTGTTTTTAAAAGAGGAACTCCACCATACAGTTTTAATAGTGTTGCATAAAAAAAACCACGTAGAAAGTAGATTTCTCCTCTAAATACATTTTGTTTCTTTTTATCCATATTTACCTTATCTATATTTTCAAGGCCAATATTACATCTGCGAATACCTTGAAAAGCTTGTTTCCACACTTGTTGAAAATATGAATTTGTTGAAGTTGCTGTTCCTGATGAAAGTTCTCCTTGAGCAGCAGTAACATGAACTGGTACTGCGTTATCAGTATAACAGTCGGTCATAATTGCATGATTTTCGGGGCTAACGTATATCTGTATAAGCCTATAGTATATTTATATACATCATCCTCTGTTTTCCAAAAAGAAACATCTGATAACTGATGATTGGGAACTTCATCAAGGAATGAATTATTACAACTTGTAAATACGTTACAAAATAAAAAGATTAAAGTTATTACTGTAAATATTTTTTTCATAGTACACAATATTTAAAAAGATAAATTAACACCAAAGGAATAATTCCGTGTTAATGGATACAAAGTTGATGATGTAACCATTTCTGGATCTAAACCTTTAAAATTCGTAATCGTAAATAAATTATCAATACTACAATACAAACGTAAATTAGAAATACCCCAATTTGTCAAAAGGTGTTTAGGTATTGTATATCCAATTTGTAGATTTCTCATCTTTAAATAAGAAGCATTTTGAACCCAAAATGATGAAGTCATATAATTTCTACTAGAACTACTCAGTGTAAGACGGGGGTAAGAGGCATTTATATTATTTGGCGTCCATCTATCAAGCCACTCTTCTGTTACTTTACCACCATTCATAGCTTGACTAATTTCTCCTGCAGTTACACCTTTAACCATACCAGCACCTTGCATCAGCATGGTAAGATCAAAATTTCGGTATTCGCAATTCAAACGTAAGCCAAAATTTATCTTTGGAAATGTGGAGCCTAATGATATTCTATCACTTTGATCTACAACATTATCATTATTAATATCTGCATATTTTAAGTCTCCAGGTACAGCTCCCCATATTTGTGAACAAGAGTTATCTATTTCCTCTTGTGTTCTAAAAATGCCTTCACATACATATCCATAGATATTATCTACAGGATCTCCAACCGATCTTCCTGGTATATCTCCACCGTTCAAATCTGTTATTTCGTTTTTGACGTAACTAAAATTGAAAGATGCAGAATACTTAAATAAGTTGAGCTGGTTTCGATGCGTCAAAGCTAATTCAAAACCAGTATTACGTACCTTTCCTGCATTTTGCATAGGAGCATCTACACCAATTAAATCTGGCATAGGCAATTTTAATAGAATTGCATGTGTATTTTTTAGAAAGAAGTCACCAGTAAAAGATAGTTTCCCTCCCCAAAAGTCTGCATCTATACCTACATCTATTTGGTCTGTTTTCTCCCAAGTAATAGCTGAGTTAGCCATCACATCATTAATTGAGATACCTGAAAATAAAGTATTGCCAAAGCTATAATCATATCCGAAAGAATATGTATCATAGAATAAATAGTCATCAATTTCTTGATTTCCTAGCTGTCCCCAAGAAGCTCTTAACTTAAGGTTATCAACAAAATCAACTTTAAAGAAGTTTTCTTCCGATATACGCCATCCAAATGAAAAAGAAGGGAATAGTCCAAAACGATTATGTTTAGGAAATCTAGAGGAACCATCATAGCGAAGATTAGCTTCAAAAAGATATCTGTCATCAAATCCATAATTGATACGTCCAAATACAGATCTAAGAGCATAAGTTACGCTCTTTCCTCCTGTTTCTTGAGTAGTAACGTCACCTGCATCTATTTCTCCTAATGAGTTATTGGCAGGTAAATCCTTTCGCAAAGCTTTTAATAATCTATATTGATTATGAATTTGTGAATATCCCAGCAATCCTTTCACAAGGTGTTTGCCAAATGTTTTATTATAGTCTAAATATGCTTGTAAATTAATTTCTAATGACTTTTTATCTTGGTTACTAACCATACTTCGAGTCGACTTAATAGGTTCCTTAGAATCAACAGAATAAAAATCCATTTTCTTCTGATCTACATATACATCTTCTAAATTAAACGTAGCAGAAGCATTTCCTTTTAGTGTTAGGCCATCTATTATTTTATATGAAAGACCTGCACTTCCCTGAAAGTTGCTATTATATATATGAGATTCTCCACTTAAATTTGCTTCTGCTACAGAGTTGTGTTCATTCAGATACAAGCCATAATTGCCATTCTGATACCGTATAGGCATTAAGGGTGACTCACGAAATGCGTGATACATAATATTCCATAAGTCAGTATCTGGATCAGATACTTTATGCGTAGCTGGAGCTTTTCTATCATCTCGAGAGGCAGATAAATTTAATGAGATATCTAATCGTTGACTAATTTTACTGTCTATATTTGAACGTATATTAAATCTATTATATGACATATTTGGCATTAGCCCATCCTTCTTATAAAAGCCTGCAGCCAAAGAATATTTCATATCTTCTTTACCACCAATGATGCTTAAGTGGTGATTATGAAATATTCCTCGTTCACTTAAAACGGCTTCCACTTGATTACTATTAGCAAAGTGATCAGGATCTGTTCCGTCTTTTATAGTTTGGAGAACTTCTTCAGAGTAGGGTGCATTAGCTCCATCATTTCTGTAAGCTTCATTCAGCAGCAAGGCATAATTGTAAGAATCTAAATATTTAGGTAATCTACAAGCATCTTGCCCATCCTACATATCCATTGTAAGAAACCTTTGGCTTTCCAACAACTCCCCTTTTAGTTGTAATTAGAATTACACCATTAGCTGCTCGCACGCCATAAATAGACGAAGCTGCTGCATCTTTTTAATACAGAAATACTAGCTATATCATTAGGATTCACATTATTAATAGATGATTCTACACCATCAATTATAACCATCGCATCTGCATTTCCAAGCGTTCCAATACCTCTAACTCGCAAATTACCCATATCTGCTCCAGGTTGACCAGAGTTTTGCACAATGGTTACTCCTGGAACCTGCCCTGTTAGCATATTAAAAGGATCTGAACTTGTACGGTTATCTAACATTTTTGCATCAATTGTACTAACCGCACCTGTTAGATTCACTTTCTTTTGAGATCCATAACCTACAACCACCACTTCATCTAGTGTTTCTGTATCTTCTTTCAGAGTAATATTAAGGAAAGATTTATTTCCTACCGGAATATCTTGAGTATTATAACCAATATAAGAAACTTGCAAAGTAGCATTGCTTGGAACGGACAAATCAAAGTTACCATCTATATCTGTAATACTTCCTACAGTGGCATCTCCTTTTAAAGTTACATTGGCACCAATAATAGGTTCCCCGGCCGAATCTTTTATAGTACCCTTAATTTTCTTAACCTTCTCATCATCTTTCAGAGTGATAACAATATAATTGTTATTCACTTGATAGACACAATTAGTTCCTTTTAGCAAATCCGACAGAATTTGCAATACATCCTGATTCTTTTGATTCAAGACAACTTGCTTATTGACATCCAGTTGTGAAGTGTTATAAGCAATCTTATACTTCGAAACAGATTCAATTTTCTCAAACGCTTGCTTTAAAGAAAGACGTTCCCCATTGAAGGAAACTTTCTGTGCATTAACAGAGAGGCTGCCGGCTAGAAATAAACCAACACCAAGCCCCCAACACTCGAATAAATTTCTTGTTCATTTCATATTAGATTTAATAATTAACGACATAAGGTGTACGTACATGAGAAAGACAATTCAAATAAATACTACACCCAATGGCTTTATGTTAATAAATACTAAACCGCTATCTTAAATAGATATTCTTGCCAACAATTTCATATTCTATACCGGGAACCAATATTTTAATGATTTGAAGTACTTGCTCCAACGATTCATTTCTATTAAAATGAACTCTCAAACTTTGATTCTGGTAAATAGATGTACGCACATGGAATTTCACACCATACACACGTTCCAAAGTATGAAGAACATCATTAAACGGCACATTGCCAAAGAACAACCCTCCCATACGCCAATCGGAGTGGGAAACAGCATTCACTTTATGCTGCTGTACTATCCCTGTGGAAGGAGTATATATCAACTGGTCATTGGGTTCCAGAAAATATTTCTCCGGTTGTTTATTTACCTTTACCTGTAACCTGCCGGTTTCCAATGTAGCCATTATCTGATTATTGTCCGGATACGCCGAAATATTGAATGTCGTACCAAGCACTTCCAACTCTAAATGGTTGGTAGTGACAATAAAAGGATGCTCTTTATCTTTTGAAACTTCAAAGAAACCTTCTCCCGCAATATAAACATTGCGAGATTCAGATATGAAACTGGAGGGATATACCAACAAAGTACCGGCATTAAGCCAGACCTTACTCCCATCAGGAAGAACTACTTCTTCACGTGTACCCATAGCTGCATAACGCTGCATATAAGTCACTTCAGACAACGTCTCCTTCACATAATCCTTTGCAGAATAATAATGGTAAGCCGAAACACACACCATAATGAAAGGAATAGTCCAAATAGCAGCTACTCTCCCCCAATTTATTCTTTTCGTATTTCTTATATGTTCCCGATGTACAAATTCGATAGTCTGTTCTTCTTTTTTAAATTCTAAAGAGGTCTCCAAATTATAAAAAGCCTTCTCTATTTTTTCGTCAGAGCAAGAAGCATCGTCCAGTTTATCCCAAATTTGTGAAACAGCTTCTTCTCTTGCTTTATCTTCCACAGGAAAAACCATACGATTATAAACACGTTCTGTTATCTCATCAGAGACTTCATGATGAAAGAAAAAGTCTATTATCTTATGTATATAATTATTCATTTTCACATTTTATATAAATAAGACAGTTCTATCTTATGATACACCTAAACCGGCAATATTAAATAAACTAAAATAGAAAGAGCCAAAGCGTCTCTCAGTTCATTTAAAGCGATATTCAAATGATTCTCCACCGTTTTTTTCTGTATCCCCAGTTTCTCTGCTATTTGTTCGTTAGAAAGTCCTTTTATCCGACTCAACTTATATATCATTTTCCTTTTAGGAGGCATCTCATTCACTACCATATCAATTAATAATTGCAAATCTTTCGCTATCAATTTATCATAAGGAGTATATTCATCAGAAATCTCGGGAACATTATCTTCGCTTGTAAATCGGGAAACTTTTTTAGTTGTGATATAATTGAAAACAGTATATTTGGTAAGCATGAACAAATAAGAATCAAAATGATGTACCTTGTGAAAAATCGCTCTCTTATTCCATAGTTTTATAAAGACAATTTGAGTCAAATCCTCAGAATCATCCAAATCTTTTATAAATCCCCGTATAAAAGCATATACCTTAGGATAAAACAGCTTGAATATCTTATGAAAGGCTTCATGGCTGCCAGAGGCAAATTCTCCTACAACTTCCGGTTCTACAATCATTATTAAGATTAATTCAAATGAAACGGGTGTAAATGTAGGGAAATTATTAGAAGATACCAAATATAGATTCTAAAAGTACAATTTTAGTTTATAGAGATAAAGGAATACAAAACGAACTGCCTCCTATATTCGAACAGCAACATATCACTCGAATATGGGAAGCGGAAAGAAATATCTGCAAACAAATTTATTTTGTCAAAGTTAAAGATCGTTACTGATTTCATATAATCCAACCAATTGTTGATTACGTTGGCAATCGAGATTGAGAATTTATAATAAACATGGTTCATTAACTTTTTTAGATTATAAGCCATAGTTGCCAATAAGACATGTTTGTTCGCGAATTTTATACCTCTGGTATGTACTTTTCTCATAGCCCTAAAATCAAGCAATGTGCCTAAAACCGATTCGACTGTGGCGGAACTTAATTTTTTCATTTTTCATCCCATTGGTGAATGTTAACTTTAGTTTGCCTTGCTGTTCATGCTAATCTACCAAAAAATAACAGTCGTCGAAATTCTGTTATGGTGTATATATGTTTTTATACTTTATACATTGTAAGACGAATACATACAGCTTTTCTATCTATCGGTGAATAAAGAATTTACATCTATCTCTTCCATCCCAAGCACCCTCTCGATATCTTTCAGTATTCTGGTATAATTGTCAGATATTTCCTTCTCCGTCCTGAACGCGACTACCGGCAGCGGTTCCTCCTCCAGTTCGAAGAGCCTGAACTTCTTCCTGAAATGCCCTTTGATATTGGAACGGTTTCCCATTCCGATAAATTCCCCCGGTTCCAATGAAGCGAAGTCCTTCGATTCATATATCTCTTCCTTCTGTGTGCTGATGGTCACGCTGGAATTACGGCCGCCACCGCTGCTGCCGGAACTGGTGGACTTCTTCTCCTTCTCGTATTTCCCGAAAAAGAGAGGGTAATATTTCAATGCCTCCACATCCTGTGTGCAGCCTAGGAAGATATTTCCGAAATTCGCCTCAATGGACGACCTGTCCAGTTTGCTGTACAGTTTCTCCAGCTTGCCTTCGGACTGGGTGAGCAGCAGGAACGCCGCCCCGTACTCGCGCAGGACGGAAGGCAGCTTCTCGAAGTCACGCACCTTGAAGGTGGTCATCTCGTCCAGGATAAATACAAAGGGGACCCTGTTCTCCATGGAAAACGAGCGCGATGCGATACTCATTACCATGGCGCTGATATCGTTCAGCTTCAGGAATTCCTGAAGCTGTCCCGTATCGGCCTTCATCACGAAGTGACGATATGCGGCAGCGTGCAACATTCCGGGAACTCATCCCAAAGCCTGTACGCCACGCCGTTCAGGATGCCAAGCGCGCCCGTATACCATTCGTCCTGTTTGGATGTGGGCGGCATCAACGCGCCCAGTACGTCCTCCATCAGCTGCATGAGCATCGTCCTGTCCTTTATATTCCTCCTGTCCAGCGGATTGAAGCGGTAAGTCCGGTTCATGTCCGTGAAATTTACATAATAGAACTCATGGGGGTATCCGTGTTTCCTGATCAGGTTGTATGCAGTCCGGGTATAGTCAAAATCCTTGAAGTCATAGATGAAACCGGCGAATCCGGACCTGATGTACTGTTCCATCAGCGGTTTGCCTATGGATTTGGTCTTGCCGGAACCGGCTCCTCCATAGACAAGGAAATTGGAGAACCAGTAATAATATCTGATAATTGTCCCGTCCGTGGCGTGAAGGGAGAGCAGGGCTTTTCCGCCCTTTCCGCTTTCTGTCCCTCCTTTAAAAGAAAGACGAAGAAGTACGGAAACGACACCCGGAAGCAGGAACCACCACCCATCCGGAATGGTGGCATGTGCGACAGCTGTTTCTGCAAGTACCAACAGCAGGAACAGGACATGTGACATCCGGGATTTTCCCGGAAACAGACAGCTGGCAATGCCGCCGCCAAAAAGCAGGGCTGCCAGTCTCATAATAAACATATGATCCATATTCATAAATTGATTTAGATTTTTCCAGTTCAGACTGGGAGCCGTCATTATAGAGCAGGTATATCATCTTGGTGTTTATGCCCACAACCACCCAGAGGTATTCCTTGCGGAATCCTTTTCCCTTGCTGTTCTTTTCCGGGACGAGTATTTTGTAATAGGTTTCGTCGGCTGCCTTATAAGGATCACTCAAAGCTGTCTGCCGGATACACTTATAAAGATTTTCAAAGAGGCTTGAGGCTTTTTCCATCAACTTATGAGCCGTAGGTTTCTTCAGCGTAAAGCCATGACTTTCGAAGTAGTTGATGATTCTTTCAACTGGTAGCGATTATATATAACGTAATTCCATCAGCCTGGCAATGAATGAGCCGTCATAGCTGGAATTCAAGAAAGCCGAGACCGGTGTTTTTCCCTCAAAGAGACGACCGTCTTGCGCATAGGTGTGTATCTTGTAGACGTGCTTGATGAAGCGCATGGGTACACATTCATAGCGGACACATATTCTGGTAGCGATGGTAACCAGCCGGGCGTTATTGATGTCAAAATCAGGATCGTCGGGATAAACGTCATGTTCCTCCTGCTCCATCTCATAATGTATGCCACGTTTGGCCCCATTGTTCTTTCTGGCTTTACGCTTATCTGCTTCTCTCTTCTGCCGCTCTTCCTCCGGCAATGCAGGTTGAGGGGGGGGGGGCTGTTCGGATGTGTTTGATACAAGTTTGGCGCTCCCTTTAGTAAGACGCTGTTGCTTGCTAAGAGATTCGCCTTTTGAAGGAGTGCCTCTTTAAGGGAAGAAACCTCCTTTATCAAATCATCTATCTGGTCCAGGAGTCTGTTGTTATCATCCCGCAACTCCTTGATTCGCTCCTTCAATAACTCTATGACCTCATCCTTTTTCATGGCATAAAAGTACAAAAAATCAATGAGTCGGCCAAAATAATCGGATGGTAATTTGAAATCAAATAGCTAATGTACAGTGTATTACATTAAATCCTAAAACGTTTTCGCAACCGTACAGACTTCAATGACACTCCATTTAAGATAAAAGACAAAACCTGATAAGAGATCTCATAATTGCCTGTATGGGGGTTAAATGTCGGCAACTCAAAACTTCCACCTTCCAGACGCTTGTAGTACAGGAGAAAGCCATCACCATCCCAACGCAGTATTTTTACACTCTGCCGGTTTTTGCCAAAGAATAAAAATACATCTCCGGAAATGGGGGACAACTCCTTCATTTGAGAGCGTATGATTTTGAATAAACCGTCAATGCCAAGGTTCATACGAACAAAGCCCAGGTACAGATAGTAGCGATTGGCTGATGTTAGAGAATACATGGATCTCCCTCCTTTCTTTCGTAATCGCGTAACATTTTTATAACACCACCGGGTGTGGTCCGTTTGACCGAAATGGTGGTTCCACTGTTAAAGGTGATTGTGATCCCGGAAAGACTAAACTCTTCTTCCGACAACATGGCGGGGGCTATTTGAGTGAACGAAGGAGAGAAAGTTGTCGGTCGGGAGGGTTCAACGCCGCCATAATAATCACAGACCGCATCTGCCTTGACTTGTTTAACGCTATAGCCCCGTCTGGACATCCAGGAACTCATACCTCCAAAAGTGGTATGCTGATCGCGGCAAACATCGGCTAAAGAACAATTGTAGTCTACTTTCAAACTTCAAGGAAATGTTTCCAAGTTTTTCCAAATCGATTTTCTGCTAAATCCATAATGATTCATTTTTATATATGGCAAAAATATAAGAATGAAAAATGGGCGGCAAGATAGAATCGCGGAAACGCTTACTCCAATTTCGTATTTTTTATATGTATGTATTTGTTTATCAGTGGTTATAGTATTTGATATTTTAGAAACTAAAAGATTGAGGGTATCTGTATAAAGCAATAATTATCTATGATTTAGATAGATTTTATAGTGAAAAGTTCCCCAATTACATAGAGGGGCGTAAATTTGTCCCCCGTATGTGGCTTGGGGGACAAAAATATTGAAAAAATAGGCATAACAAAGAAAATATCTTTCCTAAAACTATTATTTTGCCATATTTAAGTCGTTTTTAGTCAGCATTTTAGATTTTTTATAATTGTAACTATATGATAACTATATAGTTAGGTTACTTCCCGATGCAGCATATTATGCTAATTGATTATCAATAATTTACGGCTTAAAAGATAGACTGCTCAAAAATTTACTTGTTTTTTCGCCGAAAATCGAAGATTTAACGTTTTTAACCTTAGTTTGTCTTCAAACGAAGGGGAAAAGAGAATAATGGCTCTCTTGCTCTTAAATCTCCGTTTCGCAAAGATAAGGCATATCGGTGATTATTTCGCCGATTGTGGCTGTAAAATAGAGGGTAATTTTACGGATTTTCGGATGGGCTTTTGGTGGCTTGACAAGGGCTCGAATCATGTTTGTTTTGTGAGCAGGATTTCTGTGTCTTTTGCAGCCAAAAGAGAAAGTCAGCAGTTATGGTTCGGCTTGGTTCTGGCGCAGCCATCTCTTTTTCTCCCTCTGTTAGCTTTACTTTAATGCACGTATATATGAATACAGGGATAAAGTAAAGCTATGTTGTATTTTTACTTGAGTGATAAACTGTACTCACATCGTATTCGCTCTAACTCATTTTTTAAATCATTTATATGTAAAATTGTTAGATAAACATTTTCTAGATCTGTTATTTCATGTATTTGCGATAGTGAATATAATGGTCTTAAAAACTTTTTCACTTTCATTCGTTCTTTTCTTGCAGAATTAGTGGATTCTTTACACTTGGTTTCTCTCAGTAGTTGAGACGTTAAATCTTTGTCAGACCTATTGCCAAAATTGACAATAGCAATTATCTTAATATAATCTTTTGTGTCTTGAATACTTTTACTTGCCTTTATATGTCGAGATGATTCTAACCGTAATTTTCTAGCATCTTCAAGAATTGCATTGATTTGTGCAGCACCAAATTTTTTGTTGCGGATTAGAGAATTGCATTTGACTTCTACTAATATTTTTACAGGAGAGTCAATTCTTATGTCGAATCCATTTGTGTTTGGCTTTTGTTTATCAATATCATTAAATATCCGTTCTCTATCTTCATTTTTAAATGATAATATGTCTGATAGCTTTTTGTTGCAATAGAACGAGTCGATATTAATGTCATTATGTTATTAATATCGGATAGTATTGATTTCAGTTCTATTAATTTATCTAGTGTGTAAGATTGTTGCCAATATCCTCGGTGTCAATAGACTTGATAAACTTTGTGTACTTATCTAATAAATTAATTGTTCTATTGTATGTTTTTGATGTTTCCATAATTTTGTTTCTTTGGGGGACGAAAATATGTATAAAAGTTCATATATGAAATTTTTGTCAGGCTTGTTAGTCGGGATTTCGTATTCTTTTTGCAGTCAAAAGAGAAAGTTTTCAGATATGATTCTTTTTCAGAGAGCCTCCGTTGCCGTATTTTTCCGTACTTTTTTTTAACAACTTGTGCAAAATTTGCACACTTTAAATTATTGAAAATATGAAGATTGAAGAGGCTATACTCTACTGTTTGGCAAGCCAGAATAGGGGAATGCGAACTGAACAGATTGCAGAGATGATAAACCGTCAGCGATTGCTCCATACTACCTTTAGAGTAGGTAAAAATTAGAAGGCGTGATGCATCAGCACCTCTAAAAGTCTCATATATCAAGTACGCTTAAATCTGGTTCTTTTTGCACGAATCTAGTAAATTCACGCCCTTTATCTTTAATTCAGGGTAATTCAGAATTGACATTGGTATTTTCTCTCTTTTGAGATAGGATGTTGGTATTACTGTAGCTGTCAGCATCATTGACTTTACTCGGGGTGTAACTGCTACACCAATGTGTTTCGCAACTTCATTAATATGCTCCGTTACCCAGCGATGACGACGCAAATGTTTAAGAACAAGAGCTCTCTTCTTGTCTCTCTCGGGATTATCACCACGACCAAGATATTCATCCATCTCGGTTTTCATTTCCTTAATATTCTTGGCTGGATTGGTATTCTTACATTCTATCAAGTAGAGTATATCACGTGATGTATCATAAGCCATCACATCAATATCGCCATAATCTTTATCTGCCGCAAAATAACCTCCAGATTTGATAGTGACATCATGTTCCCATACTCGCATTATTGGTATCTTTGCCAAAAAAGAGCGTACCTCGTCATTGAACGCAGCCCCTTTTATGAGCCTCAAATTTTCCAAGCAAGGTTTCTATCTTCCTTCCCACATAACGTAAGCGACCAGAATAAAGCAAGTCAGATAGCTGAATGCCGGCTTGAATACAGGAGCGGAACTCCAAACATGCACATAACTGTGCCATCATCATATTGATAACGAATCACTGGGCGACGCAGATAACTTAATTCCCTATTGTATGACCAAGGGAAGATATCCTTGCCCGCTAATCCTACTGGCGGAGTGAGGTAGTTTTCCCGTTTATCCAAAGAAAGGCGAATGATACATTTCTTTTTGCTAAATCTTCAGTTAGTTCTGTACAATGCTCCTGCATAGCTTTGATGAGTTGAGACTCTTCCATCTCAATAACAGACTTCTGCTGCTTCATAGCTATGATGTAACAAACATAAAGGAACTGCAAGATGTTAGAATATGATACTCCCCAATCCTCTAAGAATGCCACATCTATCTCCTCGAGTTCTGCATCCTTGTTTTTTTCTTTTGTATCTGGACGTACTGCCATCCTGGCCATCTTACTCTCGAAATCTTCGATTTGCCCATTTACTTCTCAATAGTGCGCGTTGCTGCAAACTCTCCTACATTGTCGGAAAAAACATCATCGTAGATACCATAACGTCCAGAGCCTAATTTCTCAATGGTATGATTAGCTACATCTAAATATGGCGTCACATATACCACCAATGGATATCACTTCGTTCATGATAGCTAACAGGCTTTCTACATCATCATTCTTATGGTTTTTAACACCACCGCCACGATACTGTGTCGCAGCTATATATTCTATCATAGCACGGGTAGATATTCCAGCATCAACAAGTCATCTTTCTGTATCGAAATGAATTCTTTACGTTTTGACTCATTTTCTCCAAAACAAAGAATCTGTGCGGGTTGTAAGACTTTCTGTTATGCTCTCGCTGATAAACCAATGTCTCGTGATTCTGCATGAGCATACGCAGCAACCAAATGTATCAAATGATGATAGGCGTTTATCAACGTTCATTAAGAGGCGCAATTTTGTGGAACTTTCTCAGTTTTTTGTATTGAGTTGCTATATCATGACCTTTCTCCTTCATCCACTGTGATGAATTTGTCTTGTAGTAGTTGGCTGGTGGCGGCATGACATATAGATAGAGGTATAAAGATCCACAAGGGAATTGACAGGGGGTTGGTGGCTCGTCCATCATCAGAATCATCTTTGTTGATGCTTGACCAAAGGGGGATGCAGTATCAATAATTTGGCATGCAGTCTCTTCGTTTTTCAGGAGTTTTTTTATGATACAACGCATCATGTTGCGCTCACAATTTAGCCAGCTCCCAAAAAGAATGGATATGTAATCATCGTCAAATGTAGCTTAGGCAAACTCCGCCTTCTGTCTTGGATACGTTAAGATTTCCTCCTTGCGTAGGCTTTATGTCGTCATCATGGTTATCCCTTTATCGGCCAAGACCTTTTCACTGAAGACAAAGGGATTCTATTTCTACAGGTGCTCATAGCGTTAATGGATCATATCCGGCTATGGCTGGTTGTAAAAATATCCATCCAGTATGCAACAGCTGTTATTTACAGTATCGGAAATAGAGGGATGATTTATTCCCTTTTTTCTTCGATAACCTTACCCACACAGGAATACTATAAAGATTCACAACTCTTGGCATTGAAACCTGAATGGACAGGCTTAAAATTGCCGCATATAGTCGAGATAAACATACTGTCCAAAGTGAAATACAGTTACGATACTTTACTTTTGAATAGCGAGATCACATCCATCATTTTTGACTCAATATAAGCATATGTCACGTGGTGTGTTGTCTGTCATATAGAAACTTTTCACCATAATAACCATATATATACATCAGGATGATTCAGAGGGGAGTCTCGGGGAGATGTGATGCGTTCTCTTTGGACCGAGCATAACGAACAAGACTCAAAGCTTTGTCCCCATTTCTCAGTCTGTATCAGTTGTGGCAGAAATCATAACCAAGAAATGAAAAAAAATAGTCCGTTTCCATTTTTTTCATGGCAAATCTGTATGTCTCCCCATTTGTAGAACACCAGAACGTCAGGATATGGTCATCTTTCGACATCATTTCTGATGGTATCAATACGTTTTTTGTAAAATATTGGCTGAGATCTCGATTGTTGAAACTCTCATTGCCATCTATGTGACTACATTACGAACTAAATCATGGCATAACGCACACGTTGACATCACATCAGCCGGAGCCATCTTCGTAATAGCACTTCAACAGGGCACAGTATTTCATCCATTGAATTTTTTGTGCTTGCAACTGTTCTATACAGGAACCCGATGCGCATCGGGACACCATAATGGGTCTGTTTTACTAGTTCTTCAAAACAACATGATGTTTTAGAGCTGTTTTTAAAGATAAAAAGTTGTTGTGGCACAGCCTTGACTGGAAATTCCGGCAAGTAAAGTTATTGTCAAACTCAACGATTGGTCTGTATAACAACTGGATTCTTTTTCATCTTTAGATTGTATATCAATGCACATTAACTTCTAACAAAATGATTTCCAACATTTAGTTCGATGAATGAGTTCTGTTAAAAGCAAATTAATATTTCAAATTGACTTGTTTTGGTTCGTTAGCGTCTCGCGAGGGGGGTCTCATTCAGTACTAGCCACTTATCCCTGCTTGGGTTGATAAAGCTTGCTCAGTTCATTACTCATCATAAATTTCATTACAGGCTTCCGTAAGCCTCTTCTTTTTGTGAATATGGCTTCTGTCATTGAACAGAAGAATTTCTGTCGCATGTCGAATGCCAGGAAAGAAATGTGTAGTGCCTCCATAAAAACTTACAGGTTCGGCAAACTTATGTTAATCAGCAATGTTTCAAGATCAGAAATGAACTGGTCCAATTACTCTTGAGAACTTCACTGATGTCAGGGAGTCTGGCTACTCTTTCCGAGACCCATAGCTTTACTGACTTTGCAAAGATTGAATTCGGATATTCTTCCCTCGATTTTGTGGATGGGATTGCATTGCTATCAAATGGTCCAATATGGGAGGGACACAAGATGGCCACAAGCATGATTTGCTACTGGCAATATTCCTGATACTGTTCGCACAACAATGTATTTCTTGCCACAAGGGCAGAGCTCGCGGCCGACAAGTATATTTTGGTAACATCTATCTAAACTTTAATCACTTAGCTCAGCGGGAACTATTAATCATTACAGTGCAAGGGCAGAATGTATTATGAGTTGAGGAAATAGTGATAATCAAATTCTTCCATTATACTCTAAAGTGATTTCTTATACAAAAGGTATGATTTTAGTCGATAACATTGATAAACGATGGAATTTCAAAATGAACTTGTTTTCGACTCAAAAATGGCTATAATGGTCAAAGGTTGGCAGTCATTTCTGATCTCAAAGTCGGCGAATATGAAGTTCGGCTTTGGCGAAGTGTTCTTTCTCCCTCTTTTACTTTAATACACGTATATATAAATA